>Ga0172379_10003871_pt1 | contig 23135 bp, 37 predicted proteins | sample GrowelOW334metaG_FD_119756 | JGI IMG/M metagenome (GOLD analysis project Ga0172379, IMG submission 119756) | Groundwater microbial communities from an aquifer near a municipal landfill in Southern Ontario, Canada - Groundwater well OW334 metaG | ecosystem: Environmental > Aquatic > Deep... | reverse complement strand
GCGTGACCCGAAGGGTCGTCCGCACGTCACGATGGAGTGGCAGCCCGACATGGAACGGATGCGCGAAGGCGGCCATCGGCCCGAAGAGTTCGGCGCCGAAGAGTTCCTCCTGCACCAGATCCGCCGCCGTGGACACTTCGTGCAGATCATGGGCAAGCAGAATGAGGCGCCCGCAGAGAAGTACCGGCCGTACGTCACGAAGTTCATCCGTGATCGGTTCGACAGCGAGCCGCTCGGTCTCTACCTGGCCGGTGTTCCGGCGCGCGATATCGACTGGCAGAAGCACGGACCGCGCTTGCTCAAAGACTCGGGGCTCGACTGGAACGACGCGGACCTGCGCGGCGCGAACCTGAGCAAGATGGACCTGTCGAGCATGTACTTCGTGCGCGTCGACTTCCGCGAGGCCAACCTGGCAGGCGCCAACGGTCGCGGCACCGATTTCCGGGCAGCGGACTTCACGCACGCGGACGTCGAAGGGTTCGACGTGCGCCATGCGGACCTGCGAGACGCAGACGTCGAGAACGCGAAGAACGTCGCCCAACTCGACTTCGACAGCACGACGTACCTCGGGATGAACGATGACCGGATGGCCGAGACGTTCGGCCGCAAGTGGTCGCACGAACGCGGCGAGATGCGCGAGGTTGTCTGGGACCCGTATGCCCGCGGCTACGTCTGGGCAGACGAAGCTGAGTTCGACGAGGAGTCCGAGGACGAGCCCGAAGAGGACGAGAACAGTGACGCCGACGAATCCGAAGACGAGGATCAGCTCGAAGCGAACTCCGGGGAGATGACGGCGATCTCCCGACGTGTCGCGCAAGTCCTCGCGCGTCACATGGACCCGATGCTCGCCGCCGACATCGCCAACAACGCAGCGGGCGCCATCGGGCTCGAAGCCGAGTACACGCCCGCGTTCTGCGTCGAGTCGACGCTCAGACAGCGGATCGCACAGCCGGGTGCGAATCTCTCGGGCCCGGTGCCGCCGCTCACGGAAACGCAGATCGCAGCCATGCTGCGCGACATCGATCGCGACCCGGAGAACCGGCGCGACTACGAGAAACTCGTCGAGTTCTGGCGCAACACCTGAAAAGTGTAGAGCGTCTGTCGAAAGTTCTTGACCCATAGCTACGCAGCGTGTCAGACGTACGTTGCAGGGCCGAGATCACTCGCCGCCGAGATGACCATGAGACACCTCTCCACCACGACCGAAGCGCTCTGCTGGCACATGTCCGGCGGCGCCGTCGTGTATCCGCAGGGGAGCGACTTCGCGCGTCCGTCGACGAATCTCATCGCGCGCCAGGAGAAGCCCCCGGGCTAGGTCTCGCAGACAGGAGCAGAAGCTCTCGCGAGGCCGCCCGGGAAAAGAAACCCGAGGCGGCCTCAGTGCTTTCTGGACCCCGATCCACATCGGAGTTGACGCGGCACTGGCAGCCGCACTCGATTGTAAATCGAGCGCTTTCGGGCACTGCAGGTTCGAGTCCTGCCGACTCCATCAACCACACCATCACTTCGAGACACGACCATGAGCACCACGATCAAGAGATACGCTGAGGTCACCGGCCGACTGCACGACGCGCACCGGCGCGGCGTCGATGTGGACCACTACGTCGATGAACTGCACGGCCTGTGGATGACGATGACCGCGCAGGAACGCGCCGACGTGCGCAAGCTGCTCGGAGAGCAGCACCTGCTCACGGCGTTGGCAGAGGTAAAACGCGTCGCCGCGTGATGCGGAGGCGTAGCTACCTCGTCGGTCGGGGGTTCGATCCCCTCCGCCTCCAGAGGAACAGGCAAGCAGATCACGGGCTGTTAGCTCAGCAGGAAGAGCATCTGCCTCTTAAGCAGGTGGTCGAGGGTTCGAGCCCCTCACAGCCCACTCGGGGATCGTCCAACTGGCAGGACAACGGACTCTGGATCCGTGAATCGAGGTTCGATTCCTCGTCCCCGAACTAGCCATAATGGCTACGGTTTTTGACAACTGAATACGAACGCGAAGAAGACGGGAGGGCTCCCGAATGCCCTCCTACATTCCGAGGTAACTCAGTTGGAAGAGTGTCCGGCTGTTAACCGGAAGGTCGCTGGTTCGAGTCCAGCCCTCGGAGCTTTAGGTCGGAGCTGTGTGTTCAGCGGGATCGACTCCAAATCGATCCGTCCGAGAGTTCGATTCTCTCCCGACCTGCCAACGCTTCGATAGCTCTGTGGTAGAGCGCCTGGGTGAAAACCGGGAGGTTGTGGTTCGACCCCACATCGAAGCATCTGCGTGCGCAAGCGGTCGCTCCGATCCGCACGTGGAGTTCGCCGGGGTAGCGACCTGGCGATCCGGGGCTTGGCCGAGCCCCACCAAGGTCTCGAACGCCACCGGGAGGCGGGCCGCCTGTCGAGCGGCTGTGAGCGGGTTCGATTCCCGTCGAGACCGTGAGGGATGGTAGCTCAACGGAAGAGCGTCTCGGGGGAGCAATCGATCCCGAGAAGGAGCGGGTTCGAGCCCCGTCCACTCCACATGGTGACCGTAGCTCAGTGGCAGAGCGCCCGACTGTGGCTCGGGCTACGGGGGTTCGATTCCCCTCGGTCACCCTGATCCCGTAGCTCAGTAGGAAGAGCAGCCGACTCCTAAGCGGCAGGTCGGGGGTTCGAGCCCCTCCGGGATCGGCGTACACTCTCGACATGCAGCAGCGCATGCAGCAGCGGAGAAGGATGGCGATCTGGCGCGACGCGCGTGGCGTCGTCGTTGCCGAGGTCGCACAAGGCGTCGCGCAGGGCCCGCAAGGGCTCCGCGCTGTGTACTACGCAATCGCCGACGGGCAGGCGATCCCGAAGGAACGATTCAAGTGCGCGTCAGATCAGATCGCCCGGTGGCTTCAGGTGAATCGGATCAGTGCGACGATGCAGATGGTGTAGCTGATGGCGCATGGCTCAATGGTTAGAGCGCTCCCCTGATACGGGAGAGATTCCGGGTTCGAGTCCCGGTGCGCCTACGGGTCCATAGCTCAGCCGGGAGAGCGCCTGCCTTGCAAGCAGGAGGTCGCGGGATCGAAGCCCGCTGGATCCATGTCGCGTAACGCGGGACCGGGAAGCGCCCGCCAGGGCGTGTGTACTACGGGAGCAACAGCGCGTGCACAGCCAGAGTCCACATCCCCAACCTGGCCGGCGTGACATTTGCCCCTGGAGTTCGAGATGGAAGAACGCCGCCCCGGTAAGGCGGATGCTGCCGGTTCGATCCCGGTCGGGGGCTTCTGTGCGGGCATGGCCGATTGGCAAGGCTGCGGGCTTCCACCCCGCCCATGCGAGTTCGATTCTCGCTGCCCGCTCTCGGGATCGCGTACCACGATCCACGTCGTTGACCTCTGAGGAGAGGCCGCTGGCTGCAAACCAGCGTGGTGCTGGTTCGACTCCAGCCGGCGACTCTCTCTGCTAGGCTCCACCCATGACCGCACGCCGCCTTACGTTCTCCCCGGGCGAGTCTCCTGGAGATCGCGTGTTCGGCAACTATGGTCACGCATCCGTGAGGGTTCGTGAGAAGCCGGAGACCTGCATCGACTTCATCGAGTCGGGTCTCGACTCGACGCGCACCAGATGCCTGACCAACTTCGTCGAGATCAAGCCGATCTTCCTGGCAACCACGGTGCGATGGCTGCTCGCCGATCCGCGCGTGGAAGCTGTGATCGTCGATCTCATCTAGGAACCTGCGTCCAATGCCGAAACGGATCGGCACCGGCGTTCTAACCCGGGCTGTGGTGGTTCGAGTCCACCTGGACGCGTAGCGGATCGCTCGTCGGTCATACGACGTCGGTCCGCGATACCCGCGTAGCTCAACCGGAAGAGCGTCGGTCTACGGAACCGAAGGCTGGGGGTTCGAGCCCCTCCGCGGGTGCTCTCTGCTGACGAAGCACGAAGGATGTGCACCGGTTTCCGAAGCCGGGATGTGCAGGTTCGAGTCCTGCCGTCAGCGTGCGGGGTGGAGGAGCTGGTCGTCCTCGTTGGCCTCATAAGCCGAAGATCGTGGGTTCAAATCCCACTCCCGCTATCGCCGCTGCGACCTGAACAGGATCAGGCTGGCGTTTCATACGCGCCATGGCGTGAGGTTCGATCCCTCCCGCAGCGATCTCGGGGTGTAGCGCAGATGGAAGCGCGCTCGGTTCGGGTCCGAGAGGTCGCTGGTTCGATTCCAGTCACCCCGACTACGCACGGTTGGCCGAGAGGCGAGGCAGCGGTCTTACAAGCCGCCCCACGCAGGTTCGACTCCTGCACCGTGCAGACGCCGGAGTGGCGGAATGGCAGACGCACCCGTTTCAGCGACGGGCGGTCGCGAGACCGTGGAGGTTCAACTCCTCTCTCCGGCATCATGCGGGCGTGGCGGAACGGCAGACGCACCAGACTAAGGATCTGGCGATCGATGATCGTGGAGGTTCGACTCCTCTCGCCCGCACTTCTTCTTGACCTAGAACTCGACGCAGATACTATCGACACACACGACTCGCGGGCCTGGCGGAACCGGAAGACGCATCCGACCCAAAATCGGACGCCTTGATCAGGCGTGAGGGTTCGACCCCCTCGGCCCGCAACCAACTCGGAGAGCACCATGCGACGCGTATTGATCCTGACACAGAGCTGGGAGGCCCATCGGATCGTCGGCTGGGAGAAGGCCGTGTGCATGCTCTTCGACGGCAAGGCCGAGGTCGTCGATGAGTTCGACGAAGAGCTGCGGTCGCCCAGCCTCACCATGAAGATGCCGGCCGTCATCCGGATGACCCGGAAGACCAGGATCAAGAAGACATCGATCAAGTTCTCGCGAGAGAACGTCCTCACGCGCGACGGGTTCCAGTGCCAGTATTGCCTCGCCGAGTTCAGCCGCGACGAGCTGACCTACGACCACGTGCTGCCGCGTTCGCGTGGCGGCAAGACATGCTGGGAGAACATCGTGGCAGCGTGCTACGGCTGCAACTCGAAGAAGGGCAACCGGACGCCCGACGAAGCAGGGATGCCCCTGCGCCGGACGCCGCGGAAGCCGGCGTGGCTGCCGGTCACCACCAAGCGATTCAACGTCGTGCGGATGCCAGAGCAGTGGCGCCCCTTCATCCAGCAGGCGGCATGAGCGACTCGACACGCAAGCGATTCGAGGCGCTCGTGCAGCTCGGTGGTGGGAGGGTGACGGCCGGAGGGCGTGTCGAACTCAACGGCGCGTTCTACCGGCTGCGCCGGGGCCGCTACGTCGAGATCCCGGCCGACTGGGTCGGACGCGGGGTCTCGGGGAAGAGGATCCGCCAGCGGAAGTCCAAAGCGCCGCGGAAGCTGGCGACAATGATCGGGCACTACAGCCACAGTCCACTCGGCTGCAAATGCTGCGTGCACGACCGCACGCCGCGCGACCGTCTACCGGAAGACGGCAAGCGTCGACAGGCGCGCCTCGGGCACCCGAGAACGTGGGCACCGCGCAAGGTCCGCGGCCGACGCCGGTTTCGCCAGGACGACGAGTTCAACGGGGTGTAGCTCAGCCTGGAAGAGCGCGTGCTCGGGGAGCACGAGGTCGTGGGATCGAGGCCCACCATCCCGATCGAGAGAAGATGCATACCTGGAGCGACATCAACAGGCAGATCCGCCGGATCCAAACGCTCGAAGCCAGCGTCTCCGCAGTGGCGCGGTCGGCACTCGTGTGCGGGAAGTGCGGCTTGCATCACGAGATGCGCCCCCCGTACTCATGGAACATCGCCACGAGCGAGTGCCCCTCGCGGCGCATCGAGCATCTCGCTGACGGACGGTTCGCTGTCGTCGGCGAGTCGGACAACGTGCTCCATGGCACGTACGAGATCTGGCTCACCGACGTCGAAGCGAGCGACGTGCTGGTCTCCGGCAGTCCGACGGGCAAGATCGGCCCGTTCGTCACGGTTCTCTCGCGCACGCTCACCGGCACCGCGATGAGGCGGTACAACACCGAAGGGTTCGGAGCTGTTCAACGCGCCCGCCGCAAGGCATGGCGATGGCTGCGAGGAGAACCGGAAGATTCTCTGGGAGCCAAGGTCGAGCAGGACATCAAGCTGCTCATCGACGGCATCATGAAGCGCGGGGCGATGTAACGGAAAGACATCCCGGAGCGGTCCGGGGCCCGGCTGGAAACCGGCGTGAGCCCTCGGGCTTGTGGTTCGACTCCACGTTTTTCCGCTCTGGAAGGGCAAGCCAACTGGCGATGGCACCCCGCTCGAACCGGGACGAGCCCGAAAGGGCCTTGGGGGTTCAATTCCCTCTCCTTCCGCTCTGGAGAGCAGCAGACGCAATGGTGGGCGTTACCGGTTTGCTAAACCGGCGCACCTTCGGGTGCGGGGTTCGAGTCCCCCTCTCTCCGTCGCTTCGCGTTCGTGATCACGCAGGTGTAGCTCAGTCGGAAGAGCGTCGCGTTGCCATCGCGAAGGCCACGGGTTCGAGTCCCGTCACCTGCTTCTCTGGTCCCGTCGGCTAGCTGGCCAGGCCGCCCGACTCTCACTCGGGAAACGGTGGGTTCAACTCCCCCCGGGATCGTGCTCGTTCGCCCCGGTAGCTCAGATGGAAGAGCGCCGCCCTCGTAATGCGGAGGTCGCCGGTTCGATTCCGGCCCGGGGCTTCGTGCGCCGCTGAGCCTCGTGGGAGGCAGCTCCCTTTGTACAGGAGCGTCGGATGGGTTCGACTCCCTCCAGCGGCTTGTGCTGCCGTGGGCTCTGATGGTCATGGGCCACTCGTCTTTCAAGCGAGAGCGCATCGTGCACGCGGGTTCGATTCCCGTCGGCAGCCTCCGACTGACCTCTCGGCCGTGGTACGAATCGCTCGTGGCCGCCAAGAAGAAGACCCGCGGCAAGGGCGGTCCGAAGCGCCCGGTGCCGCCTCCGAAGAACGTGTTCGAGTTCCCTGCGATCCACCGAGATCCGTCCACGCGACTGCGTCAGATCATCGGTGGCGCCGGGAAGATCCGATGCGCCGTTCTCATCGCGATCGACGAGAACGGTGGCCTCCACCAGGCACTGGCTGCCAGCGAAGATCCGCGACCGTCCGACGTCACCATGCTCGTCGGAGAGATGGAGATCACGAAGCACGTGCTGCTGATGCACGCGACGCGAGGAGACCTCGCCGATCTGCTCGATGACATCAACGACGAAGGATCGTCGGCGTGACGGAGGACCGTGTCGTCAAGATGAAATGCGCGGCCTGCGGCAAGCTGCTGGCGATGTTCATCACGCGCAACGGTCAGCTCAAGCACTGCGAGCTACCGTGCGGCGACTACCGTCACCTCACCGTCTTCCGCGTCGTCGCGCTCGTCCCCGTGGAGCATGGTGACGACGCGTGGAACAACTACGCTCCATGGGATGACTTTCGGCCCAGATATCTTCGTCGATCGATTGGTGCCAGCTTCGTGACCGTCACTGAGATGCCGTACACGTGCGATGCCGATGCATGCGAAGACGCTGTGAGATCGTCAGGCGAGTGGACGCAGCATGCGAGCATCGCAAAGCGGTACGTCCTGGTTCCAGGCACCGCCCGTGATGTGCCGTTTCTGAACTGAAGATCGGGGATCGTCCAGTGGCAGGACGTCGGGCTTTGGACCCGAAGACGCAGGTTCGATCCCTGCTCCCCGAATCGCGATCAGGATGCGTGTTTCGACGGTGTGCACTTTGGGCACCGCGTCGGCATCTGAACCACCGCCGGAGCGGTTTCCGCATCATCCGGAGCTTCCGCTGCGAAGTCGAACGCCGACTCAATCGAATAGCTGTGCCCGTTGGGACACGTTGCCAGGATCTGCCGCACGTCCCACCGTACCGGGACCATCAGTAGCCGTCCTTGAACCAGCCGTTGCCATTCAGCACGAAGCTCGTGCTGCCGGCGATCAGGCGCTTCGGTTTGCCTTCGCAGCCCTCGGTGCGGCACTGCTCGATCGGGGCCTCGACGATCCGCTGCTGGACCTCGTAGGTCTTCTCGCAGGTCTTGCACTCGTATTCGTACGTCGGCACCGTGTCCTCCTGGCATGATGCTACCGCACGGCGCGGCAGGGCGCGGCCTTGTCGCCCACGCCTGACGCCCTGTCGCTCATCGCGTGGCCTTCCTCCGCTGCTGCTCTTCCCGCCATCGCGCTCGCTTCTCTTCGACCGGCATCCGTGCGCGTCGGCGGCGCGACTGTTCGCGCCACTGCGCGCGTCGGTCGGCGGCGGTCACCTTCGGGCTGCACGGCTGCCTCCATGACGTCCCGTTGGCGATGCGCCCGATCGTGGTGACGTGGACGCCGAAAAGCAGCGCGACCTCGCGCCGCGTCTTCCCGCCCGCGAGGAGCGCGCGTACAAGCGCGACCTCCCTTGCGGGGAACCGCGCTCGACCGTTCGTCGCGCCGTGCCGAGCCTTCCGAGTCATGCAGATCTCCCCGCGGCTCAGGCGTCGAAGAGACGGCCGAGCGCCGGCTCCCAGCGCAGGTGCCTCATCCGCAGCTCGCGCAGCGCTTCCTCGAACGTCCAGCGAGCGCGCATGAGATGAATCGGGTCGCGCGACGACGGCAGCGGCTCGTGCTCCCAGTTGCCGGCGCGAGTCCATACCGTGTTGCCGCCAGAGCAGATCGCCCACGAGTCCTCGCTGTTGCTGCGACGCTCCAAGGCAAGCGGGCCGAACTCGTACCGCGTCACGCGCTTGCGCAACACGCGCTCGATCTGCAGTGCGCCCGCCAGTTCACACGCAACATCATTGCCGAAAAACGGCGCCGCACAGCGCAGTTTTCTCAGATCCATGTCGGAGATCTCATCGACGGCAACGCGTCCGGCCAACGCCAAACCCGCATCAACGATCCGTCGCAGCATCTCCTCGTTCCAGTCGGGAAATCGAACCTCGCCGGGCTTCCGGCTCACCAGCTCGTCACGCGTGAGCCAGCGAGCCAGATGCCACAGCTCGCTCCCGTCCTTCGCATTCGACGCGTCGACCCATTCCGTCGCGTAGTAGCAGTCGCAGAGATGCTCGCCGACATGCGCCCGGAACACGAAGACGCACTTCTTGATGATGAGGCCAGCCTCCTCCATCGTCTCGCGGATCGCGGTCTGTTCGGTCGTCTTGTCAGTCGCCTCGCGCTTTCCACCAGGGCAGCACGCGCCGTCGAGATGCGGGACCGTCAGGAACTTACCGCCGAGTCGAATCACCATCACCGCCGACGTCGCTTCGCTCATGCTCCCGCGCTCCTTCGCTTCAGGTACTCATCGCGACACGCTGAACACGCGTGCTTCAGATGGCCATCGGTGATTTCGACGCGCACATCCCAACCGCCGTGACCCTTGCCATCGCCGAACGGGCGCACGCGATCACACAGGGAAGGGGTATCGATGCCGCCGCCATAGAATGCCCCGCGGTCACTGAGCACTCGGATGTGCCACGGCGCCAACGGCCCAGCGAAGACGCTCTCGCAGAACGAAAACGCCCGCGCGTCCGCCGTGGTCGTCACAACACCTCCTGGATGCCGCCGTTCCTGTCAAAGAACTCCAGCAGGCGCTTGTTGCCAGGAGTGAGCGGAAGCTGTCGCATCGCTTCAAGATCGAACCAGCCAGCGCCCTCGACGTCGACCAGAGTCGCGCGCCAGTCGACGTGTGCCCGCGCGTAGTAGAACGCGAGCTGAACGTCCCTGGTCATCCCATACTCGTTGCGCTTGAAGCTCGTCGCGAACATCGGTTCGAGATCGATCTGCCCGTGCCAGCTCACCTCTTCGCCAAGCTCGCGTACGAGCCCCGCTGCGGGATGCTCGCCGGGTTCGAGCTTGCCACCGGGAGACTCCCACCTCAGCGGGAACTCACGGCCCATAGTGCGCTGGGTGAGCAGGATGTGACCTGCTCGAACGATCACTGCAGCCACTACCCTGATCTCGTCCACCGCCATGCCCTCCCGTTCAGTTCGGTGCCGGGCGAATGAACGCTCTCGGCACCATACGTTCGGTCTTCTGTGAGGCTTTCAACTTCGCCATGATCCCGAGAATCGAATTCGGAGGGACCTCCTCTTCGACTACGACGCGCTTGTCATCGACATCGCGAACGAACGTGACAACGCGATCGCCGAAAACGGTCGCGAGGATCACCTGTTCACCCTTCTTGAAGGTCATCATACGGCGCTCCGTCAGCTTGCGCTGGGCCGCGAGAGTCGCGCGATCGCAGCGTCGATGGCAGCGATGCGTGCGTCCTCGACCTGCTGCGTGGCCGCAGTCGTCGAACTCATCATCTCGCCGAGCGCCGCTGCCGCCGCGTCCCCGACAAGCGTCGCCTTGCCGTCGACCTTCGCGATCATCTCGCCGATGTTGCTGGACATGGAGCCGGTCAACACCGCCGCCATCACCATGCCGTCGACCTTCGAGTGCGAGACGCTCGCTCTCTCCTTGCGCAGGAGAGACACCACGAAGTCCTTGAGGAGCGGCGGGACATTGTCCCAATCGGCATCCTCGTCGAAAGCCACGCGCAGGGCCGCGTCGAGCGCTTCGAGCGTGGCGCCGTCGTGCTCGACGTACTGGTGAGAACCGTCGGCGACGTGAACGACCACGACTCGACCGGAGCAGATCAGCTCGAAGAGGGCGAGCGACTCTCGAATAGCTGCGTCAGGATCGGGGACAAACCCGCCACGCTTCCACGTGCGTCCCGAGTTCTGGCGCACCCAATCCATGGCAACGTCGAGCGCCGAAGGTCTCTGCGCCTGCTCGAAGATTTCACGCAGCTTGCTGTCGATCTGATCCGTCATGACTCCCTCGCAGGTCGATCCGTCGGCCGCGTCTCTTCGCGGTGCCGCGCCGCCCTGTCTCGGCACAGGATGGTGCAATAAGTGCCCTCGAACTCGACGGTACTGACACCAGAACGGCGAATCTCGTAACGCCAGAACGATTCGGACTTACCGCAGTGGTCGCACTCACGAGGCGGCCCAGGAACCCGTGTCACCACGGTCCCGTCGCCGCAGGTGACCGCAACCTCGCGATGGTCCTCGGACGGCTGGAGCTTCACGTGGAAGATGCCTGCGGGACGGCGGGGCCCATATCGAACCGACTCGGCAATCCCATGTCCTGCTTCTGCAGACTCGGATCCCCTGCGAACATCACGCAGAGGAACTGCTGAATCAGCCATCCTTGGAGGAACTCGTCGAGGCATCCGTTCGCCTCGACTACGAGCGCCTGTCTACGCGTCGCGTGGTTGACGCTATGCCTGGACCGATACCACCCCACTCTGAAGGCGAGCTGCTGATTGTCACTCGGCATTCGGGCTCCTTCCTGCATCGCGCTGCTCCCTCTCAGACACGCGCGAGCGCTGCTCCTGCAGCGTCTGCTGGCGAAGTCGGCCCTTCTCGCCATTCGCCTTCCAGAACTTGCACCAAAGGCAACCGCTACGACGATTCTTCGGACGACGACGCTTGTGATGACCCATGCGATCCTCCTCGCGCGGCCGTCAGCCGCGCGTTCGTGATCGCGCTCCATCGCCTCGCATGGTTGGTCACCACGTGATCCAGCCCTCCGTTCCCTTCTGCACCGGCATCATATCGTACGCCTCGCGCCGCATCTGCCGGCGGCACTGCGCCTTCCACTTCCGGCTCGACAGCCGCTTCGCCCACTGCGCCTCGCGCGCGTAGCCACGAAACTTCGACTGACGGTCCTTCCTCGTGCGAGCCATGGTCCTCTCGGACCCGGGGTGCTGTGCCCGGGTACCTAGAAGACCGCTCCCTTCCTGAGCCTCGGCATCTCCACGCCGCTCTCACTTCTCATCGCTGACTGGCCACGATCTGCTGACGATCCTGCGCTCGCGCATGTCCTTGTTACGCGCCGCGCGACCCACGATCCCGGCCATGAACGCATCTCGATCGATGATGCCCTGAATCGCTTCTGTGGACGACACCAGGGGCTGGTGCTTCATGTCCTCAGGGAGCACGATCGTCATGACAGACGGCCCCCAGCAGAACTCCACGAGCCATCCGTGGAATGCGTTGAGCCTCATCGGAGAGAAGTCGCCAGGTGCGCCACCCTCTCCACCGTACGGGCCGATCAGAGCATCGATCCGCTTGGCTACATCCAGCGCCTCCGCGTCGCTGCAATCACGAAGGAACAGCATGGTGCCATTCTCGAAAAGGGCGTAGCTGCGAACGCTGCCGTCCGGTCGCGTGGCGATGGTGCGGGCGATTGTCTCTTTGGTAGTCATCGGAATCTCTAGTCGTCGCGTGGCACGGCCACGTAGACAATGAACGCTCCGAGCGCGACGAACCACGAGACGGCCGCCATCTCCTGGTCACCTGCCCCGTACCAAGCGACGCAACCCAGCATCGCCATGAAGCTCACGCCAGCCGACCAGCCCACGCATGCTCCTGATGTCGAGTGTGTCGGAGGTACCAGAGCGCGATCGGGTGGTCAAGCGTTCTGTCACCGGTGGCGTTCTGACCATGGAACGTGGCAGGATCTGACCATGTCGTACTTCCGAAGCGGCCTGGGGCAGGCCGAGTCGATCGTGACGCTGTGGCGGGGGACCGCACAGCTGCGCGATCTGCAGACCCTCCTACGATCGCGCGGCGAGGTCAGCGTCGTCGATGGTCGAGTGGACCTCAACGGCGCGACCCATCGCGCAGTGCTCGGGTACGCCACCGCGATGGGTCTTCCGGCCTCGCAGGTTGCCGTCAGCGAGGGGTCGATGACTGTGCCGCAGAGCCTGCTGTCTGCGATCCAGCGTGGCCCGCGGGATACGTCGGACGTCATCGCCGAGCTTGCTCGGGACAGCGGCTCCACGGCCGCCACGTACTCGAAGGAACCTGGTGCTTCGTCAGACGGGACGAAGATCAGCATCCCCGGCATCGGACCGGTGTCGATCGGTGGCAGCGGAGGCCCGTCGTGGATCCTCCCCGTCGCAATCGGCGGAGCTGCACTGGTCGGCGTTGCCGTCGTCGCCGCCACGATGAGCCGCCGCACGCCCAAGGCGATGCCGAAGGCCCCGCCGCTTCCTCTCGCCGCGAACCGACGCCGATGACGGAACAGCAGATCAAAGAGCAGGCGGGCTACGTAGAGGTGGAGGGCTTCCGCGACGCTGGACCGGGATACTTCTGCGGCACGTGTACGAAGCTCCGATACGACGGAGACAAGTCAGGGTTCTGCACCGGGCTGCAGGTGCCCATCCGCACATACGGCTGCTGCAACTACTGGGTGCTCGCCCCGGATCACGCGGTCCGCGGCGCGAACGGCCGACGCCTCCGGGTAATCGTCGGCTAGCGTCTTGTATGTCGATAGTTCGAGCGCTACAGGTGATCGGGCACGGGGGTCACTGGCGTAGGAGCGCCTGAACGGCCATCGTCAACAAGGAGAGCAGCGCGATGATCCACGGACCGATGATCTTGAGGGCCTCGATCGCGGCGTTCTTCTCCTCGCGCACAGGCTGCTTGCTGACCGCAGCCATGAACTCGCTCCGAGACGGCACTGCCGTACGCGCTGTCGTCTCCGACTGCGTCTTCGTCTCGATCACGGCGACCCGTAGGCTGAGCTGGTGCAGGCCGTCGCGTAGAGACTCGACGGTCCGCTCCAGCTTGCGTAGTTCAGAGGGCGGCACACCGTCCATAGTCGTAGGCTCCTCGTCGTACTGCCTGGGCACGATCCAAGCTAGCACGCTGCTTTTCGCGCTTCTATGCGGCGGATGTGGGCGGATCGGCTACGAGAGCCACCAGCCATCGCTCGACGCGGAGCCGGACGCCGTTTCGCTGGATGGTAGCGCGGAAATCGACGCCGGCCTGGATTCTGGCGTGGATGCGGCGGTGGACTCGGGCGTGGACGCTGGCCTGGACGCTGCTCCAGACGCTCCGGCCGACGCAGCCATCGATGCTGGACGGGACGCCCGGACCTGCCTGATGGAGATCAGCGAGTACCCGGTCGGAGTTCCCTGTATCGAGGGGACCATGCCGTGTCCCCCGAGCTGTCCGGAGGCGACTTTCAGCGCGATCTGCAACTTCGGCAGATGCGCCGCGCTGCCGCGCTAGCTGTTCGTCTTGTATGTCGATGGTTCGCGCGCTACAGTCCCCGCCGATGCTCGATACGGCTCTGATGTTCGCGATGACTCTCGCGTCGACGATGACCGTCGCCGTCCTGACGTGGCGCCGGGCGACCGCGGTCGAGCGCAAGATCTCGGTCGACGCGATGGCTCGGGTCACCTCCGAGATGAAGCTCGCCGCCACCGCCGCGTTCGCCGATGGCCGACGACACGCGCTCGAAGAGATCGCAGACGACGAGACGAACCCGTTCCGCGGACGGGCCCGCTCGCTCCTGGGCCGATGCCCCAACTGCAACCGCTCCTGCATCCACTGCGCTCGCAACAACGAACGCGCGCGACTTCAGCGACTCGCTGGCCTGTGAAAACCCAGGTCGCCGACAAGAAGATGGTCGCGTGCGTGGCCTGCGGTCGCGTCCTCGTCGCATCGAAGAACGGGCATCCTCGGAAGCATGCGCCGACGACGAACTTCGACCGCAAGAACCCGGGGCGCTCCCGCACGAACATGGGCTACGTCTGCGACGGCACGTACATGCCTGGGGTGGAACCCTGATGCAGCTCCGTGGCGCGAGCGTCGTCGTCGAGTCCGGCGACAACCTGTCGAGCATCGCGAGGCAGCTCGGCACCTCCTGGCGAGACCTCTACGAGGCGCCGGAAAACGAGGAGCTGCGCCGCAAGCGGCCCGATCCGAACAAGATCAAGCCACGTGACGTCATCGCGCTGCCTCCGGAGGTGGCGCGTCGAGCTGCGATGAAGTGGCTGGCCGGCAGCGTGGCGATCGTCGTCAACGGTCGCCGTTGTGATGTGTGGGCCGGAGATCTGATGCGCGAGCATGTCCTCGCGCTCGCCGGCTTCGTCCCCAGCAACCCGAACGTGACCGTGACGTACCAGTCCGATTCCAGCGGGTACGCGGGTGGTCTGTTGCGCATGGACGAATCGGTGCGCGTTGCGCCCGGCATGATCTTCAACGCGTGGGTGATGTGATGCCGATCGTCGTCGATCCGAAGCCACAAGACAGACCGCACGTGGGGACGTTTACACATTCCGTCGCGTGCTACGATTTCACGTCATGACGTACGTTCCCGATCAGAAGAAGCCGGTAGCCCCGACGTCGGATCACGGGTACTGGGGACGCTTCGACGTCACCTCTCAGCTACCGAACTCCGCCGGAGCGACCTTCCAAGAGCCGGGCGTCGACTACGGCGACACCGCATGGTCCGACCAGGCGAAGGTGCTGTATGTGTGCACCGATCCGACTCCCGGAGCAGCCGTGTGGGTGCCGACTGAAGGTGCGGCTCAGACGGTAAGCGCCAACGCATTCGTCTCGCAGACGGGCAGCGATGCCACTGGCGACGGTACATTCGCTAACCCCTACGCGACTGTCGCGCGAGCCCTGCGCGATGCTCCGGCTGCCATCGCGGCGCCGCAAATTGCATTCCGTGTAAACATCATTCCGCCGTACTCTGGGCCTGGATTCATCTTCGACCATCCGTTCGCGACTGCAGCAGAGACGAGTGACGCTGTGACGACGGATTTCTCGGCGATTACGGTCGAGAGCTACTTTGATGCAGCTAACACGGGAGTGGGAGACCCTCGATTCGTACAGCTCCTTGGACCCGTCGTTTCAAGCGCGGGCGCAACGTTCAACGGACATGTTTCGTACACGGTTCCCACCGGCTCGGTGCCGAATGCCAATGTGGGGCGCATCGTGCGTGTCTTCCGTGCGGGAGCCGAGGTGGGACGCGGCGTGCTCGCACAGGTAGATGTCGCCGCGAACGACACGCTCTACATTGCACGCGCTTCTTCTACGTCATGGGTCCCTGCTGCTGGTGACGAGATCTACATCTGCCGGCACGCCGTGGTTCTGACTTCTTCGGTCAAGCTCGGAACCATGGAAGCCCAGAGCCGTTTCTATCTTCTGGGCGTGGAGGTGATCAGCTCCTCGTTCGTTTCATCGCTCGACCTCCGGGGTCGCGCCTTCGTGGCAATGTGCCGGTTCGAGCAAGGGGCAAATACCGCCTCCGTCACCGTCGCTCCCTATGGAGATCTGGCCGGCCTCAGGGCGAGCACTGATTTGCCTTGGATGACCGGCGTGGAGCCGCTGCTGCTCAGTACGGCTGGGGGATTTTTGACCAAGCCCGGGACACTGACGAACCTGTTCATTCAGGGGTCGTGTGAACTTCGTGGACACGTCATCGATACCGAGTCTGCCGCCGAGACTGTGACGGCCCAAGCGGTGTTCTCTATGTCGCAGATGTGGATGCTGGGCAGAGCACGGGCAACTCGTTCTTCTCTGATCACGGGTCTCACGAATGTCGTGTTCGGAGGAAGGCCCAGCGCACCTGTCGCACTTCCCGCGCTAGATCTGCTCGGCTCAGACTGCGCCACGAACGGCACGAACTGGGTGGTGATCTACAATCCGAACGGCTTCGCCGCAGGGCAGAATGTCGTGCGGGCACAGCGCGCCCGCGTATCGAACAGCATCCAAGTGAATGGCTTTTACGGAGCCGCTGCGCTGGCGTCGCCGGTACACAACGCGCTTACTTTCGCGGAGATCCGCGTGCTCGCCGGCAACATCACCGGACCCGCAGGGCAAGATGTGCAGGCTGGAGCGACCTTGGCAGCATTCGGTGGAATACCGATCGTCGATGCCGCGACGCTGACACGCATCTCCAGCACGTGACGATGCGCATCGCCTGCGTCTCTGATGTCCACTGCCGGTTCAGGCAGATCCCGATCCCGCCGTGCGACGTGCTGGTCGTCGCAGGCGACATCACGTGGCGTGGTGAGATCCCGGTCCTCAACGACTTCGCCGAGTGGTGCTCCGGTCTCCTGCGCGACAAGACCGTGCGGCGCTCGATCGTAGCCGTGGCGGGCAACCACGACGTGTGCTTCGATCCTCGATGGCTGGAGACGAGCGAGGCGATGGTCGAGACGGCCCGCTGCATCCTCGCCGATGCAGGCGTCGTCTACCTCGAAGACTCGTGGGCCGAGATCGATGGGCTCGTCTTCTACGGCTCGCCGTGGACACGCCGCTTCGGCCGATGGTGCTTCGCGACCGAGTCGGACGAAGACGAGCGACGACGCTGGAGCACGATGCCCGACCGCATCGACGTCCTGGTCACGCACTCGCCGCCGGCTGGCATCCTCGATTGGAACGACTCGCGCGACGCACGCTGCGGATCTCGCGTACTCCGAGACCTGGTCTTGCGCGCCGCGCCGAAGCTGCACGTGTTCGGTCACCTGCACCCCGGCCGCGGCGTGGCGACCACCGGCGCGACGACGTTCGTGAACGCGGCGTCGATGGACAAAGACTTCAAGGCGCTACCGCCGATCGTGATCGACCTCATCCGATGACCAAGACCGCGAAGCAGACCGAGTCGCTGCGCAACACGAACGCGCCGGTGCTGACCGAGGAGCAAGAGCAAGACCTGCTGCGACGACGCGGCGCGCTGGAGAGGCTTGGCGCGAGCCTCAAGCGGGTCACGCTGCGCTGCTCCGACTGCGGATGCGCATACCTCGCAGGCTCGACGCACCGGCACAGCGACTGGTGCAACGCGATGGCGCTGCGCCGACAGCTCAAGAAGCGCGGCCTGAGCCCCATCTCGGCGAACTACCTGGACTGGCTCCGCAAGCTGGATGCGCCGTTCGAGGTGCACCTGACGGCCCTCCGCCGGGAGAAGGGCAGCTATCGATCGCTCGGGCTTCGGGAGAAGCGCATCTGGATCCCGAGCGAGCTGGCCAGCGTACTCGGGAAGACCATCGCCCCCGCTGCCGATCGGATGCTGGAAGCCGAAAGGCTCATCGCCGATCGCGCGCCGACGTGGGCTGCCGCTCCGATGCTGCTCGAAGGCCGATTCGCCGCCGGCCGTGCTGCTCTGGACCGGGCGGTCTTCGCCGAGCATTCGCGCCAGCCGACCCCCTGCCGCTGCCCGATCTGCCGGCGCCTGCGCATGGGCTGAGCTACTCGACGAAGATGAACTCGAAGCCGGCGGTGTAGAGGTACCAGCATCGTCGGTCGCCCCACAGTGACTCGTAGGTGCCGGTTTCAGGATCCGATCGCTTCGCCCCGCGGATGAACTCCCGCGGCGTCTCCTCGTCATCTAGGAGCGGCGTGAAGTCGACGTGCCGAAGGAACTCTGCGACCGAAACCGGCCGCGCCGCGGCGATCATCGCGTGATAGAGCGCCTCGTCTGCGGCACCGCGGCGGCGGACGCTGCTGCACTGGCCGATGTAGCGGCTCATGCGCCGATCATAGCAGCGCGACGCTCGGGGAAGTCGAAGTCCGCCGCACCGTTGATCCAGACCATGACGATGCTGCCGGTACGCTGGCCCTCGAACAGCGACGCCTGCGGGCCCATCCTCTCGGTGTAGAGCGCCCTCGCGCGACGCACCGTCGCCCACGTGCCCGAGCGCATCTCCTCGTCGTACTCCTTCGGAGCTGCGATGAGCAGATCGCCCGCGGCAGCGATGGGCGTGTTGCGCTCCAACGGCGGCGCCGGCTGCGCCAGCACGTCTGCGCCGCGGCGCTCGCAGTGCGCTCTCTTCTCCTCGACATCAGACGGGTAGATGCCACGACGGATCCCGTGGGCAGCGCAGAGCCCGTCGAACATCGCGTCCGCGCCGACGCAGTCGCCGTGGACCCCGTAGAGGCGATCGCCGTGCTTCGCCTTCAGCTTGGCCAGCATGCGACCAACGGTGGTCTGCTGCAGGAGAGTCATCCCGAGCTGCGTGCCGGTGAACGACACGGTGAAGCGATCGCGCATCCGCGGTAGCCTAACGCCATGGCGCCCACCGGCGAAGCGTTCCGGCGATGGTTCGGACAGAGCAAGGTCACGAACGACAGCGGCGAGCCGTTGGTCGTCTACCACGGGACGCCCGATGCCCGCGGGCTCTTCGTCGGCGGCGAACACGGCCGCGACGGTCGATGGGCGCCTGCCCCCGGCGTCGCTCCCGGATTCCGGCCGAGCCCGAGCCGCGGGTCCGCGTTCTTCGCCGTCGACAGGGCCGACGTCGCCCAGAGCTACGCGAAGGACACGCGTGCCTGGGACTACCAGGGCGCCGACCCGGCCGTCGTACCTCTCTACCTGTCGATTCAGAACCCGCTGATCGTCGACGGCAAGGGGCAGAGCTGGCGCGGCACCGAGCAGACCGTCGAAGCGGCACGGCGCGGAGGCCACGATGGCGTGATCATCCTCCGGTCGATCGACTACTACAGCAACGACAAGAACGCGCCCCCCGCGACGGTCTACGTCTTCTTCGAGCCGGGGCAGGCGAAGTCGGCGCTCGATGGCCCGCTCCGGTCCCTCTTCGACGGCCAGCCGATCCCGGGCGCCGGCCCGAACGTGGGCACGTTCGACCGCGCCGACTCCGACCTCACGAGGAACATGGAACGCAATCCTCCGCTCGACCGCCTGAAGTTCATCGTGAAGACGTACGGCGAGAAGCAGCCGTGGGTCGTGCTCGACACCATCAGCGTCATGGCTCCGACGATCGGCATCGACAGTCTCCGCGACGAATGCGAGCTGCTGATCGAAGATCTGCTGCACTCGAAGGAGTGGCGGAAGACCATCGCCGCGCGACATCCCCGCGGCAGCGATTACGGGTACCTGAACTCCATCTTCTCGACACGCGATGGCCAACTTCTGCCGGCACTGCGGTTCATCATGGATCGCGCCGCAGTGCCGAGTGGAGGCGCGCCCATCGCGAGCGACGAAGCGCTGTCGTCGTGGGTCAACACGCAGCCCGTACAGCTCGCGTACGCGCTGCTCCTTGACCTCGTAGAGCAACCCGGATTCGACGAGCGGATGCGCGAGGCGCACCAGGCCGACGGAACCTTCCCGTGGGTTGCGGCGCAGCTCTCGAAGCTCTCGAAGGCTGTGTTCCAGAGCCCTCCGATCTACGGTTCATACCTCGATGCTCTGATGCTCCTCCGGAAACGCGGCAATGCGATCGCGCAGTGGGCGAAGCTGAACCGCGTCGACCTAGGCAAGAAGACGCTCGCCGAGGTGCTCGAAGCAACGGCGCAGTTCCGCGTCAGCGGCACCAGCGTTCGGCAGGGGCGCGTCGACTTCGAGTACGACGACGGCTGGACGATGCAGGAGCTGCGATCGAAGCGCGAGCTGAAGGACGAAGGCCACGTCATGCAGCACTGCGTCGGCGGCTATTGCGAAGAAGTCGAGAGCGGAAAGTCGCAGATCTTCTCGCTTCGCGACGCCGATGGGCATCCGCACGCCACGATCGAGTGGAAGCCGCCGGAGCATGCCCAGAGCCTGTCGCGCGAGCGTCGCACCGGGCACTTCGAGCAGATCTTCGGCGTCCAGAACGAGGAGGTCCGCGATCCCCGTCTGGTGAAGCGGATCGTGCAGTGGATCCGCGCTCGTTTCCCCGATGACGTATCGGGCGAGTTCCTCCTCGGTATCAAGAAGTTCACGGGTCGCACCCTCGAACTACGCGGCGGCCATGTCAGGCGCTTCTACGACGGCTACGACTTCGAGTCGGCAACGATCTTCATCGACGGGAGCGCTGTGTTCTCGCAGACCAATCTCGCGAACGCGAAAGTCTACTGCGACGGAACCTCCAGCTTGCTGATCGACAATACCTCGAAGGTCATGAGCGCAATCTTCTTCGTCGGGAACCGGCTGAACTTCGAGATCAGCGACGCAGAAGCGACGGGCGCCCGTTTCGTTCCGATGGAGAACACTGAGCAGCCGACGCTGCTCATCGAATCCGACGGATCGAAACTCGACGGTATCGTCATTGACGAAGGGATCGATGTGCAATCGGTCCAGTCGCGGGACACGTCATGGAACGGGGCCGACCTCTCACACGTCGACTGGGGATACCGTGGCGGTCACCGCGGTACGAACATCACCTCGTTGCGATCACTCGAAGACATCGCCGAAAGCCATGGCGTACGAGTCGACATGAGCACGATGTGGCCCCGCGAGCGCGAAATCGTCGCGTCGGGGAACGCTGACACGATCAGCGAGGAAGCGTTCTCCCGCGTGATGCACGAGTCGGACGACCACTAAACCGATCGGACGCGGCACCGGCGCAGCTCTTCCGCCCACTCAGAAGCCGGAGCGACACCCGCGGACACGCCCGGCCAATGCCGCTTGAGCTTGTCGAGCGCGACCGTGGCCTCGGCTTCGGTGTTGAAGCCCATGGCGCCTCGCGGCTCCGCGTCCGGATCGTCCCACCGCTCGCCGTCGCGCATCGCGATCACGATGAGCCAGTCGGAGTCACGAATCGTCATCCCTGCTCCTTCTTGCCCAGCAGCTTGCTGATCTCCGCATGCACATCGCTCGGATCGATCTGGTGCTGCGCAAGGAAGCTGGAAACGGACTGCGACCCCGAGAGGTCGAGGTCGTAGAACCCAGGCGTGCCGATCGGCATCGCAAGGCTGGCTTCGATCTGCTCGCGCGTGCGCGCCATGCACCACGCCTTCTCTTCTGGCGCGAGCCGCTCCCAGAGCCACGGCAGCGGAGCGTCGTGATCGGTCAAGTCCGCGCCGAACGAGTCGTCTCCGTCGGACTCTCCGTCGGCCTCCATCATCACCCGCTCCATCAGTAGGTACGCACGCAGGCGTCGGCTCGGACCGTTCAGCATGCTCGGCATCTGGCTCACCCCTTCATCTTGGCGTCGACGATTCGACTTAGGAGAACCGCCAGATCTTCCTGCGTCATCGGCGCAGGATCCTCCAGCCTTCGACGCGTCTCCTCCGAAAGCGGCTTGCCTGCGAACCACGCGACGACGTTGGCGCGAGTCTGCTCGACGTCGACGGTCGGCTGCAGACCATCTCCGCTGTTCCCCCAGCTCACAGCGAGCAGCGAACGCGGATATCCCTTTTCGTCGAGCACCGCGAGGCCCGGGATGTCGAGAAGACGGAGCGGCACGCGCTTCCGCGGCGGGAGCGAAGCGAGCCGAGAGCTGTGATGACGAAGGTACGCGGCAGCTCTGTCGAGCCACGCCGGGTCGTCGTGCAGGAGCCCGATCGCGGTGTTGCATCCTCCGCATAGGAACCCGCGGAAATGCCCGGTCGCATGGCAGTGGTCCGCGTTCCTCTTCTTGGCCTTGGAGAACGGTCGCTCGCAGATCGCACATGCGCCGCGCTGTGCATCGAAGGCTCGCTGGGCTTCGACGGGATCCAAGCCGTATTCGATCATCCGACCGCCGGACCTGCGCTTCCGATACTCGTCCCGGTACAGCTCACGCACATGGTTCACGCAGAGACCTAGCCGACGGTCCGCGAAGGCCGACGACCAGTCCAGATCGCACCTGCTGCACCTGACCGAGAGACCGACCTCGATCTCGTGAGCTGTCGGAGGAACGTGAGCGACATCCGGAAGTCGAGGCCGAGGCATCGCCCGAGCCTACCAGATCGCCATCCATGTTTACATTGTGAAATCATTGGCGATAATGGGTATTATCGCTGGCGGTTCTCTCGGGGTAAATAGTTTTGCGCAGGGTTGACAAGGTTTGCGAAGATCTCCATGCTCCGAAGCCGATGGATGACGAACGCAGAGATGCCGCGATGAGGAAGCAGCGCGAGACCGATGCCGCGATGAGGAAGCATCGCGAGACCTTCCGCCGCCACGGCTTCGGCGATTACATGATCGACTTCGGCGACACGACAGCCGAAGCCATCGAAGCGATGGCCACCGCCCTCGTGGCGCTCGAAGCCCGATCCACGTCCACCGCCTCGGGGCGCGCGCTCGCCGACGCGTGCGAGGCTCTCCTGGCTACGAGCGAGCTGCACGAGCCGCAGCCGTCACCGGCTACTTCACATCCCGCCGAGACGATCTTCGCCGCGCACGCACGCGGCTGCCGCGAGGAGCGCGCCCGCATCGCGACGCGGCTGCGGACGAGGGCGGACAGTCTGGATGCGCTCGGGGGCAACTCCTACGCTTCCATGATCCTCCGGGCCGAGTCTGACGCGTTCAGCGAGGCAGATGTCTATGTCGACGCGCGTGGCAGACGGCACAGCCGCGGCTGCGACGTCGCGGTCTACGACGACGCGCACAAGCCGTGCTCGCATGGGTGCAACGCCAGCGACCCCGGAGCGCCGGAGGCGCGGCCCGCCTTGGTCCCCCTGTCGATGCGAGACACCGTCCTCTTCGCCCATGTGCAAGAGCGAGCGAGCAAGACACTCGATGCCAACGATCAGCT
>Ga0172379_10003870_pt1 | contig 23140 bp, 20 predicted proteins | sample GrowelOW334metaG_FD_119756 | JGI IMG/M metagenome (GOLD analysis project Ga0172379, IMG submission 119756) | Groundwater microbial communities from an aquifer near a municipal landfill in Southern Ontario, Canada - Groundwater well OW334 metaG | ecosystem: Environmental > Aquatic > Deep... | reverse complement strand
GCACCCCGACTTTTTAAAATACTCCCAACTTCCAACCGATCTTTTCCCTCTTCTTTTGCTCGTCTCATTCCACTATCTGCAACAGACAATACTATTTTGCTGAACAGTTCTTCTTTTTCTTTGTATGTTAGATCCCTCGCTTCTCCCTTCACTATATCACCGTGCTCATCTATCGTTACTTCACCGTTTAAAAGCGCTCTCATATATTCCCAATCTATAGATACTGCACCCGAAGTAAAAGTAACGGGGATTTTTTTTGATAGGTTTTGGCTCATTCTGGCATCAATAAGGTATGGGTCGGCTCCAAAAACTATTGCAACGTTTTCTTCACCTCCCCACCTTCCCACCAAGTCACCCACCCTGACACCGTTCACCATAGCAACAGCACAATCTTCCAACACCTGATCCCCTTTTTGATGACCTTCTTTTTTATTATATTGCCCAAAATCATCAAGGTCGGTCATAATTATAGCTATTTTTTTACCACCCAATTCTTTCCCCTCTCCGAAAAATTGCTTCTGGTGCCGCATTACAAAACTCAAGGTTTCAATTAAACCCCGTCGATTGTACAAACCGGTGAGCGGATCTTTATAAGAGTCAATCAGGTTATACTTAGCCTCGATATATAAAGAATCTCCCCTAAGCTTTTCTTTCAATAAAACGTCCTGGTCAATATCAGCTTTGTCCATTTCCTCCTGAATATACCCCACTAAAAGGCTCTTCAAACCTTCATCTTTAACATTTGAAGTACTTTGACCTGTTTCGTCCATCAACCCTAATTTTTTAAACATAGCACCAAATCTCTCTCTTTGCTCCTCCAAATAGTCAGTTTTTTTTCCGGCAGTTTTCATATCGGAAATTTCCAACTCCAAATTTCCCATAACATACTTGCCTGAAAATTCAGGAGACTTTAATTCATACGGAAGATGTCTTTTGGACTCTCTTTCAACAAACAGGGGTGTTTCGGACATACCCAAATTCTAGCTCGTTTCCAGAATCTCTGCAATTTGTTTAAGAAGACCGACGACAACAGGGGCTGCCATCAGGGAATTACTTTCGATACCATTATCGTCCTTTACGGTCCACGGTTTTTCGATACTTGTTACTTTTCCGTCCTTTCCGATCGTAAAATCAAACTCCGGAGTAATTTCATAATCATCAAAAAGTTTCTTTGCGTCAGTTGCCGGTACATGATTTCTTAAAAGTACCTTCGGTACTCCATAGAGCGAGAAGGCTGATCTTAGTATCTTCTCATCTTTTTCCAATCTTTCCCTGATCGGCTCGATTCCCTTTTCGTCGCCTTCTTTTCCGACCATTTTTTCTTTTCCATTGCCACTACATTCAGGGTTATCGCACATCAGATAGAATTCCCTTGTTCCCTTGTCATAACCAACATTCTTTGTCGGCAAAAGTTTCAAATTCCTCGACAAATGGCATATCGGACAGACGACGCGAGTTTTAATTCTGGCATCGATTACGGATTCCGGAATGTCAATCAAAATAAAAAGATCCGGATCTTCCCTATATGCAATCAGGTCTCTGAAATACAACGAGTATGAAACCTGGTCATCTTCTCTCGGAAGACCGTCGATAAAAATTGATTTTCCTTTAAGCTCGTCAATATGGGCCTTCAAAAGAGCCAGAATAAATTCAGAAGGCAAAAGTTTTGAAGTAGATCGCCCCAAAAGCGCATCAATTGACTCTTCAAGCGAAATAAAACCACGATAGTACCTCTTCATTCTTTTAAACTTCTCCGTCTTTTCGAACGACTCCCAATCGTCAATCGAACGCACCAGATCACCCACGGAAACCGTCGCAATTTTGTCCTCGCCGAAAATTTCCGTAAAAAGTTTTGAGTAGGTTCCTTTACCCGAACCTTTCTTACCGAGCAGATATGCCACAAATGTCCTTCCGCTGTCCAAATACTCCCTTATATGTTTAATATCGTCACCCGCCTTAGCTTCAAAATAGTCTTTTCTTCCTTGTGGGGAGTTAATGTCAAACTTTTTGTTGACTCCTTTTGTCTTTGTTCCAATAATCGGAAATTCCAAATTTCGCATTGAAACAATTATATCTACTAAAATTTGATTTTTCTACAAGCAGACAAAATATACTCTTGTTGAAATTTTATCACCCGAGTGTTAATGTATCGGAAATGACGAAGGAAATACTGACAGAGATAGAGAAGCAAAAACTAATCACTAAAAAGCTCGATAAGGTTGTATCACCGATAACTCCCTTTTCAACGACGGTTAATGAAATGTTATTAGCTTTCCCCCCAAGCATGAATATCGAAAAAGTTGATATCGTGTATGCAATAGCCACGCAGATTGAGAATAGAAAATTGGTTTTAACTCCAGGAAGACAGTTGTACAATAAAAAACAATATTCTCTTCCGGGAATTGACATCGAAAAGTATTACTAAAGCAAAAAATACCGAAGGGAAAAACAAAAAGATTTGACCTCAACCTAATAGTTTCTTAAATCTTTCTGGGTCATTATAGGGTCCAATAATTGCAAGGTTCAACGTGCCGGGTTTGAAGATCTCGGCAGCATAGTCACAGACATTTTCAAGCTTCACCTTTTCAATTTTATCTATCATCTCTTTTGGCGTCTCTATTTTATCCAATAAAAGCTGCTGCAGTCCAAAAAAGCCGTTTATTGCCCTTGTGTCTTCCAGTGATAATGCCATATGCCCCTTTATATATTCTTTGGCTTTGGTAAATTCCCTACTGCTTATTTTGTACTCCCTGTTTGCCAATCCATACATTTGATCCAATATGACCTTTATAGCTTCGTCGATTCTTTTAAGGTCAACTCCGGCATAAGTTGCGAAATATCCGGTTTCCCGATAATGTTCGGCTGACGTCTTTACGGCATAGGCAAGTCCCCTTCTTTCCCTGACTTCTATGAAAAGTCTGGAGCTCATTCCACCCCCTAAAATCGTATCAAGAATCGCTTCTTCATATTTCTTCTCATGTCCTCTTTTGTTCCCCCTAAAACCTAAAATCAGATGTGCCTGTTCGTTTTTCTTACTCCTAAGAAGTAACTGAGGTTTATTCTGTTTACCTGCAAATGCAACGTAGTCCAATTTTGGTTTATTGGTAACATCTTTAAAATATTTCTGCGCCAAAGAAAGAACCTCTTCTCTCTTAATTCCCCCCGACACGGTCAAAAGCATATTATCCGTAACGTAATGTGATTTTCTATAACTTACAAAGTCATTTTTAACAATTCCGCGAACTGATTCCTTGGTTCCTGCGATATCTCTTCCCATCGGACTCCCTGTAAACATTAAATTTTCAAAAATGTCGTCTATTTTTGCCATCGGAGTATCTTCATACATTGAAATTTCTTCACAGATCACACCTTTTTCCTTCTCAATTTCCTTCGGATCAAGAACAGGATTCAAAACCATATCCGAAAGGACGTCAAACGCTGTTTCGATTTTCCCGACACGGGCTTTTATATAGAAATTAGTCCACTCTTTTGAAGTAGACGCGTTAAATTCTCCACCAAACGAATCAATAGCTTCAGAAATTTCCTTTGCACTGGGACGTTTTTTGCTTCCTTTAAAGACCATATGTTCCAAAAAGTGACTTAATCCGTTGACTTTGAGGTCTTCAAAACGAGATCCGACCGCCACCCAAACCGTTAACGTTGCCGATTCCGAATTTGGAAGTTCAGAAGTTATTACTCTTAAACCGTTAGTGAGAGTGTCTAAACTATAGTCCATGTGGAAATTATACTCACTATGACAACAGTTAGGCAACGGCTAAAGAATACATTCCAAAAGAGGATCACCTGCGCTTTCCACGGGACTCATTCCATTCATCCCTGTCTACAGTCTTTCCGCCAATTGAGTAAGATATTCCACCGGACGGTCGTTCTATAGATTCCGTCGGAATCACCCTGACAATTTTGTCATTCTTATAATCTATAACGCTATTGTTGGCCAACTGTCGCGACTCAAACCAACTCAAACCAGTTTTGTCGGCAATCTCCCCAGTATCATGAGCAACTTTTCCCGACGTGCCATCATGGGCTGTAGTTACTGTTTGACGACCAAAGGCACTTCCACTGATATGCACATTGGGATTATTTGAAGGACTGTCCTCAAATACACTCTTCTTAACCTCGAGGCCACTATAATTTGATTCTGATGAGAAGATAGCGTTGGGATCCTGCGATAGCACTCTCCTTCTCATTTCATCGTGCGCACTGCGTCTTCCTTTATCTATCTCAACAGCTTTTCTAACTGTAGATTGAACCTCTTTAGGAACCGGAATTTTACTCCCATCTGGTCCATAATATTGTGCCGATAAGGATGAACTACCCATAACAGTTCCGAGTAAATGACCTGCTCGTTCCAACAAAGAAGGAGGATTTTGACTTCCATATTCGTTAGCATAACGTTTAGCACTTTTTGTAACCGCATCCTTTCCCTTACTCACTTCAGCATCCGCACCGCCTCCGCTTGAAATTGTGCTCGCCCTCGCTGAGGTAATATTTAAACCATTTGAGTTCCTATCTGATATATTCCAATCGACTTCACCACTCCCGAGAATAGAAGTACGAACCGATGTCTCTTCAATTGCAATCAACTGCTGAAAAGTTATTTCACCATCCCTGTATCGAGAATAGTCCGCATCGGATACATTCTTATGAACACTGATACCACCCACTCTTGCAGAAACAACATGGACACCTGTATGAATATGGAATCCGTCTTTTCTGTCTGCGCTCATAATGTATTAAATAGTAAGAATTTAATAATCCACGTCCATTGGGTCAATGTGGATACTTCCCCCATTTATTTGCACGCTTTCTCCTGAAGCCGCTGAGGCAGAATTTCCATGAGAACTTGCGTGTACTGAAAAACCGTCATTTCTGTGATCGACTTTTGCAGAGGCATCACCAACCGAAGCCGAAGCTCCACCTTTAACTGTTGCCGATGGATATTCTATGTCAATTCCACCTGTATTTATATGCTTAGGTAAAATTGGTTTACTATTTTCTGTCTGAGTTATTTTTGAAGTTCTTCCTCTTCCTTCTATCGTAACACCCTTCTGAGTTTCTTTTGGAGGATCTTGAATCGCACTATTTAATACCTGCAACCGCTGATTTTGTATATCTCTTGCAGCTTTCAAATTTCCTTCCAAGCTTTTGTCAAGGGTACTTATAACCCCCTCAACTGTTTGAGGGTTTACTCTTCCCCCTTTGATCACTGTCGGAACGTGCGGTAAAAATTCATTTACAGCTTCTCTTCTGCCGCTTGCTTCAATTACCAACGCAACACTTTGGTTTTCCAGTTTTTTCCCTACACCCACCATCATGGCGCGAAGACCTTCGGCAAGATACTCTTGGGATGTTTGTGAAAGACGACCGACCTTCTCTTTAAAAGCTAATTCAAAATTTCTGCGTTGGACAGGTGTCATTCCTGCCTCATAAGGAGTAATGTCTATTATTTCCCGTCCACTCCTCTGGCCGCGATTAAATATCCTTTCAATAATTGACATAATGTTTTGTAATGCGTATTTTATTACTATAATATTATTAGGTCAAGTACAATATCATATATTATGATATCCTATAAGTATATATTCTCGATCTGAAAACGAAACAGTATATTGCTTTATTTAAAATAATATAGGATAATATATCAACTAGAATATGTGCAGGGCAGAACACAACAAAACGGCTCCCGTGGAAGATATAAATCGTGGACGGGGTCGGGAATACTATCTCTCATTAAGCAAAATGCGAGAGGAAATTGACATATCAAAAGCACGTTCAGAAGTTACCAGCGTAGATACAGCTGCCCCAACTCTTAGTAAAGCTGAATTACACCGCAGACTTAGTGAGCAGCACAAAGCTCAACAAAGCTTTAAAGACACCGCACAACAACTTGGATTGGACAAAAAGCTTGAAATTAACAAAAAGAAAAGAGTTGCACCAAGTATGGATAAAATATTAAATATTTCAGAAGGTTATAAACAACTAGAAGCTAGTGATCGGGAGATTTTAAAAAAACTCGCTCAACAAGGGATAAATCCTCTTTCAAAAAAAGGCATCGATGCAATTTCTGACGCCATTTTAGATAGACAAAGTCCCCGTTCTGAACCAAAGGTAACAGTAACAAATAGCGGATCTTTCCTAAATAGAAAGATTACAATCTCGACCCAATACAAACCTACACAGGAACCCGAAATTATAGATAATCCCATTGTAACTACCAGACGGACATTCTGGGACAGACTATTCAAAAAAAACTTCTGAAACCCAGGAACAATAACATTGTCCTCCAATTCAAGGTTGACTTATTGAAAAAAAATTGGTATATTATGGGACATTGTTTTTATGTCAAACGTAGAAAACAACTTAACCGTCGACCCCAGTCCCTTTGGGCCTAATTTCAAAGATGAAATGAATAGAATTGTGGCCGATGAAGTTAAAGAGATTGTTTTTGAAAAAACTGCGAAAACCGCAGCTGTTGCTGTGCCGTCGCTGCTTCTCCTTACCGGATGCACATCAAAAGATGGTTTAAATCTAGACCATAATCAAACTGTAGGTCTTGTATCCGGTGGACTTTGTGCTCTCGAAGAAACTTTCGAGAAAGATACAAAGAAAAATTTTGGAAAAATAGTAGCTTCCATCGCTTCTAAATTTGGTGCTGGATATATGGCAGGATACGCAATATCACACAACTCGCAGAATGGTTCATGGTTATCCGAAGAGAATCTTACAACAACCATTTCCCTTATCCCATCTGCGTATGTTTTATTCAAAGAAACCAGTTTCAGCCAGCTTGCAGATACATTCGTTTCTAGTGTACAAAACAAGACTGCGGCCTCAAAAGCATCCCGCGAGGAAGAACACACAAAAAGAGAGATAAACCATCTTTTAAACCAGGCATACTCCGCAAATTTGAAGGCAAGTAATGAAGCAAGACAAAAATTAATGAGGATGGGAATTAATGATAGACTAAGACAACGTTTACATGATGGTACTGTAGATCTTAATAATATCAAATTCAGTTAAAACAAACCCCCTACATCCTCCCCGGAGCTTCTATTCCGAGCAAATTAAGACCCGATTTAATGATCAAGCCGGTAGCTTTAGTCAGTTTTAATCTCAGCTCAAGAACTTGTTTGTCTTCAACTAATATTTTGTGGGCGTTGTAAAAGGTATTGAACTTCTGTGCAATGCTGTAAAGGTAGTTGCAGATAAGATTGGGAGAATAATTCGCGCACGCTGATTCAACTACTTCGGAATAATGAAGAAGACTTCTTAACAAAGAGATTTCTTCTGTCTCGAGTTTGATTTCGAATATATGTTTCCCCTCAACCCTCTCGCTTTTTGCTAAAACACTATTGGTTCTCGCGTATGTATACTGCAAATACGGCCCAGAGTTTCCTTCAAGCGAGATTGACTCGTTGATGTCAAAGGCAATTTCCTGATTAATCCCGTTTTTCAGGAATGAATATTTAACCGCCCCGACCGCAACTTTTTCGGCCGTTCCGGGATCAGAATTATACTTTTCAATCATTTTTCCCTTAGCTTCGTCCAAAAGCCAGTTGCCCAAAACAACATTTCCAGTACGGGACGACATTTTCCCTTCTTTGAGTCTCACCCACCCATACGGAACATGCTCTTCCTTACCCTTTGTCTCAGGTAAAACAAATTCCAAAGCTTTAAACAGAACTTTGAAGTAATCTATCTGCTCCGTACTCACAATGTGAATCAGCTTGTCGGGACCAAACTCCTTAAACTGAAGTTTTGCCAAACCCAAATCTTTACCTTCATATGTCGGGACACCGCGTGAGGAAATAAATACCCTGTCATGAAGATCGTACTTACTCCCGGGAAAAATAACCGCACCTTCACTTTTAACAAGAATCCCTTTATTTAAAGATTCTTCTGCCAGCTTTACTCCATCATCGGCCACTTCACTTTCGAAATATAATCTATCAAACTTCGTTCCAACCCTACCATATATATATTCAAAATACTCCAAACTCCAATTCCTGGTTGTTTCATAGAGCTCCATTAACTTATCATCTTCTTTTTTGTACAAAGCTTCGTTAATCTGGTGTATTTCCTCTTTGGACTTCTCATTTTCCTCATATGCCGAGTTTCCGGCAACATACGCCTCCCCTAAAAATTTTGCCCTCTTGTGCAGATCGACAGGGTCGTTAAACCCAAGCTTTTTAATCCCCCAAATAGCTTTTGCAATATGAAGCCCCACGTCTCCCTGATAATTGACCCTTTTAACATCAGCTCCGCAAAAGGTAAAAATCCTCGCCAGAGCCTCCCCCGTTATGATATTTCTTAAATGTCCGATATGGAAAGATTTGTGAGTATTGGGGTGTGCAAATTCCAAAACGTATTTTTTACCTTTCAATAATTCACCTTTTCCATATTCTCCAGATTCACTATCAATCTGTATCAGATTATTAAGTAGTGCATCGGTTTTTAAATAAAAGTTAATAAAACCAGGACCTGCAATTTCTATCTTCTCCACAACATCCATTAATTCTTTATCTTTTTTCAGTTCTTCAACAATTTTTTCAGCACGGGCTTTTGGATTGGGATAAATGTTTGGAATATTTGCCCAAATTATACCTTCCTTTTTTCCTCCAGGAACATGAGATCTAGTTTCAATTGCGAAATTTCTATATTGAGTCATAGAAATATTTGATGAATAATCGCCAAATATTTCATTTGTAGGCTGTTCCAAATTTATCTCCGATAATTTGACCTTGTCGACTACATTGGATTCAAGTTTCTTAAAATCTTGAGCCAATTTACTGTTCTTAATGACAGTTGTTACGGCCTTTTGTAGTGACTCTTTAATCTGCGATTTGGGATCCATATATTCGATTATATCATCATACAAAATAGAGGTGTCTAAGAGACACATACATCATTAGCCTTTCTTTTTACCTTCCGACTCTCTCTTCATTAATACAAAAGAACGACGGGTATCAAGAAACCTCTTTACCAAACCTCTTTTTTCCAACGGTACATTACTTATTAATTTGTCTATTTCCTCATTGTACCGCTCGGCTGGTACCGATGATAGTTTTTCATCCAATTCATCTATAACGGAATTTCCGAGAAGCTCAAAAACATCGGAAATATTTTTTCTTAATGCAGATAAACCATTGCTATTTTTTTCTACCATAAGTGCATCTGGTGAGAGTTGAACTCACAACCTTTGGCTCCGGAAGCCACTGCTCTATCCAATTGAGCTACAGATGCATGTTAATGCATTTTATTGCCGGTCTGAGATATTTTAACAGATAAGCGTTACTGCTTAACAACCCAGATCTTTTTTCCATCCGTCTCAACAACAATATCACCCACTTTATCTGTCCTATAAACCTTTAAACCAAAGCGCGATAATGCATTTAATACTTCCTGGTGCGGATGACCATAACTGTTTTCCCCGACAGATATAACGGCAATGCCTAAGTCGGTAAGTGCGTAGAGTTTTTCCGACAAAGCTGACTTACTGCCATGATGAGACACTTTGATATAGTTAATGGGTTTCTTGCTTATTAAGACGTTGCTCGAGGCTAACGAGTCCAAAATATTGCTTCCGGCGTCGCCTGTAAATAAAAATTTGAAGCTACCGAAAGTCACTAAGGATACAACAGAAATGTCGTTAGGGTCCACTTTTGTGCTTTCAGCCTCCAATACCTCTGCAAAATTGGCGTTTTGCGATGAATCGGAATCGGAAGGCGTAAAATTCCTTGTAAAAATCTCCTCAGACGGGTAAAGTATATCTAACTGTATCGTTCTCGACCTCACCACCATGCCGGACACTGGTCTGACCCATTCACTACCCTGACCAAGTACTTGATTTTTTAGCAAACCATTTTGTTGATTGCTAACTTCCAGCGAATTTGCCAAGATTTTCTCGACCCTGTAATGGCTAAAAACTCCAATGAGACCTGTATAGTGATCTGACTGCGGATGAGTTAATACAACCACTTCTATCGTCCTGTCCCAAAAAGGAAGATGTTTTGAAAGACACTCCAGCACTGAATTGTCGGGTCCCCCGTCGATTAATATTTCAGTACTTTTATAAACAATTAATGATGCATCCCCTTGACCGACATCACATGTTATAACTTTTAAATTATCCGTCGTCGAAAACGGCAAAAGCCAGACAATAACCGTTATTAATAAAACAACAATCAATGTTAGTTTCCAGATTCTTGACATAATGTTTTTGCCTAATTAAACAAGTTGATAATAAATAAAAACCATCCCGTCAATGGATAAGTAAGTAATAAAAGCAATCTTCCCAATGGCTCAAATATTGTACCGACAATACCGGCGACAATGCCAATGATTGTCACCGGTACAACTGTCCATAAAACTGCTACATTAACCAATGGCGACAAAATATTAAACTGTCCGAAATAAATATAAAGAAGCGGTACAACACCAACTTGTGCCGAAGTGGTTGTTACCCAGTCTTCCTTTATAATTATCGGTACAAATGCAAAAATTTTATTAAACTTCGGTGTAAATACAACAATTGACGCAGTCGCAACAGCCGAAAGCCAAAAACCAAGATCGCCAACCCATACGGGTTTAACCAACAGCATCAAAATCATCGTAATCGCAAGTGAGCGCAGTGTCAGATATATTCTTCCCGTCTCGACTGCCAAAAAGGCCACAGAACCCATTACAGAGGCTCTTACGATCGGCGCGTCAAAGCCGCTCACCAGCGCATATAGCCAAATTCCGAGCAGTGCAAAAACTATCGCCCTTCTTCGGGGGAGAAACAAAATAAATATCCCCAATAAAAATCTCGAAATTAAAGAAATATTCATTCCGGAAGCTACAACAACATGGGCAGTACCGCTATTTTTCAGTGCATTCCAAAGATTTTCTCCAATTCCCCCTTTTGAGCCGATTGTCATTCCCCCAACCAGTGCGGCGTGATCTTTAGGGAGATTTCTTTCATAAAAAGTGATTAATTTCTGCCTGTATTGATATAAAATACCACCTTTTTTCTGAACATCAACCAATCTCGACGATTTTAGCTTCTCGCCGTCAACAATCCCTTCAACAATAATCCTGTCTCCGTAATAGATGCGCGGGTACAAAGGAAGGTAGACTTTATAACCCATGAGACGCAAATATAAAGAGTCTGAATATTCAACAGGCTCGGAAGCCACTTTTGCGGAAATTCTGACCTTACTGCCATCCGGAAATTTAGGTATTTCCGAGAAGTAAAGAAAAATCCGCAGGATTAAAAGGCTTAAAACAAGCAATAAAACAGTAAAATTAATAACTCCCCTTTTTAACATGGGCTGACAGAATTTCTTTAGTACACGGTTATCTTGTCTTTTATTTTTTCGTAGGTGGATTTGGGTAAAACTCCACGATTTACAAGGTCTTCGGTATTTGAGTAAGGTCTTTGTTCGATGATTTTCTGCCCGTAAACTTGGCCGATTCCAGGTAGTGCATCGAGTTGTGTGAACGTAGCCGTGTTAATATTGGTCAACCCCTCTTCAGTAACCCCTAAAACAGTTGATGCACTTTGATATACCTCTTCATTTTTGGCAGACAATGTATCCGTCTGCTTGTCACTTATATTCTGCTGATTCTCATCCACCGACCTGATGTAAATTTTTTGTCCGTCTGTCAGTTTTGCGGCACGGTTTACATATTTCGACACCCAGTCCCTGTCTGCCTCGGCCGACAAGCCTCCACAAGACACCATTAGATCTTCTATTCTTGAATTACCTTTTAGTTTATAAACCCCCGGTTTTTCTACCGAGCCTGCAATCTCAACGATTATCTCGGAAACAGCGTTGGCACTCTCCTTAGAACTATCAACTATTTCAATCGTATCGTTTTCAAAAAGGCCGGTGTTTTTGTATAAAAACATACCAAATCCAAGCAAAATGAGGCCAAAAAGTGCAATAAGTATTGGGATCTTGTTTGAATCTAAAAATTTTTCAGGTTTGAAGGCTTTAATAAAGGACAAAAAAGACTTTTTCTTGCTTAATGCCACAGCGCTTGCCTCAAAATCGTCCCTTTGAGATTTACCGAAAGACATGATTAATTGTAAGTTAGCCGACGGCAAAAAGGCAACTTTTATATAACAAGGTTCAGAAGTCTTCCTTCAATGTAAATTTCTTTCTTTATCTCTTTCCCCTCCAGCCATTTTGATACCTTAGTATCATTTTTAGCCATGTTTGATATATATTCTTTGTCTTTCTCCTTGCCTCTTTCTAAAGTTACGATTCCTCTCAACTTACCATTAACCTGAACAGGAACGCTAATAGTATCTTCCATTGTCCGATCGGGATTATAAACCGGCCAAGACTGTACATGGACCGAGTCTTTATTTCCCGTCACTTTCCACAATTCTTCTGCCAAATGCGGAGTAAAAGGTGCAAGTAGCAGCGTTAAAGCGGTCAAATACTGCTTGTCAACTTCCCCTTTTGGTTGGGCTTTAAGGACATTAACATACTCCATAATTGCGGAGATTGCGGTGTTATATTTGAACTGCCCGATGTCTTCGGTAACCTTCTTGACAGTCTGATGCATTTTGATATCAAGTTGCGGGCTTTGGCTTTTCGGTTTTGAACCCATATCTGCAAACAGGCTCCAAATCCTCTCAACAAATTTTCTCATCCCTTCAATTCCAGTATCACGAAAATCGGGGTATCCATCCATCGGACCCATAAACATCAGATACAGTCTTAAGGTGTCGGCACCATACTTTTCGATATACTCATCGGGGTTTACCACATTCCCCCTGCTTTTGCTCATCTTAGCTCCGTCCTTGATCATAAGTCCGTGCGCATAAAACCAAGGAAAAGGCTCGTACCCCAATTTTTTATCAACAAATCCCCTATCGACAAGCATTTTCCAGACAAATCGCGAGTACATAAGATGAAGCACCGCGTGTTCGGCACCACCAAAGTAAAGATCAACAGGAAGCCAATTACCGGTAATTTCAGTATTCCAAGGTGTTTTCCCGGCATCCTCCGAACCAACGCTTGGATATCGCAGGAAATACCATGCCGAATCTAAAAATGTATCCGAAACATCCGTCTCACGCACGGCTTCTTTTCCACAACCGGGACACTTTGTTTTATAAAACTCCGGATGGTTTGCTAACGGACCTTTTCCGGAACCTTCCGGTTTAAAATCTTTTATTTCGGGTAAGGTTATCGGTAAATCCGATTCAGGAACAGGATACCAGCCACAAACCTCTTCACCAACCTCAGATTCTTTATCGGAAAAAAACGACTTTCCTTCCTGGGCACAATGTTCACAATAAATCATGGGGATAGGAGGTCCCCAATACCTTTGCCTTGAAATCAGCCAATCACGAAGATGATACCTGGTAGTTCTTTTCCCCCAATATTTCTCTTCCAGGTAATCCATGACCTTCTTTAACGCATCATTTGTATCCAAGCCATCAAGAAATCCCGAATTAACTACTTTTCCGTCATCCTCCATAACTTTCTCGATCGAGTTGATTTCCGAATTATCAGCGTCATTACCAACAACAACTCTCTTTACCGGCAGATTGAATTCCTTGGCAAATTCGAAGTCTCTCCTGTCGTGTCCGGGAACGCCTACTACAACCCCCGTTCCGACACTCATAAGTACAAAATCCGCAACATATATAGGCATTTTATAGTCATTGAGCCTGTTAATTGCATAGATATTCGTAAATACCCCGGTCTTTTTCTTGCCTTCGGCAATTCTCTCCGCATCTGATTTACTTTTTGATACATTTACATAGTTTGATATATTATTTTTGACTTCTTCGTCGACTTTTATTTCTCCTCTTATGATTCTCTCAACAAAGGGGTGTTCCGGAGAAATAACAATAAACGTTGCACCAAAATTTGTATCGGGGCGTGTTGTTGAAACAACAATTTCTTCGTTAATTCCGTCGATCGGATAACGGATATCTATCCAGTCTTTCTTTCCTATCCAATTTCTCTGGGCCGTTTTTACCTTTTCGGTCCAATTTATCGTATCCAGACCCTCAAGAAGTTTCTCGGCATATTCGGTGATTCTAAAAAACCACTGTTCTAATTCTTTCCTTTCAATCAAGGTGCCACAGCGTTCACAAACTTCCATCCCTTCACTAACCGGCACAACTTCTCCTTTTGCATTCTTCGGTTCTTTTCCGGCGGCAGACGGCGTTACAACCTGTTCGTCGGCCAATACGGTTTTACACGACGGACACCAATTGACCTTAGCTTTCTTTTTATAGGCAAGGCCGGCTTTAAACATTTCAATAAATATCCACTGTGTCCATTTGTAATAATCCGAATCCGATGTCGTTACGGTTCGCGTCCAATCATATGCGTGGCCAAGAGAGCGCATCTGCGCCTCATAATGTTTGGTCGTTCTCGCAATCATCTTCGCAGGATGGTCGTTTATCTTCATCGCATAATTTTCCGAATGGATTCCGAACGAATCGTATCCGATCGGCTGAAAAACATTAAAGCCATTCATTCTTTTAAATCGTCCAAAAACATCGCTTCCGGTTGAAGCATAGGCGTGACCGGCATGAAGTCCTTCCGCCGAAGGATAAGGAAACATCCAAAGGTTATAAAACTTTTTCTCGGGATTGCCTAGTTTCGGGGTGTAAAGAGCTTCTTTTTCCCAAATCTCCTGCCATTTCTTTTCCACTGCCCTATGATCAAACTTTTTAACTACCATAATGTATAAGATTATAGCATTATTCTTGTACTTATTAGGATTTAGATCAATCGTTTATTTCAATTTGACAACCTATCCTATATTGCAGGTATCTAAATACTTTTGCATAATTTTAGACAAAGCACAAATATCCGCAAAATATTTTGCCAATAACAGCTACAAATATAAATGCCGATGGTCTGTTTATCTTATAATACAACCTATTCAAATTCGAAGGCTTAGATTTCTTAATGTAAATACTTTAATTAATTCGATAATGTCGAATGAAACAAGATGTTTAAAAACCTGGCAGAAAACTACGCCGTTTGCTAAATGATGTACTTAATAAACCTATATTTAAAAATACTCGCATAAAATACTATTGACAAAAAGCGTTAAATCTTATATTTAGACAAACACTTACATTTTCCCCCAGAATATTAATGCATTCGATGAGGAAAAACTCCAAATACCGTCTAAAAATCTCCGCAAATACACCAAAATAACAAGGAATATATATGCAAAATAAGGTTTTTTTCTGAAACTGCTATATCCCCATAAAAATATCGACTTTATTTTCATCAACTCTCATTACCGCATCTCTTATCAGAATTTTATTTGTCTTTCCTTCCATATCGACATATTCGACATAGTCTCTGATGAGAGAAATAAAATTCGCATGGTACGACAAAACGTCAAATCTCCCACGGTCATTATTTGAAGTTACCGTCTTAACCTTCGCCTTTATGACATCTCCTTCTCTGGATTTAACTGTTAGAATAAGCGGCTTGATCTGCATTTTTCAATTCGGCAATACTGCCAATATATAAAAACTGGTCTTCCGGAACTTTGTCATACTTCCCCATTATTATGGAGTTAACATCTTTAATCGTTGTTTCAAGAGGGACATAACAGCCTTTTTCTTCTTTCTGTGCCTCAGCCACAAAAAAATTCTGTGTCATATAATTTCTGATTCTTCTTGCCCTCTTGTACGTTATCTGGTCTTCCTTGGAAAGCTCCGATTCACCGACAAGCGAAACAATTCTTTCCAAATTCTCTGCTTTCTTTAAGATGTTTCTCGCATTTATGGCCACTTCATAATGAAATTCCCCTACCGTTGATGGATTCAGTGCCCCAGAGGACGAAGCTAAAATATCAATCGCCGGGACCAACCCCTGCTGATAAATATTTCTGGAAAGAATCACGATCGATTCCAAATACGGGAAGATGGACTGGACAGAATAGTCCAAAAGATCGTCGGATGGAACATAAATTGCCTCGACACAGGTTATATTGGCATTGGTTGTTGAAACCAGTCTCTCGTGGAACAAACCCATTTCCGACTCCAGAGTAGCCTGATAACCGTCTTCAGACGGTATAACGTTCATTAAAGTCGAAAGCTCGTTTCCAGCCTGAGCAAACCTAAAAAGATTATCAATAAAGAAAAGAACGTCACTCTTCATCTGATCACGGTAATACTCAGCCAAGCGCACCGCCGAATAGGCGGTTAAAAACCGCGCCGCAGAGTTTTCTCCCATCGTACCGAAAACCAATGATGACAAATGCATCGAGTTTGTCTTCTGCAAAGCTTCATACAACTCCAAACCTTCTCTGGATCTCTCACCGACACCCGCAAAAACAGATACGGACTTTCCACCCGACGCTCCAACGACATTATGGAGAATCTCCGTCAAAAGCATGGTTTTACCAACCCCAGCGCCTCCGAAAAGGCCCATTTTTCCGCCTTTCATTAAAGGACAGAAGAGATCGATCACTTTTATTCCAGTTTGAAGCACTGAAGTATTGGAAACCGGAGTTATGGTATCGCTGTAGTTGTGATAAACCGGTTCAAGTGTATCATAAGATATCTTACCCTTCCCATCCAATGGTTCGCCAAAGAGGTTTACCACTCTCCCCAGCATTCCCTTTCCAACCGGAAACATAATCGGTTTACCTGTATTAACAACCTTCATTCCCCGGACCAAGTTGCGGGAACCGCTTAAAACAAAACAAAAAAATGAATTCTCGTTCGACGAGATGTAGACTTGTAACTTGATCGTTTTGTCTTTTTCGGTAATTAAAATATCGTTAATCGAAGGAGGGTCTCCGAAAAATTCAACTTCGGCGATATTTCCCCTGACTCCGACTATTTTTCCGTAATTTTCAGACATAATTAAATATAAGACGTATTAATTTTCGCTCCTACAAGTCCCGAAATTGTATTTAATTGCTTTTTGTTCAGATTATTATGAATCACTTTATTCTTCTCGAATTCGAGTTTCTTCATTTCATTTTCCGTATTGGAACTCGCTTTGTCCATTGCCACAAACCTTGATGCGTACTTTGAAAGCTGCGATTCCTTCAAACTCTGCTGGAAAAGCGACGAAAAAATCTGCGTTTCAAAGTATTCCAAAATCTTTTCGAGTGTCGGTTCAAAAATATACATTTCCTTCTTTTCCAATTTCCCCTCATCACTTGTCAATTCCAGCTTTGCGGAAACGGAAAGCATCGTCGGCTCCTGACTGATTATATTTCGAAACTTTCCGTAAAAAACATGGATCTGTTCGTATTGAACAATATGCTTAATGATCTCATACAATTTATCTTTGTCTTCACCGTAGTCGGGATATTCAAAATATGTGTAGGGTTTACCGATATTTTCGGTAAGGTACAGCTGAAATCCATACTTTCCGATTATCGTAACTTCACTTTGAGACTCCCTCGCCTCTTTAAGAAACATCCTGTAGGTATCGGGGATAATGTTCCCATAAAGCCCGGTATTTGCCGAAATTAGGACCGCCACATTTTTTCCATTGTGAGGAATAAAAGTTATTTGTTCTGCTTTCCCGCGATTTTTTGCCAGAGCATTCACCTCACGCGAATATGATTTCCTGACTCTTTCAAAAATTGAGTTGACATCCTCCTGGTACTGTCGATTTCTCAACACTAAATCTCTGATCTTCTTCATCCTGATCGATGCGATCTCTTCATAAGCATTAATAAGCTCACTTAACGCTGTGATACTCTTAATGTGTTCTTTTATGTCTATTATTGTCGGCATAAGTTAATAGTTTTATTTAATCCCTGCTAATAATTGCAAAATATTAGCCTGAGACGATTTTAACGAATCAATTAAGTATAAAAACGACGGCGAATTTGCAATTACATCGCTAATCTGCCGCCTGAACTCCTTATTGGTTAAAAAGAGGCTTGAGAGCTTGCGAAGTTCAATCTTAAGGGCGTTTACATCCTTTTCCTGCCAGTACCCGGCCCAAATAGTTGAAAACAGCAGGATGCTCAACTCGTGAGGTCTTGATGCAACCGACGGTTGTTCAAAAATACCGGATATTTTATCGCCCAAAACGAGCATTTTTTGAGATTCTTCGGAAAGTTCAGCTCCGAAATGCATAAATTCCTTCATCTTCTCGTAAGACACCATAAAACTGGTCAATCTTCTTGAAAGCTCCCTGATAAGTGGTGTCTGTGCCTGTCTTCCTACCCTGGTTACCGACAAAAACGGATTGATGGCCGGCCTTTTTCCTTGGTTAAAATAATCTCTGTCAAAATACAAATGTCCATCGGTCATAGCCATAAGATTTGTCTGGATATAACCGGAAAAATCGCCCATGACCATCTCCGCAACCGGCATGCAGGTAATCGACGATTGAGATAAATTTCCTTTTGCATTCTTATAAATAAAATTTCCGGCACGCTCCAAAAGCCTCGAATGCAGATAAAAAATATCACCCGGATACGAATTTCTTCCCGGAAATCTTCCTGCCAAAAGAGAAATCTCACGGTAATACTTTGCGTGAGCCGTTAAATCGTCAAAAGCCACAAAAACATCAAGACCCTTATCCTTAAAGTATTCCGAAATTGTCATCGCTACATACGGGGAAAGATAAACCATGCCGGCAGGGTCGTCGGGGTAGGACGCGATAATAACAACTTTATCCTGGATATTATTTTCCTTGATAAAATTCTGGAAAAACAAAACATCCGTTCTCTTTTTTGCTATTGCACAATATATGCAAATTGTTCCTTTTTGAGCCTGCGTTAAAACATTTTGGAGCAGGAATTGGGTCTTATTGGTCTTACGGTCCCCGATGATAAGTTCCTTCTGCCCTTTTCCCAAAGGCAGCATCAAATCAACAATTGATACCCCGGTTTCAAACGGTTTGTCGATATTTTTCCTTTTATCAATTCCCGGAGGATCTAATTCAATGGTCTGTGTAACACTTGCCGTGTCTTTTTCTTCAAAGGTGATAAGGTCGAGGGGCGAAACTAAAGCTCCGAGCAGGTGCTCACCGAGGGAGATTTTCAATGTTTGCCCCGTTCTTGCTACTTTAGAGCCGATTTTTATATAACCTTTTGAAAAAATAATAATTTCAACCAAATCCCGTCCCGACGAAAAAACCTGCCCGATTTCACCGTTTTCAAAAATGACAATCTCCGACAAATGAACAGTGGGAAGCCCGTCGCAAAAAACAATCGCGTTTGAGATCCTTTTGACATAACCGATCTCGCCTGTTTTATTTAAGAATTCCTCAAAAGTATCCATAATTTATTTATTTGATCCTACTAAACTAACCGCCTCCAATTCTTTCGCAATCTTCTTTCTTAAAGACAAGTCCAGATATTTACCTCTAAAAGACAGTTGGATTCCTCCAATAAGTTGTGTGTTAAAAAGAATATCCACCACCAGATCTTTTGAAATATTTTCTTTAAGCCAAGTTGAAAGCTTTTCCACAAATTTCTCGCTCGGTTCAAAAGATATTGCTACAGCAAGCACTGGAACCGAACTCAAGGATTTATCGATCTCGTCAAAGTATTCCTTTATATCCCTATCCTTAGATTCCCTTCCGATTATTTCCGAGACCCAACCCCTGACCTCGTTTTTTAGCACATCGGAATAGTTAGTACCCGATTGATATATCGCATTTCTCAACACGTCCAATTCTCCCCGTAGTATTTCGAGGTCGTCTTGGGTACGAAGTCTTTGTAATAACTCTGAAACCATACAAAAATGTCGTATATTATTTTCAGCTTTTATTAAGCTCTATACGACTGTCTAAAATTAATACACTATTCAAAAAATCCCAGTTTTTTCGCTTCTTCAAGAGATTTAACAACCAAGTCTTCCTGTTCTTTTTTACTAAGAGTTTTTCCAAGGGTCTTTAAAGATACCTGCTTGATAATATCAACGCCCAATTTATCCATTTGTTTTAAAATACCTTTTTTATATTCCGCAACTTCTGCCTCGTAGCCTTTATACAGGTTTTCCATGGAGCTGCTGACTTTCAGACCCGTATTTTTCATCTCTGCTTGTGCATCGGAGAGCACCTTATTAAGCCCCATATCAAGACGCGCTTTTACATCACGCCCGATGTTGGCAACAAAGCCGTCATAGGTTTGGGTAAAACCCGCAGCAGCTTTCTTGTACTCTTGAAGATTTTCCGCAAGCATTTTTTGAAAAGACGCATTCAATATACCTTTTTCCTGCTCACTAAGTCCCTGAACACTTGCAATAATTTCTTTGGCTTTTTGGTTGGCGGCATCGATTATCAAACGTGCCTGATCGTTCACCGGAGACAATTTTGCATTCTCCAAATCCGCCTTTTCTTTCTTTAAAAGATCAAGGTTTTTCTGAATTTCTGCCAACGATCTTTGAGATTTGAGGTAAAGAAAAATAAAAACCACCAGAAGAAAACCCAATGCGGATATTAAAGCTAAAAGAACATAAGTAAGTTCGTTTCCCATATGGCAGGCTACATTAACTTTAATGCCAAAGATGTGATAATTCAAGACAGAATGACTAATTTATTACTCACTTTTTAACAATCAGGTCGTTTCCCGTCATTTCTGGAGGTACCGAAACACCCATCAAATTTAATATTGTTGGCGCTACATCGGAAAGATTTCCATCTCGAAGTATTCCCTTCACGCCTTTAAACTGATTTCCAATAACATAAAAAGGAACCGGGCTGTTGGAATGTTCCGTATTTATACTTCCCGAAGAAGTAGTAAAGAAAAAGGTTCCCAAAGGAAACGACAATAATTCCTCGGCATTTCCATGATCAGCAGTAATAAAAAGGGTGCCTCCGGCTTTAAGTACCATCGCGGCAACACTCCCAACCGCAGAGTCGACATAATCAACAGCTTTTATGGTTGCCTTGAGGTTCCCGGTGTGAGCCACCATATCAGGATTGGCAAAATTCATTACTACAAAGTGGTATTTATCCAAAAGTATTGCTTTTTTAAATTCTGAGACAATTTTGAAGAGCGACATTTCAGGTTTTTTGTCGTAAGTGGAAACATTCGGTGACGAGACAATAAGCACATCCTCTCCGGAAAATCTTGTATCTTTAAGTCCATCCATATAATACGTAACCATTCGCTCTTTCTCGCTTTCAGACAGATGAAGCTGGGAAAGTCCTGACTTACTCAAAATTTCCGGCATCGAATTCTGAACAAAATCGGGCGGAAACGCTATTGCCGATACGGGTAAATTTTTTTGGTATTCCGTCATCGTAACAAAAAACAAATTCTTTGGCTTTTTCCCTCTTTCAAAAGTCGGTCCTTTGGCCACGTTACTGTCTTTGCCGTGTTTTTGAGTTCCGTGGGGCGTATAACCAAACTCAACGACCTTCAGTTCTTCAAAGTTGGCAAAAGTGAATGCCATTGTCAACTGACGAGGTCTATCAATTCTAAAGTTAAAAAATATTACCGCATCGTTGTCATCAACCGTTGCGACTGGTTTACCATTACTCTCAATGACTGTTGGTTCAATAAACTCGTCTGTAACATTAACCTGATACGATGCTTTGACCGCTTCAAGCGGGTCGGCAGCTTTAACTCCAACACCGCTTACAATTGCATCATAGGCTTTCTTTGTACGCTCCCATCTCGCATCCCGATCCATCGCCCAATACCTTCCGGAAATTGTCGCAATCCGTGCAATTTTTACAGTACTCAGATAGTTTTGTATCTTTGCAATAACATTCACTGCATCTGTTGGTGGTGCATCACGGCCGTCGGTAAATAAATGCAGGTATATATTCCCGAAATTGTTCCTTCTAAAAAACTCGAGCAATGCAAAAAGATGTTCCGTTGAAGAGTGAACATTCCCTGAACCTACGAGCCCCATGATGTGTACTTTCGAACGGTTATTTCTTGCATGAGACAATGTTTTGATAAATGCAGGGTTTTGATAAAACGACCCGTCTTTTATTGACATGTTTATTTTCGGAAGACTTTGATAGACGACACGCCCTGTTCCGATTGTTAAATGTCCAACCTCGGAATTGCCGGCTTCATTAGCCGGAAGACCTACCGATTCCCCGGCTGCAATCAGTTTTGAATATAAGTAATTCTCCTTAAAATAATTTAAATTAGGAGTCCGTGCGGCAGCAATTGCGTTTCCCGAAGATGTTGGTGCAATACCATAACCATCCAGGACTAAAAGCACCTGAGGCTTAATAGTCGATTTTTCGAGTTTTGCGTTTTCCTGCAAAGAAAGACGAATCGGTTTCGGTTTGAAAATTGAAATTAACATAATTCAGGCAATTAATAATTTACGTCCATTAAAGTGCTAAACAAAATTATATAAACTATATTTGCGTATATATTGTTATGTAATTGCATACTTATACCTATATTAAAATATGAGGATTATATACGCCATTCCAAAACCCACTAATATAATAACAATAGTAATCAAAATATGCATTAATACTGATAACTGTATCATTTTCGATGCAAGAGGATTTCTGCCTATTGCCTCTATACCACTCTTCGAAACACGGCCGAAATAAGCGAATCCTAAAACGAACGATAAAAGTAAAATTAATGCTGCAAGCAAATACCTTAACGAATCAAGCGGCTCAAATATTGGTGCCGACATCCCTTCCCGAAGAGCCGTTATAAGGTTTGACTTGGCACCTGACAATCCAGCTGCGGGGTGAATATTAATCGCAACCATAATTGTTCCAATATTGTCGGGACTATCAGATTTATATTCCTCCAGGGCTTGTCCGAGCACGTAGCCATTTTTTTGTGCCAAAACCCCTATACCGGATTTTGAAGATGTTGTTACCAAATCACCTTTGTTTATATTTCCATTAAGCGTCGATACTCTAACCGATGCTTTTCCATTAGAAAGAACTAAATAATTACTGTCACCCTCTTCTTCCTCAAAAGAGGCTGCCGGATTATTGACAACAACACCATACATTTCCGTGTTGTACTCACTATCGCATTCTGAAAACCCGTTGTCTTTTTTACATATAATATCTCCAGCATCGACATTTCCCCCCTGTATCTCCAAAGTGATAGCCATACCTGAGGATGTTACCTGCGCCGAAACATTATGAGTTAGGCATAAAGTAATAAAAATACTATTAATAATATATAACCAAGGCTTCAGTTTACTCATTTGTCT
>Ga0172379_10003869_pt1 | contig 23141 bp, 23 predicted proteins | sample GrowelOW334metaG_FD_119756 | JGI IMG/M metagenome (GOLD analysis project Ga0172379, IMG submission 119756) | Groundwater microbial communities from an aquifer near a municipal landfill in Southern Ontario, Canada - Groundwater well OW334 metaG | ecosystem: Environmental > Aquatic > Deep... | reverse complement strand
GACGGCGGTCCTGCCGAGCTATGTCTCGTACGTAGGGAAATCTTCGGGAGCGGGAGCATTTTCATACGACAGCGTGTCGCGCACGATTACGTGGACGGCCGGTGACGTGGCACAGGGCGCAAGTGCGCAGGGCGTCTTCCAAGTTACACTCACTCCTTCCACTTCGCAGAAGGGAGGGGTGGTGCCGCTCACAAGTGCTGCCGCCCTCTCTGGCTTTGACCGTTTCGCCGGAGTCTCAATCGGTGCTACCGCCGACCCTGCGACGACCGAGACGCGGGGGGATGCTGGTTACACCCCAGCGAGCGGCGTCGTGCAGTGAGCGTACGGTAAAAAGCCTGCATCTGCTGCGGTATGGGTCCCAACGATTTCTTCCGTCGTACCAACGTACGCCTCCAGAAACCGTTTGCCCATGCCTTGCATCCGAGGGCTTTTTACCGCACTCTTAGCGTATAACTCTATGGCGGATATGAATCTCATGGAAAAAATAGTCTCGCTCGCAAAACGGCGCGGCTTCGTGTTCCCTGGCTCTGAGATATACGGCGGGCTCGCCGGTACGTTTGACTACGGTCCCCTCGGCGTGGTGCTCAAAGAAAATGTGGAGCGCCTCTGGCTGCAGATGTTCCGCGACGACCGCGACGACATGTACGGTGTGGATGCCGCGATCCTCATGAATCCGAAAGTGTGGGAGGCGAGCGGTCACGTGTCCGGTTTCTCTGACCCGCTCGTGGAGTGTGAGAAGTGTAAGCGGCGTTTCCGTGCTGACCATTTGGAAAATACGGAGCAGTGTCCTGAATGCGGCGGGAAGCTTGGTGCGGCGCGTCAGTTCAACATGATGTTCAAGACGCACGCGGGTGCGGCGGAGGACGATTCTGCGACGGTGTACCTGCGCCCTGAGACGGCGGGCGGTATTTTCATGAACTACAAGAATGTCGTGGACTCGCTGCATCCGAGATTGCCCTTCGGTATCGCACAGATAGGGAAAGCTTTTCGGAACGAGATCGCGCCGCGCGATTTCATATTCCGCCTGCGCGAGCTCTCACAGATGGAAGTGGAGTATTTCGTACAACCGTCTGAGTGGGAGCAGGCCTTTGAGGAATGGCGCAAGATGATGTACCTCTTCGCAGAGGCGCTCGGCCTCCCGCACGGCATGGTGCACGAGCTGGAGGTGGGCGACGGCGATCGCGCGCACTACTCTAAGCGCACGATAGATTTTGAATTTGATTACCCCTTTGGTCGCAAGGAGCTCTGGGGGCTCGCGTACCGCACCGACTTTGACCTCTCCGCGCACGAGAAAGGATCTGGTGCGTCACTCTCGTATCTTGATGAGGAGACGAAGGACAAGTTCATACCGCACGTGATTGAGCCGTCCTTGGGCGTGGACCGCACTATCCTTGCCGTACTTACAAGCGCGTATCGCGAAGACGAACTTGGCGGGGAAGTGCGTACCTACCTCGCACTCTCTCCGAAGATTGCGCCGGTGAAAGCGATGGTCTCGCCGCTTCTCAAGAATAAGCCGGAGCTCGTGGCGAAAGCGCGCGAGGTGCGTGCAGAGCTGAAGAAGATACACCCAGCGATTGCGTGGGACGACAACGGCAATATTGGCAAGCGCTACCGTCGTCAGGATGAAATCGGCACGCCGTTCTGTGTCACGATAGATTTTGACACTCTCGGAGAAAATCCGGATTTGAAGGATACAGTGACGCTTCGTCATCGCGATACGGGCGAACAAGAGCGCCTTACCCTCACCGAGGTCGCTAAGCGTATTCGGGAGGCGATAGCGTAAGAGCACGAAAATAACGGCTGTATATACGGCCGTTATTTTCGTGCTAGGATTCCCGTATGGATAAGGAAATCCGTGTCGCTATAACCCCCGGAACGGTCGTGACCACGCTGCTCGTCATCGTCGGCGCGTACGTCTTCTGGCTTTTGCGCGATCTCGCGCTCCTCGTATTTACCGCAATTGTCGTCGCCTCGGCTATTGAGCCGGAGATAGCATTTCTCATACGCCGCCGCATACCACGCTTCTTTGCCGCGATTCTCGTCTACGTCATCGTTTTCGGTTCCATTTTCGCACTACTCTACTTCTTCTTCCCGCCGATTATCGCCGACCTCGCCGGGTTCCTCTCGGCGCTTCCTCAGTACCTTGAGACACTAAACGCGACAAACTCCTTCTCAAGCCTCACGAACGCATCAAGTCTTGTTGGAAGCTCGCGCGACATCCAGTCATTTGTGCAGACGCTGTTCTCTCTCCAGTCGGTCTTCATGGCAGGCTCAGGTGGTGCACTGCAGGTGCTCGCCGCCTTCTTCGGCGGGCTTGTTTCGCTTATGCTCGTCATCGTGCTCTCGTTCTACTTCGCCCTACAAGACACTGGCGTGGACGATTTCCTCCGTCTCGTCATGCCACTTGAGTACGAAGAGTATTCTGTTGACCTCTGGAAGCGCGCGCAGAAGAAGATAGGGCTCTGGATGCAAGGGCAGATACTGCTCTCGGTCATTGTCGCCATACTAGTCTACCTCGGTCTTCTTATCATAGGCGTGCCGTACGCACTCCTCCTCGCGGTCTTCACGGCAATCGCCGAGATCATACCCATCTTCGGTTCGCTTATCGCGGGGACGATAGCAGTTATCGTCGCGTATTCAGGCGGCGGCGTGCCACTCGGCGCTATCGTGCTCGGCCTCTACGTGGTCGTGAACCAGTTTGAGTCAAATCTCATTTACCCGCTCATCGTGAAGAAGGTCGTGGGTGTGCCGCCGCTCCTAGTTATCGTGGCGCTCGTGGCGGGCTACACGCTCGCTGGATTCCTCGGTGTACTGCTCTCGGTACCGGTCGCAGCGGTGCTGCTTGAGCTCATCACCGATTTTGACAAACGAAAACGCAAAGCGCTTCCTACCCGATGAACCGATACATCACTACCACACTCCCGTACGTGAACGCCGACCCGCATATCGGGTTTGCGCTTGAGATACTGAAGGCCGACGTACTCGCGCGCTCGTGGCATCTGCAGGGCGACGAGGTGTTTTTCAATACGGGCACCGATGAACACGGGCAGAAGTTGTGGCAGGAGGCGGTCAAGAAAGGGGTGAGTCCAAAGGAATATGTAGACGAATATGCAGCGAAGTTCAGACTGCTCAAAGAACAGCTCGGCCTCTATCCCGAACTTCATTTCATACGCACGACCGACTCGCACCACGAAGCAGCTGCGCAGGAATTCTGGAGACGGTGTGCCGCAAACGGCGATATTTATAAGAAGAACTACCAGATAAAGTACTGCGTCGGCTGCGAGCTTGAGAAGACCGATTCTGAGCTGGTCAACGATCGTTGCCCGCTTCACCCGAATACTGCGCTGGAATTGATCAATGAAGAGAATTACTTCTTCGCATTCTCAAAGTATCAGCAGCGGCTTCTTGACCTGTATGCGGCGCATCCCGACTTCGTTGTGCCCGATTTTCGGCTCAGGGAAGTGAAGATGTTCGTAGAGCGCGGTTTGCAGGATTTCAGTATCTCGCGGCTGAAGGAGAAGATGCCCTGGGGTGTAGCAGTGCCAGGCGACCCTGAACACGTTATGTACGTCTGGTTTGATGCGCTCGTCAATTACGTCTCCACGCTCGGTTGGCCTGAAGATACGCAGACGTTTGAAAAGTTCTGGGGCACACAAGACGGGCCGAACGCACTCCAGCTCGGCGGGAAAGACAACCTGCGCCAGCAATCGGCCATGTGGCAGGCGATGCTCATGTCTGCAGGACTTCCGAACTCGCGACAGATATTGATTCAGGGGTTCATAACAAGCGGCGGACAGAAAATGAGCAAATCACTCGGCAATGTCATTAATCCGCTTGAAATCGTGGAGAAATACGGCACCGACGCTCTGCGCTACGTGCTGCTGCGGCACACGAGCTCCTTTGAGGATTCCGATCTTACGCTCGCGGCTGTCCACGACCACTATACGGCGCATCTCACGAACGGGCTCGGCAATCTTGTCGCGCGCATCATGCAGCTTGCGCAGACACATCTCTCTGCACCGATTGCGCGGCCAGAGCCAGCGCCGTTCCCACAAGAGTACGCTGATGCTATTGCCTCGTTTGAGTTTAATCGTGCGATGGATCTGGTATGGACGCGCATTACCGCGCTTGATGAGCGCATTACCAATGAGAAGCCCTTCGTTCTCGTGAAGGAAGACGCTGAGAAAGGACAGCTACTGATAGCTGAACTCGCGCTTGAGTTGTACTGGATAGGACGACTCCTCAGCCCGTTTGTACCGAGCACGAGCGAGACAATAAAGAATGCGGTGCTTGAAAACAAAAAACCAGAGAATCTTTTCCCTCGTATATGACCCCGCGCTATATAGACGCGCACTGCCACCTGCAGTTTGACCAGTACGATACCGATAGAGATGCGCTCATTGAACAGATGCGCGAGCAGGGTGTCGCGGGTATTGTTGTCGGCTGCGACCTTGAATCGTCAAGGAAAGCGGTTGCACTTGCGCAGATGCACGAACACCTATATGCATCCGTCGGCCTGCATCCTAATCACGAGGCAGACGAATGGTTTGAAGCTTCGGCATATCGCGAACTCGCTAAGCATCCTAAGGTTGTTGCGATAGGTGAGTGCGGTTTGGACTTCTTCCGGCCGACTGAAGTGACCGACGAAGTGAAGAGGAAGCAGGAGGCTATTTTCGCTGATCAAATCGCTCTTGCTGCGGAGCAGAATAAACCGCTTATTATCCATGTCCGTGCTTCAAAAGGGACGAAAGACGCCTATCACGACGTGGCGACTATCCTTGCCGAAGCGAAGAAAGTGCACCCCAACCTTCGCGGCGACATTCACTTCTTCGCAGGCGGCGTCGCCGAAGCCAAGGCATTCCTCGCGCTTGACTTCACCGTTTCGTTTACCGCAGTCATCACGTTTGCTCGTGACTACGACGAGGTTATTCGTGCTGTGCCGCTTGCGAACGTGCTTGCCGAGACCGATGCGCCGTATGTAGCTCCCGTAAGTCGCCGTGGCACTCGGAACGACCCACTCGCTGTTATTGACGTTGTGGCGAAACTGGCAGAGATACGCGGCGAAGACCCAGAGGCCGTCCGAGAGGCGCTTCTTGCGAATACGGGGAGGATGTTTGCGCTTTAGGGTGCCGAGGCGAATCCCTAGGCTTTGCATTTGAGCTTGGGCGTGCTAGGATGCTGGAATTATGGCTAAGAATCAAGACGAAGACGTCCTCGTAGAGGAAACTGAAGACACGGGCGCAGAGCCGCGTATATACGAGCTCGGCTTCCACCTTGACCCGGAATTGCCGGTAGAGGAGGTCAAAAAGGCATATCAGGCTATTCGCGAGACTATAGCAGGGAAGGGTACAGTCATCGCTGAGGTTGAGCCGGAGAAGATCCAGCTCGCGTACACCATTTCCCGTCAGGAAGTTGCTGGACGCCGCGATTTCAGCTCCGCATACTTCGCATGGATCGTGTACGAGATGACGGCTACCGACCATGCTGCGGTTGTATCTGCAGCAGGCGCAAACAAGCTCATCGTCCGCTTCATAGACCTCACGACGACTAAGGACGCAGCGCGTCACGCACTTGAGGTGCATGAGCTCATGGCGAAAGCCCCTGAACTGGAACCGAGCTCAGAAGAAGTTCTCTCCACCGAACTTGATGCCGCCCTTGAGAACGTAGCGGTATAATAGAATCATGTACCTCAACAAAGTCCTCCTCTACGGCAATCTCACTCGCGACCCTGAGCTCAAGGCGCTTCCGGGCGGCAGTCAGGTCGCGAATTTCGGCATGGCGACGAACCGTACCTTCAAGGACAAGAGTGGCGCGAAGCAAGAGACGACCGAGTTTCATAACGTTGTCGCCTTCGGTCGCACCGCAGAAGTCATAGCGCAGTACTGCAAGAAGGGTCGCCCGATATACGTGGAGGGGCGTTTGCAGACTCGCACGTGGGACGACAAAGAGAGCGGCAAGAAGAACTACCGCACCGAGATCATCGTAGATACCTTCCAGTTCGGTGCTGACGGTGGTAAGGGTGCCACGGGCGGGCAGTCTTCCTCGCACGACGAACAGCCTTCTCCAGCTGGCGCTGACGAGATAAAGTATCCCGACGAGGAGATAAATCCGGAAGACATACCGTTTTAAACTTTTAAACATTTCATCATGGCATACCAAGCAGAAAGAGAGGAGATAGAGCTCAAGAAATTCATTGACTACAAGGACGTTGCGTACTTGAAGCAGTTTACCAACCCTCATGCGAAGATACTCGCGAAGAAGCGCACCGGTATCCCTGCCGGCAAGCAGCGCGAAATCACGCAGGCGGTGAAGCGCGCACGCTATATGGCACTTATGCCGTATATCGCTGTATAAACAGCTAATCAAACAAAAGCCCCGCTTTTCGCGGGGCTTTTGTTTTGTATCTATTAGGACTTCGTGACGCGTTCGGTGTATTCGCCCGTGTCGGTGTTGATGCGGACGATGTCGCCCGAATTGATGAAGAGCGGCACGTTCACTTTCGCTCCGGTAACGAGCTCCACAAGCTTCGTGCCACCTGATACGGTATTGCCCTTCACTGCCGGTGGGGCATCCTTTACCTCTAAATCCACTTTGACCGGAATCTTGATGGTCATCGGCTTCTCCTCGTAGGTCAGTACCTCCACAACACTATTTGGCGCGAGCCACTGCACTTGATCGTGCACTGTTTCGGCAGGGAAGGAGAAGCGGTTCTTCGGGTTGCCCTCTTCGGCAAACCAGCTTTCGTTCTGGTTGCTATAGAGATACACCGCATCCATGCGGTCGGTCTCAGCCTCGTCTACCGTCTCACTTGAGTGGAAAGAAATCTCAAGCACGCTCCCATTTACCATGTTGCGCAGGCGCGTTTGGTTGACCGGTTTGCGCTTTTGCATGCGGAAAATATGCGCCGACAGCACCTCATACGGCGCGTCGTTGTAGTTGATAATCTTTTTCGGGAGGATTTCGTTATACGAGAGTACAGCCATGGTTCTGAAACTAAAGTCTAATAAGTGTCGTTATAAAAAGTACCGCTTGGGGCGGATTCATGTATGCTAGCAGACATAATGACTTTTTCAAGCTTGACGGAAGACACCGGCAATCTCTCAGACGCCGAAATCCTTGCCCGCTCGCAGGCGGAGCCAGAACTCTTCGCTGTGTTGGTGCGGCGTCACGAGGCGCCGCTCCTGCGCCGCGCCCGCACTATCCTCCGGAGTCCCGAAGAAGCGGAGGAAGCCGTGCAGGATGCGTTTACTAAAATGTACCTCTACGCCGATAAATACAAACCGCAGGAAGGCGCGAGTTTCGCGTCGTGGATGTATACCATCCTGAACCGTGTTGCGTACACGCGGTACACGGCCCAACGCAAAGAGTGGGGGAGGACGGCGGAGCTTCTGCCGGAGCACTATGAGTCTCTGCCGGACGCGCGCGCCGAATTCCTTGAAGATCTCTCCATACGCGACGAGGTGGTCGCCGCGCTTTCCAAGTTGCCGGAGACGGCCTCGCGGCTTCTGCGGCTGCAGTTTATAGAGGGGAAGACTCAGGAGGAGATAGCACAATCAGAGCATCTCTCCATACCCGCAGTAAAGACGCGCGTGCATCGCGCGAAGAAGATGTTTAAACACGTGTATGATACTCAACGCCATGACTAATACCCAAACCGACATAGAACGTATCGTGATGCGCCGCGTGCACCTCATACGCATACTGAAACTCATCATCTCCACAGCTGTGCTCGCAGTACTCACGCTTACCGCCGCTCTCTGGGGCATCGGCAAAGAGGTGTGGGTCGCGCGCGTGTTCCAGAATGCGCCGGCCGACCCAACACAAGCATTCGCTTTCTATCTCGCTGCGTTCGCACACACTCGCATCATCGTGCAGGCGCTTACGGTGCTCACGCTCGGCTCACTCATTTTCCTCGCACGCGAAGTCGTGCGGCTTGCGATTAATATCTTCGCCTCTTCGCGCTAGCTCTCGGCAAGCTTCGCCTTAATCTGTTTCAGAAGCTCTTTAGCGACATCTTTGTTGTCGTGGAGGAAAGTGCGAGAGGCGTCGTAGCCGCGGCCGAGTGCCACGTCACCCATCTTGTAGGACGCACCTGATTTCTGTACAAGGTCGTATTTCTCGCCGAGAGCGAGGAGCTCGCCTTCACGGCTGATACCCTCGTTGTAGAGCAGATCAAATTCAGTCGTCTTAAAGGGCGCGGCGACCTTGTTTTTCACGACCTTCACGCGTACGCGTCCTCCGACCACTTCCTCACCCTTCTTTATGGACGCGATGCGGCGTATGTCCAATCGCACTGAAGTGTAGAACTTGAGCGCTTTGCCTCCTGGGGTCGTCTCCGGATTGCCGAACATGACACCGATCTGCATGCGTATCTGATTGATGAAGATGACGATGGTCTTACTGCGTGCGGCGATAGCCGTAAGTTTCCGGAGGGCTTGGCTCATAAGGCGCGCCTGTTTGCCCACGTGCTGCTGACCCATCTCACCCTCAATCTCGTCTTTCGGTGTCAGTGCAGCGACTGAGTCTACGACGATGATGTCTACGTTGCCGCTCCGAACGAGACTCTCCACAATATCAAGCGCCTGTTCGCCCGTGTCCGGCTGTGAGATGAGGAGTTCGGTGAGTTTGACGCCGATGCGGCGCGCGTATTCGGGGTCAAGCGCGTGTTCTGCGTCCACGAAGGCGGCGATACCGCCAGCCTTCTGTGCTTCGGCTATGGCATGAAGCGCGAGCGTCGTCTTACCGGAAGACTCCGGACCGAATATCTCAATGATGCGACCGCGGGGAAGTCCGCCCACGCCGAGTGCGGCATCAAGACCGATAGACCCTGTCGGTATCGCGGGGATTTTCTGGGGCGTGCCCGCACCGTAGGTGGAAATGGCTTCATCACCGAATTTTGTACGGATATCCTTCAGTGCTTGGTCTATAGATTTCTGCCGCTCGCTTTTATCGGAGCTCGCTGCGCTGACGGTCTTGAGCACTTTTTCTTTTTTTGGTTTTCCGAATGCCATACGGTGATTATTTACTAGGGTACGAAAATGGTACGCGTGGTGGTAATGCGCCTTCCGAAACGGTCGGTGGCTATGAAGGTAAGTATAGACCCTCCCCGCGGAAAGGTAAGGGTCGTCTCAAACGCCCCGTCCTCGCCGTGGAGTATGGGTGCGCCGTTTAAGGAGAGCATCGCGATACGCGTCGCGGTGCCCCGCACGCTCACGATACCGCTTGGAAAGGGGGCGCCGTCCCGCGGGGACACAACGTGGAGCGAGGGGCCGCGCAGGAGCGGCCACGCTTCCATGAAGCCGTAGCTGACGAGAAGGAAGAGGACGAGAGCGAGGAGAGAGCGGGTCATGCTAGAACCCCTCCTCGTCTTCAGGCACACTCGCGCCGGCCGTTCCTGCTGCCGAGAGTATCTCGCGCGGCTTACTGCCGTCGGCCGCTCCGATGACGCCCTTTGCTTCAAGTACGTCCATGAGTCGCGCAGCACGCGAATAGCCTATCTTCAGTTTACGTTGCAGGTACGAAGTGGATGCGCGCCCTGCCTCTTCAACTGCCGCACGGGCATCTTCGTAGAGATCGTCGTCTATGTCGTCATCGTCAAAGCTCCCATTCACGAGTCCGATAACGTCGTTTGGTTCTGACGACTGTATGTTCGTGCCGTTCCCACCAAAATCAATGGAAGAGAGGTCGCCGGCGTTGTGACTCTTGATGTAGCTCACCACTTTCTTCACCTCGTTCTCGCTGATATAGGCGGTCTGGATACGCACGGGCTTCTGCATGTCGCTTGAGAGATAGAGCATGTCGCCTGCGCCAAGCAGGGTTTCTGCGCCTGAGCCGTCTAAAATGGTGCGCGAGTCTATCTGGCTTGCGACTTGGAGCGCCATACGGGTCGGCACGTTCGCCTTAATAAGGCCGGTGATGACGTTCACCGACGGGCGTTGGGTAGAAAGGACGAGGTGGATACCGACGGCACGGCTCATTTGTGCGAGGCGGACAATAGACGCCTCTAGCTCGCGAGGGTAGCTCTGCATGATGTCGGCGAGCTCGTCTATGAATATCACTATGTAGGGGAGCGCTTCGGGGATATCATCACCGCCTTTCTTCTTCGCTGGCTCAAATACGGAGGAGTGGTACGAATCAATATCGCGCACGTGGTTTTGTTCCAATATATTGTAGCGTCGCTCCATTTCTTTCGCGGCCCACTTGAGCGAGAAGATGGCCTTCTTCGGATCGGTGATGACCGGCGTGAGCAGGTGGGGAATGCCGTTGTAGAGCGTGAGTTCAACGCGTTTCGGGTCAATCATGATAAGACGGAGCTGGTTCGGCCCGTTCCGATAGAGGAGGGACGTGATGAGGGCGTGGATAGCGACCGACTTGCCCGACCCAGTCGCACCGGCCACGAGCCCGTGCGGCATCTTGGCGATGTTTGCATAGTGTGGCGTGCCGGTGATGTCGCGGCCGAGCGCAGAAAGGAGCGGCTTCGTACTCTCTGTCCATTCGGGGGAGGAGAGGAGGCCACCGAGACCCACCATCGCTTTAACGGTGTTTGGCACTTCAATACCGACCAGCGACTTGCCAGGGATCGGCGCTTCAATGCGTACGGGGTGGGCAGCGAGGGCGAGCTCAAGATTGTTGGCGAGCGAGACGATCTTGGAGAGGCGGACGCCCTCGGCCGGTTTCACCGCGTAGCGCGTGACGGTCGGCCCGACAGATACCTCGTCCATTTCAAGATTGATGCCGAAGTTTTGGAACGTGCGTTTGATGATGTTTGCATTTGCCTTTATATCACCGACGCCAGGCTTGCCCTTATCAGCACCGAGTATTGAAAGCGGGGGAGGGTTGTACTCGGCGTCAAAATTCGCTATGCCAGCACCGTTTCCGGTATCTCGGCTAAACACAGTGACGGTCGGCTCGCGTTCCGGAAGAGGCGTCGCTTCGTCTGTGTCCTGCGCCGCGTCCTCGTCAGTCTCAGGGACGCCGACGACATCATTGAAGTCTTCTTCATAGGACTCCTCCTCGTCGTCCTCTTCTCCGTCATGCCGTGCTGCTCGCGATGCTTGGAAGCGTTCCCAGATTTCCGATACGTTTTCGGTCATGAGAGCCACGAGCGCCTCAATATCGCTTACGATAGCGATACCGACCGCTATAGTCGCGATGAGCAGTACGAAAGCACCCCAGAAACCGAAGAAGCCTGAAAGCATGGTCCCGAACCACGTGCCTGTGTAGCCGCCGAACGATGCACCAGGGAAGAGTCCTGCGAAGGCGAGCACCGAGGCTGTCAGCAGAACAATGCCGGAGGTCGTGAGTGGCTCAAACGAGGGCCGTCCGAAACCTGCGTAGAGTCCAACGGCGATAAGAGCTAAGGGTAGGAGGAAGGAGCCGACGCCGACGATCGCGTAACTGGTCGTGAACACCGCGGTCCCCACAGGGCCTGCCGCACCGAATATCGCGAGCGTGAACAGCACGCCGGCGGCGAGCAGAACTATCGTGGAGGAATAGCGGATAAGCGCCCCGTATTCTTTGACGTCCTTTTCTCGCGTGCGTGTTTGTCGCGCTTGATTGCTTTTCCGACTCATAATAATAGGTCTATTGTAACATCACCTTACGCAAAAGGATGAAGAGCAGGGAGGTGCGCACCACAAGAGTATCCTCGTTTTTCTAAGTTCTACGAGTAAGGAAATTGAGCGCTCATGCCGCTAGGCTAATTCAACCCTCTTACGCCCTTCCTCCTCTTGCGCGGTCAGACGGCAGACGTATACTGTCCTAGACGGTATGAGACACTGGCAATCAGACAAGGGACACGGTTCCCAGATTCAAACAAACGCGAATAGCGGCAAGGGCGCAGCCAATGATGATTTTGTCCTAGAAAAAAGCATATTCAACAATATATTTGAAAAGGACATACGCAGAGTATTTATATACAAAAAGGCCGAACGACTGGCGAAAGCACTCCATCTCATCGCACCGGCGTTCGCTGAATCAACGTCGCTCCGCAACCGTATTGATGCCGTCGCGATAGGGTTGGTAGACGCGGCGATACTCCCGCCGCCGGTCGCCCGTACCGCGCTCTCACGCGAGCTTCTCACTCTCTCAAGCGTGCTCTCCATAGCGCGTACTGGGGGGCTACTCTCGGTTATGAACGCCGATCTTATATCCCGCGAGGCCCATGCTTTACTTCATGAAATAGCCGCATACGAAGAGCCGCGGCTCTTTCTGGATGATGCACCGACACTTTCGCTCATAGCGAAGAATGCGGTCAAACAGCAGGCGGCGCAGAGTGCGCACGCTCTACCGACACGGCATGCTGCAGGGCCGAAAGGAGCACACGGCAAGGGGGCGAGCTCTAAAGGACACATAAAGGACACAACAAACGTGGGAGGCGGAATAAAGGACAGACAGGAGTCAGTCTTGTCCGTTATACGCGCTAAAGGGAGTGTTAGCATTAAAGACATATCCACGCTTATACGGGGCGTCTCCGAAAAGACCATTCAGCGCGAACTTGCCGCTCTTGTTTCCTCAGGGCTAGTAATAAAGCAGGGAGAACGCCGTTGGAGCACCTACTCTCTAGCCTAGGATCCTCGGCTGGATGCCGTCTTTGACTTAGCGGCACGTTTTTGCTAGTATCTGTCTGTGGTAGCGACTAGGGCATAGGGGTGAAAAAAAGACCGGAAACGGTCTCTTTTGCATTGTTATTCCTGACTCGTTATCCACACGTGAGCACAAGGGAATAGTGGTATTCGCTATATACTAGAGTCTAGTCCTTGCGGGAACTCTATATGTTCCCGAAGGGCGTACTTTGAAAACGAAATAGTGGTCAATGACCACCTCAACTCTTGCCAACTAATCCATGGCGCGCTGGTCGAAACCGTGCGCTGTGGGATAGTGTGAAAGTGCTTTATGTGTGCGAACTCAAATTGACTTACTACGTGCTTCTAAAATAATTAACAATCGTTATGACAACAGTAACTACAAAAGCGATGGCAAAGGTCGCAGCAGTAGCAACGGGTCTCGCAATGGCGACCTCAATGCTCTCGCTCGCGCCTATAGCACACGCGGCGGACTACGTCTTCACGAGAGATCTCACGATCGGCTCGCGCGGCGCAGACGTCACAGCGCTTCAGAACGGTCTCATCGCAGCAGGCCAGAGCATTCCTGCAGGCGCAACTGGATACTTCGGTGCCCAGACGCGTACAGCAGTGTCAGGATGGCAGAAGGCTATGGGCATCTCGCCGACAGCCGGCTACTTCGGTGCTAAGAGCCGTGCAGCCTTCACCGGCGGCACTGCTTCTACCGGAACGACGGGCACTCAGGCAGGTTGCACCGCGGGGAGCGCATACAGCTCCACGACGGGTCTCCCTTGCTCTGGTGTAACGACGACTGGTGCAGGAACAGGAACCGGCCTCAAGGTCGCGCTCGCAGCATCCTCGCCGTCCGGCTCGGTCCTCGTGCAGGGTCAGGCGATCGGTGTTCTTGGAGAGTACATCTTCTCTAACCCGACCTCCGCTCCTATTAATGTCACCGCATTGTCGTTCAAGCGCACTGGCGTTTCCAACGACTCAACGTTGACAAATGTGTACCTCTACAACAACGGTACGCGCATCACGGACTCGGCAGGTGTCTCCAACTCGGCGTTCTCGTACAGCGCACCTACAGGGATCTTCACGGTCCCAGCAGGCGGCACGTACTCCGTCGCAGTTCGCTCAGACATCCTGAGCACGGCGAACGGCCAGCAGATCGGCGTCGGCCTCGTCTCGGTCACGAGCACAGGCACGCTTGATTCTTCGGTCAGCTTCCCAGTCAACTCTGGCTACCAGACTGTCTCGGCAGCAACGCTCGCAGGTGTTGATTATGTCAGCGGCACGAGCAATGGCTCGGTGATGCCGTCGGCAACATCAATCAGCCCGCAGAACGACTTCCCAGTCTGGCAGGTGAACGTCGCGGTCTCCACCAATCCGGTGAAGCTCTCGTCAATCAAGTTCACGAACCTCGGTTCTATTGACTCGGCATACGTCACCAACCTCCGCCTCTATGTAGACGGCGTGATGGTCGGTTCGGCAATGCCGTCGATGTCGGCAGATCGCACGGTCACCTTTGACCTCACTACGAATCCTACCGTCCTCTCAACGCAGAGCCATGTCGTGAAGGTTCTCGCAAACATTACTGGCGGATCAAACCGCACCATTCAGTTCTCGGTGCAGCGTTCGTCCGACGCGATGTTTGTTGACAGCCAGCTCGGCCAGCCGGTCACTCCGACCAACGCGAACGCAACATTCTCCGCAGTCTCGGCAGGTATCATTACGATGAACTATGTCTCGTCGACTTCGGGTGTGTCTGTTTCGCTCGCACCGTCCTCACCGACGGCAGCAGTCGCAGTCGGCGCATCAAGCGTCAAGTGGGGATCCTTCAACATGCTTGCTTCGGGTGAGAACGTAAAGGTCTCTGACCTCTACGTCTTCGCCTCAACGACAGCAAGCTCAGGCGCCCTTGACGGTGTAGGCGGTCTTAAGAACGGTAAGATCATGCTCAACGGCGTGCAGGTCGGTTCCACCAAGGACATCGGCTCGCTCACCGCAGCAGCAACTGACTTCTCGCTCGGATCATCGCTTATCCTCCCTGCAGGCCAGACAGTCGTTGTTGACGTCTACGGAGACGCCAAGACTACTGCCAGCGCAAACCTCGCTAACAACACGGCAGTCGTCGTGACCTTGAAGGCAGGTTCCAGCAATGGTCAGGGTATGTCCTCGCTCAACTCAGTGAACGTCCCAGCATCGGCAGTCTCAAGCAACTCCATGACCGTCACGACTTCTACGCTTACCGCAACGAAGTACACCGGCTATGGCAACCAGACGATGATTGCAGGTGCAACGGGCGCAAAGCTCGGTTCGTTCACTCTCGCAGCGGGTTCAACCGAAGGGGTAACCGTGAACACGATCAACTTCTCGCTCTCAACAGCGAATGCTGCATCTATCACGAACCTCTTGATCAAGGATGAAGCTACGGGTACGCAGCTTGGCTCGGTTATCTCAACCCCGTCCACCAGCAACTCGTACGCAGTCAACCTCAGCATCCCAGTATCTGGCTCTAAGATTATCGGTATCTACGGCGACATTCTCTCGAGTGCCAACGCAGGTCCGATACAGGCCACGATCACGACTTCAACGTCGGGTACTGGCGATATGACCGGTACAGCCGCTGCAGCTGCTTCTACGGCGCTTCAGACGATTACGCTCGGCTCAGGCACACTCACCGCAACTCGTGGTGCGGGTGACCCAGTCAGCAACAACGTCCTCGCCGGAGCATCTTCAGTGATGGTCGGTCAGTTCAACTTCGCGGCCGCAAACTCGGCATACACGATCCAGAATCTCGCGATTCTCGTTCCGTTTGATGTCGCAACATCGGTCACGAACGTGACGCTCAAGTACAAGGATGTAAATGGCACGCAGCAGTCGGTTACTCAGCCGCTCACGGTATCCAACGTTACCGCAGGCTCGTACGCAACGGCGACCTTCACTGGTCTCACGATGTACGTTCCGTTGAACGACTCAGCAAACCTTGATGTGTACGTCGGTACGCCGACCATCGCATCGGGCGCAACCTCTGGCTACGGCATCAACGTCCGTCTTGATGAGGGCAACTCTTCGACGTCTATCGACAACACCTTCCGCGCAGTTAACTCTGCAGGAACGGCAGTCACGACAGTCTCGTCGGGTAACACGCTCGCTTCAAACGGCACGTTCTACGTCCGCAAGTCGATCCCGACCTTCGCAATGCTCTCGACGGGCGTAACTGTTCCGTCAACGGGCACGCCGATCTACAAGTTCAGCGTCACTGCTGATCCTGCCGGCGCAATTGAGTGGTCAAAGCTCGTCTTCAACATCGCTACGTCGTCAACAGCAGCTTCCTCCGTCACCAACGTCTACCTCACGGACGACGCTTCTGGCGTGAACCTGCTTGACAACACGACTACCTCAGCTTCTACGACAGCAACAACCATCACGGTTGACCTGACGAAGAACGCAACGGCGTCAACGTACGCGCAGGTCGCTGCTGGTGCAACCAAGACCTATGACCTCTACGGCACGGTCGCTGGCTTCACCACCGGCTCCACAGTCACGATCTCGCTTGCTGCTGATACTTCGCATGTTGCGAACGGTGCAGCATCGGCTTCTGGCAACACAAGCTGGTCTGATCGTTCGGCTGCAAGTCACACGACAAGCACGCTTGACTGGACAAACGGCTACCTCATCAAGAACTTCACCAGCAACGCAACGACCTACTCCAAGTAGTCTGAGCATTGGTTGAAATTCCTGAGCGGAAGCTCCAGCTAGGGTAGGCCTAGCAAAAGAAAAGAACCCCGCAAGGGGTTCTTTTCTTTTAAGAACGAAAAACCGCCCTTTCGGGCGGTTTTTCGTATATGGTATCCTCTACAGCATATGCAAATTTCAAAGAATCAATGGATTATCGCGGGGGTCGGTATATGCGCCGTGCTGTTACTCGGTATCTTGTGGCGCTCAGCACAGAAACGGACTGCCGAAGAGTCTTTGGGCGTACCACCGGTTGCAACGTCTTCTGCTCCCGTCGCGGTCGCGACGGCAAGCACCACTCCGACGGTTGCGTACACTGGACCGTTTCCGGTGAACACCGCCGATACGATTTCCTCGTGGGTGTTCAAGGGACAATACGCCGACAGTGCCGTGCTTATGAAGCAGGCGACCGACGACAATACGCACCTCTCCGGTCTTATTGGGAAGGGGCAGTACGACGATTATGATCTCTACAACGGCCTCGGCAACAACTACAGCATGCTCGGAGAAGGGAAGCTCGCGTACGAGAATTACAATCGCGCCTTCAGTATTCATCCAGACAAGGGGCTCGGCTACGTGAATCTCGCGCATCTCATGGAGGCGCTGGGGGCGTATCATACGGCCGCCGATGCGTATACGAAAGCGGTTAGGGTGGAGGCGGGACAGCTTGAATACCATCTTGAGCGGCTCAAGTTCCTGACCGCACGCTTCGCGAACGACAACACTGTCATCCTCGCTGCGTTCACCGACGCAAGCAAGCAGTTTGGTGATAACGCAGCTATCCTCGCCTTGGAGGCCGAGTGGCTTGCCGGAGAGCATCGGTACGCTGACGCCATCAAAGCATGGGAGACGGTCAAGAAGCTGTCGCCGGAGAACCGCCAAGTATCTATAGATGCCGAGATAGCACGGCTTACCGCGAAGCAATGAAATATATAGAACGCGCGTATCCTTGGATACTCATCGCACCGGCTGTTCTGCCGGTCGTGGTGGTACAAGGACTCATCTATCCGTACCTCGTGCCGAAGACACTCCTGTTCTACACGCTCTCGTTCCTCGCTCTCAGCGCATTCCTCGTGCTCGTTGCGCACGGCCGCACCTTCTACTGGGCCCGCCTCTCACGCAAAGAAACATGGATTCCCGCCGCCCTGCTTCTCGTCGCGTATGCGACGAGCCTTATCGGCGTTGGTTTCTATAGGAGCTTCTGGAGCCTTTTTGTACGCGGCGACGGACTGCTGATGCTGACCTGCGCGACGGTGAGTTTCTATCTCATGATGCTTGCCGCCGACCGAGCGTTTTTCAAACGACTGACACGCACGGTAGCTGTCGTGGGGAGCGCTGTCGCGCTCTACGGTCTCGGCGAGGCGCTGGTAAACGGCGGACGTATCGGAAGCTTGCTTGGCAACGCGGCGTTCTTCGCAGGGTATCTTGCGCTCTCGTTCTTCGCCACGATTGCCGCTATGCCCTCGCTCTCTACGCGGTGGCGCCGCATCGCCTACTTCGGCGCATTGCTCCAAATACTCGCCATCATCTTCTCTGCGACGCGCGGCACGATCCTCGCGCTCGTGCTTGCGGGTGTCGCGTGGCTTCTGGCCCTCGTGCTACGAGGCACGCCGAGATATCGTGCCGCGTCGCTTAGCGCTCTCGCTGTTGTGCTCTTGTGCGGCGGGCTATTCTTCACGTTTCGGAGCGATATCGCTCGAATACCGTTTGCTCCTATCGCACGCGTGGCAGCAATCTCCACAGCTGACCAAGATGTCGCGAGCCGCTTGTTCTTGTGGCGCAACATGGCAGATGAGATACGGAAAGCACCTTTCGCGGGCGTCGGTGCAGAGCACATAGACGTACTCTTCAATCGCTTCTACGACCCGTCGCAGATACGTGAGGAATGGTTTGACCGCTCGCACAACGCTTTCTTAGACTACGCGGCACAGTACGGAGTCCTCGGCCTCCTGCTCTACCTTGCGCTCATCGCACTCTTCTTCGTGAGCGCGCGGCGTCTCGCCGCTCTCGGTGAGACTCGCCTCGCGTATATTGCCGCTCTCGCGGCACTTACGTACGCGGCTCAGAACTTCTTCGTGTTTGATACCGTGTCCTCCCTCTGGCTCATGCTCGCGCTCCTCGCTGGGCTACTCTCCCTCTCAACTACCGATAGCCAGCGCACCGCTCTTCAGGTACCTGCATGGGCGCAGACGACGTCGTGGGCCGCAGTAGCGATCCTCGCGGTACTCGTTATCCCCGTGGCCGTGCGACCAGCACTTGCGGCCTATGATCTTGCACAAGCGTACAAATATCAGATTACCGATACTGCGAAAGAGATCCGGTATCTCTCTCGCGGTATCAGTCTCGGCACGTACGGCGACGTAGAGTACGGCTATCAGGTGTACGACATGTACGTACACAATCAAGTCATGTGGCTTTCTGGGCCTGCACGTGCGGACGCATACCAGTCTTCGCTCACAATCCTTACCAAGAATTTCAACACCTACCCCTATGATGCGCGTACTGCGCTCTATCTCGCACACGTGCTGACGCTTGCGCCACAGGGTATGGCGGTTGACCCCGAACTGTTGTCCCGCGCTCTAGAGCGCACGACCCTCCTGTCGTCTAAGCGCGCGCAAGCGTGGTACATACTCGCGAACCTTTCGCTCAGCAAAGCGAACCAGTATCCGGCGGGTTCTCCCGAACGCAGGGCAGGATATGCGTCTGCCGAAGAGACGCTTCGCCAGTACTTAGCACTCGTGCCAACTATCGCTGCACCGCACTACGTGCTCGCGCAGCTGCTCTATGCCTCCGGCCGTGCAGAAGCGGCAAGCGCCGAGGCGGCAAAAGGGAAGGAGGGATACACCGACGATGTAGAGACCGCACGTAGAGCGGCAGGGTATTATGAGACAGTGAGGGATTGGAAGGAGGCCGCGTTCTTCCTTGGTGAGATCGTCCGTCTTGACCCGACCGATGTCGTGTCGCTCTACGATCTTGCGAAAGTGAGCTACCTCATGGGTGACGCCGCGAGTGCGGAGGTGCTCGTCGCCGAATTGCGGAAGAGCAATCCGCGCATTCTTGAAACCGATCCAAGTTTCCTCTCCGCTATTACTGCGTATGAACAATCAAGACACTAAAGAAAGCCTCGCAGTACGGGAGCGGCGCATGCTGCCGTTCGTCGTTGAGTTTATAAAATTTGCGACCGGTTTTGCCGTCATTATCGCGCTGGCCCTCGTCGCGCTCCATGTCGCGAGCGCAGCGATGCTGTAGGTCTCGCGTACGTTGCGTTTCGGCACGATTCTGGTACTGTACTTCTTGTACGAACCGAAGACCGTAAGTGGTTGTCGCAAGGCAGCATGAATCTTACGTAGGGAGACCAAAAGCGGCTACAACATTTTGCTTTGCAAAATGTTCGCCCGACACCGAAGGTGTCTAGGGTCGAACTCTCCTTTATTTCGTTCGTGCGAAAACATTATGGCAATATCAAAAGATAAGAAACGCGAGATAGTCGCGAAACTGAACGACGCATTCAAGGAAGCGTCTGCAATAGCATTCGTCGGCTTTTCCAAGCTGACTGTCGCTGACGCCTCAAAGCTCCGCAATGAGCTTGCGCAGGCTGGCGTACGCTACTTCGTCGCCAAGAAGACCCTCATCCGCAGGGCGCTTACCGAACGCGGTTACACCGGAGAGCTCCCAGAGCTCCCTGGGGAAGTCGCGGTCGCATGGACGACGACTGACGTCACCGCCCCGTCGCGCGGCATCTACGAATACGGCAAGAAGCTGAAGGGGGCACTCTCGCTCCTCGGCGGCGTATTTGAGAACGCATTCATCAATGCGGGGCAGGCGACGGCGATTGCAACGATTCCGCCAATGCCCGTTCTTCGCGGCATGTTCGTCAATGTCATCAACAGCCCTATTCAGGGATTCGTTATGGCGCTTGATCAGATTAGTAAGAAGAAACAATAATTATTATGGATGAAACTAAAGCAGTAGAAGCAGAGGTCGCGGCACCGGCCGCTCCCGCAGCCGCTCCGGCGGCAGAGGAGAAGGTGGAAGTACCGGCAAAGTTCAAGAAGCTCGTGGAGGAAGTTGAGGCAATGACCGTCCTTGAGCTCTCTGAACTCGTGAAGGTGCTTGAGAAGAAGTTCGGCGTAAGCGCCGCGGCCGTCGCGGTCGCCGGCCCAGCAGCAGCCGCAGCTGAGGAGGAAGGGAAGTCAACGGCCGACGTTGAGCTTACCGATTCCGGTGCGACGAAGATCGCCGTCATCAAGGTGGTGAAGGAGGCACTCGCACTCGGTCTCAAGGAAGCGAAGGACCTCGTGGACGCAGCTCCTTCAATGCTGAAGCAAGGCATGAAGAAGGAAGACGCCGCAGAGCTCGCTAAGAAGCTCACGGACGCCGGTGCTAAGGTGACCCTTAAGTAAGAACCACGCAATAAAAAAACGCGCTCCGCCAGAGGCGGAGCGCGTTTTGCGTTTTCTGCGACCAACCTCTACACTACCCGTATCTATGGAACCGCTCGCCAAAATATTCGGTTCGCCCGCCCGCCTCAAGGTGCTTCGCCTGTTCATGTTCAACCAGAATGCAGGATTCACGCTCGCTGAGGTATCTGCCCGCACGAAGCTCAGTGCCGACGCGGTTCGCCGCGAACTCTCCGATCTGCTCGCCGCGGGGCTTCTTCGCAAGAAAGGCGTCCGCGCTGCCGCGAGCTACCACGTGAACCCGCGCTTTGAGCACACCGATGCGCTTGATACCTTCATCCGCGAGACGACAAACGTGCGCCCGAAGGACATCCTGGCCGCACTCCGTCGCGCTGGGACGCTCAAGCTCATTGTTCTCTCCGGTTTTTTTACCAGCATCCTTGAGCCGCAGGTTGACCTGCTCGTCGTGGGGGACAGTCTTGAGGAGCGAGCGCTCGCCCAAGCGGTGCGTTCGCTTGAAGCCGAGCTTGGGCGCGAGATACGCTACGCGTCTTTCACGACCGCTGATTTTCGGTACCGTGTCGGGGTCTACGACCGTCTTCTTCGTGACGTTTTTGATTATCCACACCGCGTACTTATAGATAAGATAGGGCTCTAAAAAGAGCTATACTTGTCCTAGACGCCCGCGCAAGAGGCTCGGGACATTAATCGTATAAACAACGCTTTATCTATTATGGTTTTCACTACATGGGCAGAAGTATTGAGTCAGTCTTTCCAGAATCTCTTCTACGGGTTGGCGGCCTTCATCCCTAACCTTGTCGTTGCGATCATCATCTTCATCGTAGGATGGCTCGTCGGCGTCGGTCTCGGTCGCGTCGTAATGCAGATCGTTAATTCGCTCCGCGTTGATCAGGCGCTCCGCGCGACTGGTCTTGAGCAGGCGCTTTCCCGCGCCGGCTTCGGTTTCTCGTCGGGGAAGTTCCTTGGTTTCCTCGTCAAGTGGTTCTTCATCATCGTCTTCTTGGTAGCCGCGCTTGATGTGCTCCATCTCTCAACGGTGAACCTCTTCCTGAGCGAAGTCGTCCTTGGCTACCTCCCTCAGGTCATCGTCGCGGTTCTCATCCTCCTCGTTGCCGCGGTTCTCGCAGATGCCGCACGGCGTGTTGTGGAGGGCTCGGCGAAAGTTGCTTCACTCAATGCCGCAGGATTCCTCGGCAAGGTGGCACAGTACGCAATCTGGACCTTCGCGCTTCTCGCTGCGCTTGCGCAGCTCAACGTCGCGACGGCGTTCGTGCAGACGTTGTTCACGGGCATCGTCATCGCGGTCTCCCTCGCAGTCGGTCTCGCGTTCGGTCTTGGCGGCCAGCAGGCAGCAGCACACTATCTGGAGAACCTCCGTTCTCAGATAAAGGACTAACGTTCTGGCTAACGGGCCAGCAAAAACGCCCTCCCGACGGAGGGCGTTTTTGCTGGCCTTGTAGGGGTGTTGACGCCGTATCGGTACTCGTCTATACTCCGTCTACGTGTCTACGAACCGAAAGAACTCAACTTTTAAGGGAGCGGATAGGCCGTAAAGGCCCGCGCGTGTAAACGCGAAAGAACCGCCCTCTAAGGCGGTTCTTTCGTTTCAAGAGACACAGAATCTTTGAAATACGAATACGCAAAGGTAATTGAAGCCCCCACCACATCACTGTGGTGGGGGATCAAAGTGCAGATAGAGTGAGTGTGCTATGTAGGTCTCCGTACGAGAGACATAAGAGTGCACGGTGGATGCCTTGGCCTAGGATGGCGAAGAAGGACGCGACTAACCTGCGAAAAGCTTCGGGGAGGCGGTTTGTAGCCTGTGATCCGTAGATGTCCGAATGGGGAAACCCTTCCTGCTAAAAGCAGGTAATCCATGGGATAACACCTATGTGAAGCAAACCCTGGGAAGTGAAACATCTCAGTACCAGGAGGAAAAGATAACAATATGAGTTGCGTTCTCTTCAAGCATTATGTTTGTTTGAAGGGAACGCGACTCTCGTGATACCCCAAGTAGCGGCGAGCGAAAAGGGAAAAGCCCAAACCTCTTTCTTCGGAAAGGGGGGTTGTAAGATGCGAGTATTCCGATTTATCGGTACAGAGTTACAAAACGTTTGTATAGCGGAAGCTGTTGGGAAGCAGCGCCCCAGAGGGTAATGGCCCCGTACGCGAAATGCAAACGACTCTGACTTGTATTCTTGAGTAGCTCGAGACACGAATAGCTCGAGTGAATCTGCCGGAACTAACCGGTAAGGCTAAATACATCCTATGACCGATAGTGAACCAGTACCGTGAGGGAAAGGTGAAAAGTACCCCGAGAGGGGAGTGAAATAGACCTGAAACCGTGTACTTACAAGGGGTCGGAGCGGATGCTTGCATCCGTGACGGCATGCCTATTGAAGAATGAGCCGGCGAGTGT
>Ga0172379_10003868_pt1 | contig 23142 bp, 17 predicted proteins | sample GrowelOW334metaG_FD_119756 | JGI IMG/M metagenome (GOLD analysis project Ga0172379, IMG submission 119756) | Groundwater microbial communities from an aquifer near a municipal landfill in Southern Ontario, Canada - Groundwater well OW334 metaG | ecosystem: Environmental > Aquatic > Deep... | reverse complement strand
TATGACTCCAACTTATATCGTCTTAGGCGTAATCGCGGTTATAATCATAGCGCTTATCGCCCTTTATAACGGATTAATCCGCCTGAAACTTCGGGTAGACGAAGCCTGGTCGGATATTGACGTCCAACTAAAAAGACGGCACGACCTCATTCCGAATTTAGTGGAAACCGTAAAAGGCTATGCTAAACACGAGCGGGAAACTTTGGACAATGTGATAAAGGCGCGCAACTCGGCAATGAGCGCCGGATCAGCTGAAGAAAAAGCTAAAGCCGAGAACGCGCTATCGCAGACTTTAAAATCCATCTTTGCTTTAGCCGAAGCTTATCCGGATTTAAAGGCAAACCAGAATTTTTTGGAATTACAGCGCGAGCTTACCGACACCGAAGATAAAATTATGGCCGCCCGGAGGTTCTATAACGGCAATGTCCGCGACTTCAACACTAAACTTCAAGTTTTCCCGACTAACATGATTGGCAATATGCTCGGCTTTAAGCCAAGAGAATTTTTCGCGGCGAATGAAGAAGAAAAGGCGGAAGTGAAGGTAAAGTTTTAATTCTATGAAACGAAAAACATGGTTTTTCGGCTTGTTTATTGTCTTTTTTCTTATAACCGTATTTTTTGTATTTAGCATCGGTAGCGGTAGAATAAAAATTATTAGGGAAGAGGAAAGCATGCCGCTTATTTGGAATAGAGAATGTGTGGCGGCGGGTGGTGAAAGCAGGGAGGCAAGCGTACCAAGCCATATATTCGGATATGAAATTATCCGCAATTCATGTAAAAATAATGAAAAGAATATCGGCCGAATATATGACGTTTTGTGTTTTTGTTTTTGTTGCATAAAAAAATAATACTAAAATTTTCATGTCTACTCTTTATACGCAAGCGGATTCCAACCGGAGAAAAACCTGGGTTTTGATGACCCTGTTTTTCGCGTTTATCATGATAATCGGTTATGTATTTTCCCAAGCCATGGACAATTCGGCGATTCTCTATATTGCCGTAGCTTTTAGCGTTGTTTCTTCGTTCATAAGCTACTGGTTTTCCGATAAAATCGTCTTAGCTATGAGCCAGGCCCGGGAAGTAAAACACGAAGACAACCCCCAGCTTTATCATATCGTGGAAAACCTCTGCATCACGGCCGGTCTACCAGTGCCGAAAATTTATATTATTGAAGATACGGCGCCAAACGCGTTTGCTACCGGGCGCGACCCCAAGCACGCGGTTGTCGCCGTTACCACCGGCATCCTCCAAAAGCTCGAAAAAGCGGAATTGGAAGGCGTAATTGCCCACGAACTCTCGCACGTCGGCAACCGGGATATTTTAATCGCGACGCTCGTAACCGTCATGGTCGGGATGGTGGTGCTTTTAGCCGATTGGTTCAGACATTGGACTTTTTGGGGCGGCGGAAGGAGAAGAAGTAATAATTCAGAAGGCGGCCAGCTCGGGTTAATTATTATGATCGTAGCGATTGTGCTTTCAATCCTTGCGCCAATTTTTGCCATGCTAATGCAAATGGCTATTTCCCGAAAGCGCGAATTTAAGGCTGACGCGGACGGCGCTTTATTGACCCGCTACCCGGAAGGCTTGGCCCGGGCTTTGGAAAAAATCGCTTACGACCGCGAGCCCTTAGAAGTCGCCAACCGGGCTACGGCCCACCTCTATATTGTTTCCCCGTTTAAAGCTGATATAGCTTCGGATGGGACCCAAAGAGCGAGCCTTTGGGTAAAATTATTTTCCACCCATCCGCCGATTGGTGAGAGAGTCGCGGCGCTACGGGGGATGAGCGTATAGTCCGCGGCATGATTACCAGGGAAAGCTAATAGGTTAAAGGAACCGGATATGAATAAACAATTGCGGGCGCTTTACGCCATGCATTCAATTGATTGGTTTGCTTCGGTCTTAATAGGAATATTCGTTCCTATTTATTTTTTATCTTTGGGTTTCACGCTGGCGGAAATATTTATCTATTTCATAATCCTTTGCGCCGGGTTTGTTGGCGCTTTTTTTATCGCCGGACAGGTTGCTAACCGCTATGGATTAAAAGAGTGCTTAATAATCCGGCTGCCTTTCAAATATCTCCAGCTGGCTTTGCTTTTCTTTCTTCCCCAGTATAGTTTTTTACTTTACGCTGTCGCGATCATTAATGCCGTTCAGGTAGGATTTTACTGGTTTCCCTTCCACGTAATTTTCGCCCAGAATTCCAGCCGGAAAAAACTTGGAAAAGAAGTGGGAAGAATGGGGGCATTTCCGCAGATGGGGAGCGTGGTCGCTCCTTTGGCCGGCGCGTTTATTACCGCTTCTTTTGGGTTTAATTATTTGTTCCTAGCCGCGGGCATACTTCATTTATTCACTCTTATTCCCTTCTACTACCTGAAGAATTGGCAATCCAGCGTTCGGTTCCATCCGTCAGTCATTTTTGAGATGTTTAAAAAATACAAAAAATTTTTTGGCCTTATGGTTGTCAGCTCCGGGGTGGCGGAGGTCGAGGGCGTAATCCTCCCTATATTCGTTTATTTAACTTTTGCCAATATTATCTCGGTCGGAACTATCGGGGCTTTTGCCGGAGTCGGCGCGGTGTTCTTTACCCTTCTGGTCGGCCGATTTGCCGACAGCTATCGGAAAGAAAAGATTATGAAAATCGGCGCTTCTGTTATGATAGTGATTTGGCTGTTGCGATTTTTTCACGCTGAGATAGCTTTTTATTACATGCTTTCGGTAGTTGCCGGCTTCTTTCTCATATTGATTAACATTCCTTTGGGAACTATATATTATGGTTTGGCGAAAACCGAAAATATCGATGAATTCGTGTTTTTTCGGGAAATTGCCGTAAATTTAGGCCGGGTCATCACCTACTCTCTCGCCCTTGCCATAGCCCTAAAAATTAATTATAGTTTCTTAATGGCCGCCGCCGCCTTATTGGGCTTTTTGTTTATTTGATTTTCATATATAATATTAACAAGATATGTTAATAAGCTCTTTTTTATGTTTTTAGAAAACTTCAAAGAAAAAATAGTAAAAATTATTTCAGTCAGAAGAAATCTAGCCATCATCGCCTTGGCATTATTTTTTATTGGGCTTGGAGCGGGCTGGACGCTTAGGCAGGTGCTTAGGAAAGGTGCCGTCGAAATTTCAAAATTTGAGATGCGCGAGAGCGGCTATAAGTTTATTAACCCTCTTTTAGAATGTGAATACGGCGAGGAACTATTCTCCGCCAACTTTAAAAAACCGGTGAGGGATATTGAGGAAGCTATAAAGCATACCGTTGAGGTAAACAAAGTAAAAGAAGCCTCGGTGTATTACCGGGATTTAAATAACGGACCCTGGTTCGGTTATAACATTGAAGCGAAGTTTTCTCCGGCCAGCCTGTTGAAGGTGCCGATTATGATTGCCTACTATAAAAAGGCTGAAGATAACCCGGAAGCGCTGAAGAAGAAAATCAAATATAAGAAACTTGAAAATGGAGTGCCCCAGGACATAAAGCCTGAAGTAGAGCTAAAGGAAGGAGAGGAATATACAGCTGATGAATTGATAGAAAACATGATAGTATATTCCGATAATAACTGCGCCGACCTGCTTTTAAAGAATATTGACAAAAATTTCCTGATAAAGGTATATAAAGATTTGGGAGTGGCGGTACCGAGGGATGCGGAGCCCGAAAATTTTATGACCGTAAGAGAGTATGCTTATTTTTTCAGGACTTTGTATAATTCATCCTATCTCGAACGGGAAATGTCCGAAAAGGCGCTGGAAGTCCTTTCCAGAACAAAATTCGGCAACGGAATTCGGAGCGGATTGCCGGCCGGGGTTCTTGTAGCCCATAAGTTTGGCGAAAGGAAAATAATAACCGGAGAAGAAGAGGCCGCCCAGCTTCACGATTGCGGCATTATATATTTCCCTAAGCATAATTACCTTCTTTGCGTTATGACCAGGGGGCAGGATTTTAAAACTCTTGAAGGCTTAATAGGCAAGATTTCAGATATCGTTTATGACGAAGTCACCAAGTAAGCTCCGCGTTTTTTCGTGAAGGGATAAATCATAAAAATATGGCAAAAAAAGATTATAAGAAAATTGAAGAACAATTAAAACTGGAGCGCCGGAATGCTTGGAATGTTTGGGATGAAAAAGTAAAAAAGGAAGCATTCTCCTTCGCCGAAGGCTATAAGAAATTTTTAAGCCAGGTGAAAACCGAGCGGGAGGCGGTCGTTTATGGAATTAAGGCGGCCAAAGCCGCCGGGTTTCGCGATATCAAGGAAATGAAGAGCCTTAAGACCGGGGATAAGGTGTACGCCGTTAACCGCGGCCGGAATCTATTTTTGGCCCGGATAGGAAAAAAACCTTTAGCCGGCGGTTTGAGAATGTTAATGTCCCATGTTGACGCTCCGCACCTTGATTTGAAAATTACTCCGCTGTACGAAGATGAAAACGTGGCCTTTTTAAAGACTCATTACTACGGCGGAATAAAAAAATATCAGTGGCCGACTATCGCCCTGGCTTTGCACGGCGTCGTGCATTTGGAAAACGGGAAAGACGTGGAAATCGTGATTGGCGAGAAGGAAAGTGATCCGGTGTTTATGATTACCGACCTTTTGCCCCACCTGGACCGGGCCGGCGGACCGGGAACAGCGCCAAAAAACCGGGAAGTGCGGGGGGAGGATTTGAATTTGGTAATTGGCAGTTTGCCGGTTAAGGACGAGAAGATAAAAGAAAAAGTGAAACTGGCGATTTTAGAGCATTTATACAGCGAATACGGAATCATTGAAGAAGATTTAACCAGCGCCGAGCTTCAGGTCGTTCCTGCGGAAAAAGCCCGCGATTTGGGCTTTGACCGGTCGATGGTCTCCGGCTTTGGCCAGGATGACCGCTCCTGCTCCTACGGCATTTTCCAGTCCATGCTAGATTCCGGCCCGGCCGGCCAGACCCAGATAATGGTTTGGACCGAGCGCGAGGAGATTGGGTCGGAAGGAAATACCGGCGCTAGGTCGTATGCCTTTGAATCTTTTGTTTTAGAAATTTCGCGGCTGGCGGAAAAAAAGACCAGTATGGAGGAAATCTATAATATTTTTTCAGAAAGCCAGGCAGTGTCCGCCGACGTGACGGCCGCGGTTGATCCCGATTACAAAGACGTTTTTGATTTAAGAAATGCCCAAAGGCTGGGATCCGGCGTGGTTATTGAAAAATATACTGGCGCCGGCGGCAAGTATTCGACCTCCGAGGCTTCAGCCAAATTCATCCAGGAGCTCCGGGCGATTTTCAGGAAAAATAAAAATATCGTCTACCAAATCGGCGGCGGAATCGGGAAAGTCGATACCGGCGGCGGCGGAACGATCGCCAAATTTTTGGCTAACCGGAATATGGAGGTTGTGGATATGGGCATTCCGCTTTTTAACATGCACGCGCCGCTAGAGATCTCTTCCAAAGGCGATTTATATTGCTCGTACTTGGCTTATAAGGCATTTTTAGAAGCATAAAGCAATAAAAAGAGTGAAATTTTTTCTTTTTCTCGCTGTGGAACTCGGCTACCATTTCCCAGCCAGCGAAGCGCTGTCTGGGAAAGGGCGCCTCAAACAGTCCTCGCTTCGAAAAAGAAATAAATTTCACTCTTTTTTGAAAAAATGAAAAACGGTAAATTAGAATTAATCGCTCCGGCTGGGAATTTGGAAAAAATGAAAACGGCGTTCGCGTTCGGAGCGGACGCCGTTTATTTAGGCATCCCGGATTTTTCTTTGCGGGCGCGGATTAACGATTTTGATATAAAGTCAATCCTTCAGGCCGCGGCGTACGCGCAAAAGATGGACAGGAAGATTTACGTGACCTTAAATATTTTCGCCTATGAAGCGCATTTCAAAAAATTGCCTTCATACGTCCGTGAGTTAAAGAAAATTAATGTTGACGCCCTGATAATTTCCGATCCGGGCATTTTGGCCGTAGTAAAAAAAATTTGGCCCGGCGCTGTTATCCATCTATCCACCCAAGCTAACTGCATTAATAGCGAGGCGGCTAAATTTTGGTTTGGGCAAGGCGTAAGCCGGGTGATTTTAGGGAGGGAAGCCAGCCTGGAAGACATAAAAAAGATAAAAAGGGCTGTTCCGAAACTAAAGCTGGAATGCTTTGTCCATGGCGCGATGTGCATGGCCTATTCAGGCCGGTGTTTTTTGTCGAAATATTTGTCCGGCCGTTCGGCCAACCTGGGCGACTGCGCCCAGCCATGCCGCTGGCCGTATGCGGTAGAAGATATTGGGGATGGGAGTATGCAAAAAACCATCACTCCTAACGCGAGCGATAAAAGTTTTGATCTTATAGAAGAAAATGGTTATTCGTATATTTTGAATTCAAAAGATTTATGCCTGATAAATTATCTGGATGATTTAGTTAAGGCGGGTGTAAGCTCATTTAAAATAGAAGGCCGGACGAAAAGCGCATACTATATCGCGGCTGTTGTCGGCGCTTATAAAAAAGCTTTGGAAAACCTGCCGGACAAAAAGCTGGCCGCTAGCCTGCATCGCGAGCTAGAGGAAAAAATATATAATCGCGGATTTACAACCGGATTTATATTTGACGAAGGGAAGCTGGCGCAAAACCTTAAAACCTCTAAGGAGGATTGTTGCTGGGAGTTTTGCGGGCAGGTGGAAAAATGGATAAAAAGCGGGCATAAATACGATGTTTATGTAAAAGTCCATAATACCTTGCGTACTGGCGAAGAGATTGAAATTGTAGGCCCGATTTATGATATAATGAAAATAAGAATTGAAAAAATGCGGGAAGCGGAAAGCGGCAAATTGATTGACGAAGCCCACGGGGGCAGTGATAAGGTAATTGTCATAAAGTGCGAAAACAGCATTCCTCAATATAGCGTTATAAGGCGGAAAATATGATTTCATACTTAAAAGGAAAAATTTTAGCCAAAGGGCAAGGGTTTGTTATCCTGGAGGTAAACGATGTCGGCTACAAAATTCATGTAAGCCCGCCGATATACGCGGAAATGAAAAATGGCGGATTGATGGAATTTTATATCCACGAGCATGTCCGGGAAGACTGCCTGGATTTATACGGCTTTAAAACTTTCGGCGAAGTGGAGTTTTTCGAACTTCTCCTTTCCATCTCCGGCGTCGGCCCTAAATCGGCCCTGGGCGTTATTTCCATCGCTTCCCCCGAAGAAGTAAAAGAATCAATTTGCCACGGCGACCCGCATCTTTTGACTAAAGTTTCCGGCATCGGAAAAAAAACCGCTGAACGGATAGTCTTGGAATTGCGCGATAAAATTGCCTATCTGCCTGCGGGCAATAAACAAGAAGCCGGCGCCAAAGCGGACGAGATTGATGCATTACTGGCTTTAGGCTATAGTCTAGGCCAGGCGCGCGAAGCCTTGAAGCAAGTGGATACCGGGATAAAAGAATCGGGCGAGCGCATCCGCCAGGCTTTAAAAAAGCTGGGTAAATGATATTAAAAGATGAAAATTTCAAATATTGCCGAACAAAAAGCATGGAACTGTTTTATTGCCGGAAATTGTCCGGCCGAGTTTTTGGAGTCTTGGGAGTGGGGAGAATTCCAAAAAGAGGCTGGTTCCAAAGTAATCAGGCTTAGCGCGGAAAACGATAAAGGCGCGGCCGCCTGCGCGACCTTCATTAAAAAAAAATTGTTTTTGGGAAAAAGTTATTTCTACTGCCCCCGCGGACCGGTGTCTTGCGGCAATAAGGAAGCGGATGGACTGCTTTTTCATGAAATAAAAAAAATTGCTGAAAAAGAAAAGGCAATTTTTTTACGTTTTGAGCCCAGCGGCAATTTAAAAGCGGAAGGCCTGGGGGTGCCGGTTTTAAGGACAATTGACGTCCAGCCTTCAAAAACTTTGATTCTCGACTTGTCGAAAAGCGAAGAAAATATGCTGGGCGAAATGCACCAAAAGACCCGTTATAACATCCGGCTGGCGGAAAAAAAGGGGGTGAAAGTGAAAGAGCTGGGAATGGAAAATTTTGAAGATTTTTGGAAATTAATGAACGAAACCAGGGATAGGGACGGTTTTCGTCTGCATGGCAGAAATTATTATTCGAAAATGCTCGAATGCGCCGGATGCGGCGGCGCGGGTTTGAAAAAAAATGAAATGGCCGTAAAAATGTTCGCGGCGGAATATCAAGGCAAGATTATTTCCGTTAACTTAATCGGCTTCTTCGGAGATACGGTTACCTATATGCACGGCGCTTCGTCTGACGAATATCGGAACGTCATGGCACCGTATTTGCTCCAATGGCATTTGATTAAGCTGGCAAAAAATCTAGGATATAAATATTATGACTTTTACGGGATTGATGAAAAAAAGTGGCCCGGAGTAACGCGGTTTAAAAAGGGGTTTGGCGGAAAGGAAGTTAGTTATCCGGGAACTTTTGACCTGATTTTTGATAAAGCCTGGTATAATTGCTATATTATTTTTAGGAAGCTTAGAAGATTAGCATAAAAAGAGCCTGGGAGAGGGGATAAGCAGGCTAATTATTATGGATCAGATATTAAGGCAAATAAAAAAAATAATTCCTAAAAAGATTTTTCGGTTTTTCCAGCCCGCTTATCATTTTTTATTGGGTTTTTTGGCGGCTTTGGCTTATGGCTGGCCGTCGGAAAAATTAATCGTCATCGGCGTAACCGGCACGACCGGAAAAACTACTTCCGTTTATCTTATTTCCAGGGTGCTTGAAGCCGCCGGCTATAAAGCCGGCTATACTTCCACCGCCATGTTTAACGACGGAAAAAAAGAATGGCTGAATGACAAAAAAATGACTATGGTTGGCCGGTTTTTTACCCAGCGGATATTGAGCGATATGGTAAAAAACGGCTGCCAATACGCGATCGTAGAAACCACCTCTGAAGGCATCGCCCAATTCCGCCACCGCTTCATAAACTATGACATCCTTATTTTTACCGGTCTGTATCCCGAGCATATCGAGTCGCACGGCAGTTTCGAAAAATATGAAGAAGCCAAGGGAAAATTGTTCGCCCATTTGAAAAACTGCAAGACAAAATTCTGCGGCGAGAAGAAGAAAGTCGAGCGGACGCCTTCCAGCCTGAAAAAAATCGAGTTGAAGCGGATTAAAAAGACAATTATCGCGAACGGCGACGACGAGCATGCCGATTACTTTTTAAAATTTTGGGCCGAGGAAAAATTTATTTTTAAGGCTTTCGGAAACAAAAAGACGAACTCTTCCAAATTAAAGGCGGCCGTAATAAAATGCGAAAAGGTATCGGCCGACAGGCACGGAGTTTGCTTTACGGTGGGCAAGCTAAAAATTGATTTGCAGCTATTAGGGAAATTTAACGCTATTAACGCGCTAGCCGCCTGGACGCTCGGAATTTCGGAAGGGATCAGTCCGGAAAAATTAAAAATTGGGCTGGAAAAAATTTCCGGCGTTCCCGGCCGGCTGGAAAAAATTGATGAAGGGCAGAATTTCACTGTAATTGTTGATTATGCCTTTGAACCCAAAGCGGTTATTAAACTTTATGAATTAATAAAATTAATTCCCCATAAGCGCATTATTCATGTTTTAGGATCAGCCGGCGGCGGCCGGGACGCCGCTCGGCGGCCAATGCTCGGAGAAATCGCCGCCCGAAACGCCGATACGGTAATTGTTACCAATGAAGATCCTTATGACGATGATCCGGGAACGATCATCGACCAGGTGGCTTTAGGGGCGGAAAAATCCGGAAAAAAGCTGAATGCCAATCTTTTTAAAGTATTGGACCGGCGCATGGGAATAAAAAAAGCCTTGCGCGAGGCAGGCGAGGACGATTTGGTATTAGTGTCGGGCAAGGGCTGTGAGCAGGCGATCTGCGCGAAAAACGGGGAAAAGATTAAGTGGGACGACCGCCAAGTCGTGCGGGAGGAAATAAAAAACCTTTGACGGCTAACAGCGGATTTGCAAAGCGGGTAATTTTTTCCTTGTGGATAAGAGATTTGGGCATTAAAAATTAAATAGAATTATATTTAATATTAGCGTCATTTTAAACATTATTGTCAAGACTTGCATATTTTTTAAATATTCTATATAATGTCTTGACTTTCATAAAAGTTTTTGTTAATATAAATCTAATTAAAAAGAATCTCATTTTTGGGTTGTTTTTTCGCAAATTTTAAATAATTTAATCGTCATATTTGAAAAGAGGCGGAAAAACGCGTATCGGGAAGGAACTATCAGAAAAAAACGGAATTGAATCCTGCCGCCGGCAGGGAGAAGGAAACCGTTTTTTTTGTGTTTTTGCAAAAAATTGTTAACTAAATTTTCGATATAAATAAGTGTCCAAGGATTTTAGCCTCTTCTTAATTTAATAAGTTAAAGCCAACTCAATTCCATTGCCATCCGTAAGCGGAGGGAAGGGATTGAGCGTATTTTATGTCTAACGAACGAAAATATTTTAACCAATCCCCCAAGATTTCCTTTACGCCTAATTTGATAGAACTGCAGAAAAATTCTTTTGATTGGTTTTTGGCTGAAGGGCTGGCTGACCTTTTTGATGAAATTTCCCCGGTAACCGATTTTATTGGGCGGGATTTGGAATTATATTTTGAGGATTACTATCTGGATGAGCCGAAATTCAATGAAGTGGAATCAAAAGCGAAAAATATCACCTACGAAGCGCCGCTTCGGGTAAAGACAAGATTATCCAACAAGCGGACCGGGCAGTCTTCGACCCAGGAAGTCTTTTTGGGCGACCTGCCGATCATGACCAAAAACGGCACTTTCATTATTAACGGCATTGAAAGAGTAGTCGTATCCCAATTAATCCGCTCGGCCGGCGTAATTTTTTCCTCGGAAAACATCCGCGGGCGGAAGTATTACGGGGCAAAGATAATTCCTAACCGCGGCGCCTGGCTTGAATTTGAAACTGACGCTAATAAAGTAATCTGGGTCAGGATCGACCGGAAAAGGAAAGTCGCCGCCACCGCGCTTCTGCGCGCTTTCGGCTTTGGGTCAGATGAAGAAATAGTGAGCCTGTTTAAGGATATATACAAAGAATTGGACGAATCGCAAGACTATATTGAAGCGACAATCAATAAAGATACTTCCGCCAACGAAGCCGACGGACTCCGGGAAGTCTATAAACGAATCCGGCCGGGCGATTTGGCGACAACCGACAACGCGCGCCAGCTTATTTATTCGATGTTTTTCCGCTTTGACCGCTATGATTTCGGGCGGGTCGGGCGCTATAAGCTGAATAAGCGCTTTAATTTCGACATCCCGATCAATAAAGAAACGAGGATTTTAAGAAAAGAAGATTTGGCGTCCATTATTAAGGAAATCATCCGCCTGAATATTACCCAGAAAAAAGAAGACGATATCGACCATCTGGGGAACCGCCGCGTAAGGGCGATAGGAGAGCTTTTGCAAAATAAATTCCGGGTCGGTTTAGCCCGGATGGAGCGCATTATCCGCGACCGGATGAGTACTATCGACATGGCCGCGCTTACCCCAAATAAATTGATCAATGCCCGGCCGGTAATCGGCGTAGTCCGGGAATTTTTCATGTCTTCCCAGCTTTCGCAATTTATGGACCAGACCAATCCTTTATCTGAACTGGAACATAAGCGGAGGCTGTCCGCCATGGGACCGGGAGGGCTTACCCGGGAGCGGGCCGGATTCGACGTCCGCGACGTGCACTCGACCCATTACGGCCGGATTTGCCCGATTGCCACTCCGGAAGGCCCGAATATCGGTTTAGTAAACCACTTAGCAAGTTTTGCCAGGCTGAATAACTATGGATTTTTAGAAGCGCCTTACCGGAAAGTTTTGCATGATATCGAAAACAACCCGAAAATTACCGAAGGGAAAATCGCCCGGGAAGATATCTACGAAATTAAATTCAAAGAATCAAAAAATAAAAACGAGGACGCGCAAGAAATAAAAGGCAAGCTGATCGTCCGCGCCAAGGAGATTATAACCAAAGAAAAGGCCAAAGAAATCCATGAAAAAGTTCCGCACCATATTACTATCCCTATAGTTCCGGTAGTTACCGGCGAGATAGTTTATCTCGACGCCCTAGAAGAGGAGCGGAAAATCACTACCGCCGCCACCACGCCGATTGACGAAAACGGCCACTTTTTGGTTGAAAGGACTGAAGTGAGAAAATACGGCCAGCCAGCGACGGACGAAGTCGTAAAAATCGATTACATGGGCGTAGCCGCCAACCAGATAATTTCGGTCGCCACTTCGCTTATTCCTTTCATGGAGCACGATGACGGGCAAAGGGCCTTGATGGGAACGAACATGCAGCGCCAGGCCGTGCCTTTGATTACTGCCGAAGCGCCGATTATCGGCACCGGCGTGGAAAGTCTGGCCGCCCGCTATTCGGGCCATATATTAATTGCCGAAGAAGACGGGGAAGTAGCTAAGGCCGACAGCGGTTCGATCGTAATCCGCGAAAAAGGCGGGAAGACCTCCAGCTATAATTTAACAAAATTTTTAAGGTCCAACGCCTCAACCTGCATCAACCAGCGTCCGATCGTATCCAAGGGCGATAAAATTAAAAAAGGGCAAGTGCTTACCGATTCATCCGCGATTGACAAGGGCGAACTGGCGCTCGGAAAAAATGTTTTGGTCGCCTTTATGACCTGGGAAGGATATAATTATGAAGACGCGATAATTATTTCCGAACACATGGTTTCAAATGATGTTTATACTTCGATTTATATAGAGGATTATTCAATCGACGTCCGCGATACCAAGCTGGGTCCTGAAGTGGTAACGTCCGACATCCCCAATATCTCGGAAGAAAAATTAAAGAATTTGGACGAAGAGGGAATTGTCCGGATCGGCGCTAAGGTGTCCTCCGGCGATATTTTGGTTGGAAAAATTACTCCCAAAGGCGAGACTGAACTCTCGGCCGAAGAAAAACTTCTGCGGGCGATTTTCGGGGAAAAAGCCAAAGATGTCCGCGATTCATCTTTATATCTTGAACACGGCGAGCATGGAAAAGTAGTGGACATAAAAATTTTCTCCCGCGAAGACGGCGACAAATTGTCTTCGGGCGTAATTAAAAATATCCAGGTATCGGTCGCTAATTTAAGAAAAATCCAGATCGGCGACAAAATGGCCGGGCGCCATGGAAACAAAGGCGTAATTTCAAAAATTGTTCCGGCCGAAGATATGCCTTATTTGGAAGACGGTACCCAGGTCGATATTATCTTGTCCCCTTTGGGGATTATTTCCCGTATGAACCTGGGACAGCTTTTAGAAACCCATTTCGGCTTCGCGGCGAAAAAACTGGGCTACAAGGTCGCCACTCCGCCTTTAAACGGAATTAAAGAAAAAGTAATCCGCGACGAATTAAAGCGCGCGGGGCTCTCTGATGACGGAAAGGTAATGCTATACGACGGGAAAACCGGCGTGCCGTACGACCACAAAATAACCGTGGGCTATAAATATATGTTAAAGCTGAACCATATGGTAGAAGACAAGGTCCACCAAAGATCAATCGGGCCGTACTCTTTAATTACCCAGCAGCCTTTGGGCGGAAAAGCCCAGTTCGGCGGCCAGCGGTTCGGAGAAATGGAAGTCTGGGCTTTGGAAGGCTATGGCGCTTCGCATACTCTGCAGGAAATGCTGACTATCAAATCCGATGATGTGCCGGGCCGGTCAAAAGCCTACGAATCGATTATTAAAGGCGAAACTATCCGCAAACTGAATGTGCCGGAATCGTTTAATGTATTGGTTCGCGAACTAAAAGGACTGGGTCTGGATGTTGAACTATTGAATGAGGATATGCAAAAGGTTGATTTTGGCGAAGATTATATAAGCGACAAGGATGAACGGCGCGAAGGCGGAGATTTTTCCAGCTACCGAGGGGCAGTTGGAAATAAAGATCGGTCCGGCGCCGATAGAAACGGAGCTCTAAAGGAAAAAGACGCCATGAAAAACGCGCCGGAAAAAGGCGAAGAAAAAGTATAACTAGTCTTGCCTTTGATTCTCTTTAGGCAGGCAAGCCGTCGTCGATTAACAATAAATTATCAATATAAGTATGTTAAATCCAATAAAAACAACCGACTTTGAGGCGATAAAGCTTAAACTGGCTTCGCCCGAAGATATTTTGTCCTGGTCGCACGGGGAGGTTTTAAAGCCGGAGACGATTAATTACCGCACCCAGAAGCCGGAGAAAGACGGTTTGTTTTGCGAGAGGATTTTCGGGCCTTCCAAAGATTGGGAATGCTACTGCGGGAAATACAAAAAGATCCGCTATAAGGGAATCGTCTGTGATAAGTGCGGTGTGGAAGTAACAAGAAGCATTGTCCGCCGGATAAGGATGGGCCATATTCGGCTCGAATCCCCGGTTTCACATATCTGGTTTTTGCGCGGGCTGTCGTCAAAGCTGGGAATTATATTAGACCTTTCCATGCAGTCTCTGGAAAAGGTAATTTATTTCGCCAGCTTCGTAATAATCGATGTTAACGAGCAATTGAAGCAAGATACCATTTCGCAAATCAAAGAGGAATATAAATCCAAAAAAACCCAGATTGAAAATGATTTTAAAAAGCAGGCTAATGAAGTAAAGAGTAAAAGAGGAAAACTTTTATCGGAGAAGAAAGACGATGAAGCCGCGGTGAATAATATTCTAACTAAGGAGATTGAAGCTTTGGAGAAAATTAAAGAAGAAAAGATAAGCGATTTAAGCCAGGCTTTCGAAAAAGCTAATAAAGAATTGAAAGATTTGAAGCCGATGGCTATAATTTCGGAGAATGCTTATCAGGATTTGAGTTTGAAATACGGCCATATTTTTGAAGCCGGCATCGGAGCCGAAGCGATAAGAAAGCTTTTAGAAAAAATTAACCTGGAAAAAAGCATCAAGCAATTGGAAGAAGAGCTTGATGGCGCGGTTGAATCAAAGAAGGAAAAATTGATCAAAAGATTGAAGCTGTCCAAAAGCTTCCACCATAACGGCATCCGTCCGGAATGGATGATTTTGTCGATAATTCCGGTTATACCGCCGGATTTGAGGCCGATGGTAGCCTTGGACGGAGGCCGGTTTGCCACTTCGGATCTAAACGACTTGTACCGCCGCGTAATCAACCGCAATAATCGCTTAAAACAGCTGATTGAATTAAACGCGCCGGAAGTTATTTGCCGCAATGAAAAAAGAATGCTGCAAGAAGCCGTTGACGCGCTTATAGATAATTCGGCCCGGCATACTAAAACCGTTACCGCCTCTACCGGCCAAAAAAGAAATTTAAAGTCTCTGGCCGATTCATTAAAAGGAAAGCAGGGGCGTTTCCGTCAGAACCTTTTGGGAAAAAGAGTTGATTATTCCGGCCGAAGCGTGATCGTGGTCAATCCGAAATTGCGGCTTTATGAATGCGGCCTGCCGAAAGTCATGGCTTTGGAGCTTTTTAAGCCTTTTGTCATAAGCAAGCTGATTGAAATGGGGCTGGTCCATAATGTCCGGAGCGCGGGAAGATATATCGAAGCCGGGCATAATGAAGTATGGGACATTCTGGAAAACATTATTCAGAAATCGTACGTTCTCTTAAACCGCGCCCCTACCCTGCACCGCCTCGGCATCCAGGCTTTCCGCCCGATATTAATTGAAGGCAAGGCCATTCAGATCCATCCTTTAGTTTGTTCGGCTTTTAACGCCGACTTTGACGGCGACCAGATGGCGGTCCATGTTCCTCTTACCGAAGAGGCAATTACCGAAGCGCGCGATTTGATGCTTTCTTCCCATAACCTCTTAAAGCCGGCCACCGGCGATCCGATTGTCGCGCCTTCCCAGGATATGGTTTGGGGGTCTTTTTACCTTACTAATATTTTAGACGATGCTCCGGCTAAAGACGGAAAAGAAACCAAGAAGATTACGAAATATTATTCCGGCCCCGAAGAAGCTAAACTGGCTTATGAACTCGGATACATAAAACTAAATAAGCTGGTTAAAATTAAAATGGGAAAAGAGCTTATCGAAACCAGCGTCGGCCGGGTAATCTTTAACGAAGTTTTACCGGAAAAATTGCGCTACATCAACGAAGTGGTTGATAAGGGTATGCTAAAAAAGCTGATCCGGAAATGCTTACTCTATTACTCGGAAGATGAAACCGTGGATTTCCTCGACAATTTTAAAAATACCAGTTTTGATTATATAACCAAATCCGGCCTTTCTTGGGGGATTGATGACTTGCCGCCAATGCCGGAACGGGACGAATTGGTAAACGCGGCGGAAAAGCAGGTAGATATAATTCAGGAGCAATATGAGGAAGGGCTATTAACCGATTCCGAGCGCTATTCAAAAATTATCGAGCTTTGGACCGGAGTAAAAGACCGGGTAACTGAAATTTGCAAAGCCAGCCTCCCAATAGACGGCCCGATTTACTCGATGATTGAATCCGGGGCGCGCGGATCCTGGGCCCAGCTGACGCAGATTTTGGGGATGAAGGGATTGGTAACTTCCCCGACCGGAGATATTATCGAATTGCCGGTCAAAGGAAATTTTAAGACCGGGTTTGAAGTTTTGGAATATTTTATTTCCACCCACGGCGTCCGCAAAGGTTTGTCTGACACGGCTCTCCGGACGGCGAACGCCGGGTATCTTACCCGCCGGCTGATTGACGTCGCCCAGGATGTAATTATAACCAAGGACGATTGTGGCGATGATGATGGAATTTTAATTACCAAATCCGAAGGCGATGAGATGGGAACGCCGATGTACAAACGGCTGATCGGCCGGGTAATGGCGGCGGATTTAGTTAACGCCAAAGGCAAAGTCCTTATTAAGAAAGGCGAAATGGTTACCGAAAAAATCTCCGAAGATATTGCCAAAGAGAATGTGCTTGAAGCGAAAATCCGGTCGGTGCTTTCCTGTAAATTAAACCGCGGAGTCTGCGCTAAGTGCTACGGATTTGATTTAGGCTATAATAAATTGGTCCAGATGGGTACGGCGGTAGGGATTATCGCCGCCCAGTCGATCGGCGAGCCCGGCACCCAGCTCACTATGAGAACTTTCCATACCGGAGGAGTCGCGGGACTAGAAGATATTACCCAAGGTCTCCCGAGAGTGGAAGAAATTTTTGAAGCCCGGCCGCCGAAAAGAAAAGCCTATATGGCCGACGTAACCGGCCGGGTCGAAATTGAAACCGGCGAGCGGGTGATTGAGGATGAGCGGGGCAAGATGACCGTAACTAATCCCCAGGTAAAGATATTGAAAATTTATTATGAAGGGACTGATTCGGAAAAATATTATTTTGCCGAAGCCATAAAAGAAGCCGAGTCCGAAAGAAAGAAAGCGGGCAGAATGACAAAAGAGGAAAAAGGGGCGATTAAGCCGAAATTGTCGGTTAAAGACGGCGATGAAGTCAAAGCCAATCAGACCTTATTTACCATCGGCAATAAAGAGGTAAAAGCCAAAAGCGGAGGGGTTATCCAGATTGAGAAAAAATGCGTCAAGGTTAAGGTGGCGGCGGAAAAAGTTAAGGAGTTCCTTATCCCCAAAGGCTTTGGCATCTGGGTTAAAAACGGCGACATAGTCAAAAAGGGCGACCAGCTAACCGAAGGTTCCCTTGATTTGCAGCAGCTTTACCGGCTAAAAGGCAAATACGAAGCCCAGAAAAATATTATTAAGGAAATTCAGTTCGTCTATTCCTCCCAGGGCCAGCCCCTAAACGAAAAGCATATCGAGATAATTTCCAAACAGATGTTTTCCCGTTTGTATGTCCAGGACGCCGGAGACACCGATCTTTTGTCCGGTGAAATCGTTGAAAAGGCGGTTTTTGAACGGGCTAATATTGAGGCTAAATCCAAAAAATCCCGGGAAGCCCAGGGTGAAGTGCTTTTACTCGGTATTACCAAGTCGTCCCTTACTACTAATAGCTTCTTGTCGGCCGCTTCCTTCCAAAACACTTCGAGCGTTTTAATTGACGCGGCGATTAACGGCAAGATTGATTATCTCGAGGGCTTGAAGGAAAACGTAATTATCGGGAGGTTGATTCCGGCCGGAACCGGGTTTAATCCGAAGAAGAAATATATTCATATTTAAAAAATTGAGATAGAAAAACGCCCCGCACTCTGTGGGGCGTTTTTCTATATAGATCATTAAGCCGCTATTTTACTCTTATTTTCCAAGCCAGCTAAAACATTAGAAATGCAGTGAGTATTGCCTTTATTAATATTAGCATAATCTCTCACTGGAATTGGCATGTATCCGGCGGATTTGTAGGCAATAAAAGCGGACGATGCCTTGCCTTGTAAATCCGCTTCATCTATTACTTTCTTGTTATATTTATCCGGTGAAATTTCTCCGGGAAAAACCGGGAAAATTATTTTTCGTTCGCCGGTAATTTTATCGATAAAAGGGATAGCATTGACTGAAGTATAGGAGTTTTCCAGTTCTTCAAGGCTATGGCCGATTTCAATGATTTTATATCCCAAGCTTTCCAGCTGGGATTTTTGGTATCGCAACTGCTTTGCAACCGGCGATTGCGGATTGTCGGTGCACTGACTCATCGCCGCCACTCCGCCGCCAAGCATTACAAACGACTGGTCAATATGATAGCAAACATCTTTTTGCTCTTTATTGCCCATTACTATAATTTCGGCTCCGCCAAATTGGCGTGATACTTTTTTGGCCGCCTCTTCAAGGCTTATATTTATCCCTTTGGCCTGATAATTCGCGACCGTATAAAATATGTCATTGTAGCCGATAAAGACTCTTAGGCCGGAAGGAGTTTGGTCAAAGGACACGTTGCCGCCATCGAAATAAAAATCCGCCTGAATTGTATCCGGTCCGCTGAAGTATTCTTTTAGAAGCTTTTTTCTTGCCCGGTTTCTTTTCACATCCTTCGGGAAAAACTTTTTTTCATCAAACTCCATAGGAATCAAAAAATTCTCCCGCCCATTGGTTTTTATTGCCTCACCAAAGTCCTGCGCCCACTGGTCGACTTCGGTATCTTCTTTTATTAAGTGCCAGTTTACTCTATCAAGCAGGCGAACCCCGTCTTCGCATTCCAGCTCCAGAACCCGGAGCACTTCTTTCGCATAATCAGCTTCATTCTCATTTACTATGATTTCTATCTGTGAATAAGCCGGAAGCTTAATTAATAAATCGTGGAAAGTCCTATAGATTAATTTTTTATGTTCCAGTTCATCGTCTTTTTCTTTATTCCTTGTAGGCATGGAAAGTAAAATTCTCTCAAGTTTTCTATCATACTCCGGCGTTACTTCCACTTTTTCTTTCTGTTCGCTCCTTTCTATTCGTATTTGATCTTCAATCGCTGGTTTTTTTAAAATACTTTGATTTATCTCTGGCTTAGCAAGCCCTCCGACGCCGGCTTCTAGTCTTTTTGCCGCTAATACTCCCGCCGCCGCACCCATAAATTTTAAAAAGCCCCTCCTCGTATATTGTTTTTGAGGGAGGGCTTCTTCATCAGCGGGAGGAAATTTTGGTTGTTCGAATTTCATATTCTAGAGCTGATACTTTCTAATATTTTCGTCCGCGACCAGCTGTAAAAATTCGATTTGTTTTTTTCCGGCCTCGGATTTAAAGAGATGAGAAAATCTTCTTTGCATCTTTAGGTATTCTTCGACTCGGGGCGCCGGTTTTGAGACTTTCATGGAGCCCGATAGCTGGCCGTTAACATATTCGATTACCGGATAAAGGCCGGTTTGGGCGCCTAATTTTCCGAGCTTAATCCCGTCCGCCGGCTCGATTCCCCAGCCCGGAATGCAAGGGACCATAATCTGGATATAGCTTGGGCCGGGCGTTGCCACTGCCTTTTTAACTTTCGCGGCAATGTCAATTGGAAAGCCGGCGGTAGTTTGGGCAACGTACCTTAATCCGTGCGCCAGGGCGACCGCAACCATATCTTTTTTCCTTAGTTCAGATCCGACTGACGCAATGCCGGCCGGCGAGGTCGTCGTATTGGCGCCCGGCGGAGTGGCGCCCGAAGCCTGGACGCCGGTATTGGCGTAAGCTTCGTTGTCATAGCAGATATACAAAATATCTTCGCCCCGTTCCCACATCCCGCTTATGTTTCCGAATCCGATATCAAAGGTTCCGCCGTCGCCGCCCTGGGCAACTACTTTTGGCAAAGGCAAGCCGGTTTGTTTCATCTTGGCTTTGTGGATTAAGGCCGCTTGAACGCCGGAAGCGACGGACGACGCGTTTTCGAACAGAGAATGGATCCAAGGCATGCCCCAGGCCGATTCGGGGTAGGGAGTGGTTGTTACCTCAAGGCATCCGGTCGCGTTCGCGATAATGGTATTCGGGCCCAAAGCTTCGGCCACCGTGCGGGCGGCAATCAATTGCGTGCAACCGGCGCAGGCCCGGTGGCCCGGGGATAATAATTGTTTTGATTTTGGTTTTACGGCTATGGATTTTTGCATAATTGCTTCGAGATTAATTAGGGCTGGGATCGGTTGAAACGGCTTTCAGTTTACCCAGTTCTTTGACTTTTTCAAATTGGCCGATGAAAGACGAGGCGTTTAAAACTTCAATTAAAACCGGCTGGCCGGCCGATGATAAATGGATTATAAAATTGCCGAATTGCCGGGCATTTTTGATCGGGCCTTTGGATATTTCCCAGGAAAGCAAATTGGATTCGGCATCATAAATCATATTAGCATTTTATCGGAAAAAAAGTAATTACCCTGATAATCTCGCCTTCCTTTTTATATATCACTTCCACTCCGTCCTTGCAAGCGGAAAAAAGTTTTCCCTTTTTTTTCGCCTTGTCCGGCAATCTAACCGCCGCTTCTACCTGCTCGCGGGTAATAAAAACATTATGCTTATTCAAAATTTCAAATTTTTGTTCGGCGTATTTGGTAAAGTGGATCATAGGCAGTTATAGATATCGTGTTTTCCGATTGAGATAAACAAGATATCTCCCCCGGGCTGGCGGTCGAATATTATCCGGTAATCCTTATTAATTGAAATGGACCAAACCCCTTTAAGCCGACCGGAAAGAGAGTGAAGCCTCAAAGAAGGATGAAGCGGATTGGCTTTAAAGAGGTCTTCTTTAGCGAAGGCGGTTTTTTGAATTTCCCCCGGCAGTCTCTTTAACTGTTTAACAAACTTCCTTGAATACTCTATATTCTTTACAATCATAATAAATCGGCCATTGACCTGGCTTTGATTGTTTTTCCGGCTTTATATTCTGCCCGGGCTTCTTTCACGGCTTCCACTAGCTCATCTTCAGATATCCAGTCGTCTTCCAAGTCTCTTTCAATCAGGCATTTAACGTATTTGCCGACCGAATCAAAGCCGATGCTTTTTATTCTTTTTTTCAACTCCCGCAAGGTTTCGCCGGGCAGGGAGACGGTTAATATTTCGCGCATACTGATTAATGTTAATATTATAGCAATAGACGTATTGTATTACAATTGTATTACAAAGTCAAGCTACCTGCGGGCGAATAAGATAATTCCGCCAATTATCAGAACGGCGGCAATCAAAGCGGCGGTTAGGGGATTTTTTAGCGTGTTTATAGCCTTTTGAGCAAATGTATCGCTATTAGTGGTCGTATTACTAAACGGAATTCCATTTGGACAGAAGCTTAAGTAATAATTTACTCCGGATAGGCCGCTGTCAACATAATCAGGAACTTCTAAGTCTACATTCAATTTGCAGGCCGCGCTCCGGCTAATTTTTAAGCTTCTTAAAAGTTCATTTTCGGCTTTAGTTCTCGCGCTTCTCACGTCTTTATTTTCAAGCGTTATCAAAAAGAGACTGTCCGGATTAAAATAGCTCAAAGTGAAGTCCTGATTTTGCTTTATAAAATAAGTATTTTTGTCTAGCTTATTATCGGAAAAGGGAAAGAAATTATAGACTTTTACGAAGCCGGACACCCCTTTTATTTCTATCCGGTTTCTTGTATTTGAAAAATAAATTAAAGGAATGGATAATAAAATTGCTATGGAGATAACAAGAATAATTTTTTTAGGCATATTATTATTTGCAATTGTCATTATAATATGACCAGTCGGTAAAACCGCCGCTTGAGCTTTTTAGAATACAGGCTAGCTGAAGGTTTTTACTTACGTTGGTTATGTCGCTTACGCAAGTATTATATTGTTCCGCGGTTCCTTTCATTCTGCAAGCGCTTCCGCTTCCGCTAAACAACCCATTACATGAGCTTGGAAAAGCTTCATTCAATTTTTTATTTTTGCTATTTTGATGATACTTTACATTTATCTGAAACAATCCTAATGAATATGAATATTTTTTTCCATCGTCATTTGTGCAGGAATCGGTGCCGCTTTTAGAGCCGATATTGCCTCCGCTCTCACCCCTGCATACGGCTGAAGCCGTATCAACATCTCCGCAATTCCAGCCGTTGCTGGCTAATGTAGTTGGACTGCAATTTCCTTGAGTTGCTGCCGTGCAGGCCCAGGAACAGCAACAGGTTGTGTTTTCCCCCGACGCAGTTCCCGAACAATTGCCTGAATCCGAGACCTTTCGCGCGTTGCTTCCGCAGGTTGAGTCGCCCCAAGAACAGCCCTTCTCCGTCGCCGAAGCTTTTGAACAGCAACAATGATAATTAGTACTGGTACTTCCGCAGCTGTCGACCGGCGAACTGGTAACTTCGTTTTGGGTTGTGGTATTGCAGGCATCCGATTGCCAGCCGCAACCGGTTGTATTACTTACTTGGCAGCAACAGGTTTTATATTTAGTTAAGTCTTCGCCTTCACCTACATAGTTTCCCATAACGTCCGAGCAATCGCTCATATTACCGGTTGAAACCCTGTCTGAAGAGCAGGTAGTATCAGTCTCGGGTTTGCAGTTGGAATATTTACTACTTGACGAAGTCGGATAGCCCACTGTTTTAACGACCTTTACCCTTAGCGGCTGGAAATTAACCAAATTGGGGTTGATTAGGTTTAGTATAAGAAAAGAAGTTAGGGCCAGTATCAAGCCGGTAACGGCGCCGGTTATCCAGCTTTGGGCGTCTTTGACGCTTGACGGATTGCCGCCGGCGGTAAGCCATCTTATTCCGCCGATCATTATAGCAATAGCGGCGACTATTCCAATCACGCCGATTCCGTATTTATAAATAGCGGCAATATATTCGCCGATCCATTTAACGCAATAAATCGGTTGTCCATCCGTAGCCGTACCGCATTGAGTTGGGGTAGTAAATTCTTCGAGGGTCGGGATTTTTATCTGCAGAGTCGGCGGCGTCCAGGTTGTGGCGGC
>Ga0172379_10003867_pt1 | contig 23144 bp, 26 predicted proteins | sample GrowelOW334metaG_FD_119756 | JGI IMG/M metagenome (GOLD analysis project Ga0172379, IMG submission 119756) | Groundwater microbial communities from an aquifer near a municipal landfill in Southern Ontario, Canada - Groundwater well OW334 metaG | ecosystem: Environmental > Aquatic > Deep... | reverse complement strand
TCTAAAAGATAAGCCACACGGTAGGTAACCGTGCGGGTTTTGCCAGAGCCGGCCCCAGCTAAAACAAGACAAGGGCCGTCGCCATGGAGGACAACTTCAAGCTGTTCGGGGTTGAGTTCTTTCTGGTAATCAATATTATTCACAGCTGGGATATTTTATCATGAGATCAAAATCGTGTATAATGAAGACCGGAGGAAAAATGGAGCTCCGAAAGGAGTATCCCCCTTCGCCCCGCATTCGCGGGGCTACGGCGGGATTATCCGCCTTATAGCGACATCCGTCCGAAGTCGAGCCGTGCTCGACGAAGGCGGATAAATATTAAAATTTTGTATGAAAAAACAAAAGCGAATCAAATACCTGATGACCGCCTTAATCGTCATTATGGTCGTGTCCGTAGGCTACCTTAGTCTGAACCAGTGTTACCAAAACAAAATGCAAAGACAACGAGTTGTCACGCAAGACGCTTTAATTAAAAGCGAAGTGCAAACCGCCGTCAGCATGTTGCAGGGTATCTACGACAAGCATTTACAAGGGACATATTCCACAAGTCAGGCCGAAAAACTTGGAGCCGACCTTTTGCGAGGTTTGCGCTATAACGGCGACGGGTACTTCTTTGCCGACACTACCGAAGGCGTTAATGTGGTTCTTTTCGGCAGCGATGTTGAAGGTACCAACCGCTTAGACGCAAGTTTGAATGGCGTTGATTACGTTAAGGAAATCTTGCTCAAAGGTACCGAAGCTGATGGTGGATATACCAATTACTGGTTTCCTAAAAAAGATGGCACCGAAGCCAAAGCCAAGCGTGCTTACAGTTTATTATTTGAACCGTTCGGTTGGGTTGTTGGAACCGGTTATTATCTGGAAGACATAAAATAATTTTTTCAAAAAATCCGGGGCAAGACCCCGGTTTTTTGTTTTAAAAAAACTCGCTGTTGGTGACAGCGAGGCGAGGCATGGCCCCTAGAGCGGTTCTTGAGCCTTCCGCAAGTAGGCGTAGACGACGCCAAGACCGTTCAGGTCGGAGTCCAGGGCCAGGCGAGCGTGCGTGAGGAGGGCCACGACTCGCTCGGTGACCGGCGTCTTGAAATCGCAATCCAAGGACAACGAGAGCGAGTGGATGATGGCGTCGATGCCGTAGCCCAGATCGACGGTCGGGATTTCTCCCTTGAGTCGCCGCAAGGCCAGGACAACGGTCATGGCTTCGACGATCTCGCGCTTCACGATGAGGAGGAAGAGCGAACGCAGCGAACGCTCCATGACCACCTTGGCCTCGGCGTCGTTGCCGTGCTCGAGGAGTTGGGCGGCGTAGGCCGTCTCCCGGGCGACATGACTGAAGGTACGCCGGCCGAACGGAGCAAGCGAAACCGAGCCGCACCGGTTGGACAACCGCTCGAGCCGCTTCACCATGCCTGGCACACTCTTCGGAGCGAAGTGGCCGTCGGTGAACCTGGCCAGCATGCTGTCGAGTTCGTGTTCGACTTCGCTGCGGAACTGCCAGGCCTGGTCGAAGACCAGGAGAAGCGCGGTCTGGCGTTGGCCGATCCTGCCGGTGATCTTCCTCACCTCGATCCGACGACGACCGAGGCGCCGTTCCGCGGCCCAGATCATTGGCGACAGAGCCGTATACGGAATTGCTTCCCAGCTCTGTTCCGCCCGTGTGGCGAGGTCGAGAGCCTCGATCTTGAACTTAGCCTGCCAGCGATGCCACCGCTGCACGAAATCGAGCAGATGGCCACGAACCTCTTCCCGCTCGGAAGGCGACGAGGTTTTCCGAACCACCCAGGTCATGGCCAGGATGATATCCAGACTGGCGGACGAGACCTCGAGGTCGTTGAGATCCTGCGCCTCGGTGCTCGGGATGTGTTCACCAGTGGCCCTGAGGGCGTCGAAGATGCCGTTGTTGTAGGTCCAGAACTTCACGAGTCCCTGTCGAGCCGAGCGGTTGGCCATGAGGATGGCCCCGCGCTTGATGCAGTGTCCCTTGTCATCGGCGTCCACATACTTCACCTCTTCGGCGACAATGTAGACGCGCTCGTCGAGCACTACCTTGACCCGAAGATCGACATAGACGTCCTTGGCCACGAGCAGGCGGCGCTCCACGACTGTGTTGTCGGGGTGCGCATCAGAACAAGTTTCGGCGCCAGTGGCGGGATTAAGTCGTGGCAAGATTGACTCCGTGGGCTGAATGCCAAAATTGGCGCTTGAAGAATAACAAAAAAGACGGTTTTGTCAATCGTCTTCTGCCCTCTCCCCATCCCTCCCCCGTATGAGGCCATACGAGGGAGGGAGAATAATTTTTATCTTAAATACAAAGCTCGATTTTGATTTTGTTCATCATTTGTCGCCGCGTAATGAACTTTGCCGTCGGCATCAGTTAAAAAATACCAATAATTATTTTCTGTGGGATAAATTACCGCGTTGATGGCCGATAGACTGGGATTAGAAATTGGCCCGGGGGGCAAGTCACGATATTTATAGGTGTTGTAAGGCGAATCAACCGAACGATCGACATCGGAAGTATAAGCTGTTTTGCCGTCACTCCCAACAACAAAATGAACAGTTGAGTCGGCCTGCAAAGCCATGCCAATATCAAGTCGCCGCCAAAAAATATCAGCCACTATGGCGCGGTCCTCGTCAGAAGTTACTTCCTTTTCAATAATCGAAGCAAGGGTCACGACATCGTGGACAGATTTACCCTGGCGAATAATTTCGGCCCGCAGCTCTGGTGAAAACTTTTTACTGAAATTGGTTAGGAGTTTATATGTCAATTCGTCGGGAAAACCGCTCCGCGAAACGCGATAAGTATCGGGAAATAAATAACCCTCTAACGACTCTTCTTCTTCTAAAGCGCGACGAATAAGTTCGTGCTCAGATAAAAGAGAGGTTGCCTCCGGCCAGTCGATCTCGGCCAAACTGACTTTCCAATCATTACCCCAACCGTTACCAAAAACCGAATCAATTCGCTCGACCATCTGGTCGATCGTCAAACCCTCGGGAAAAGTTATGGTAACTTCATCCGGCGTAATGTCGGTCAGCACATTCACCAGTGAAGCGTAATTCATGCCGGTCTGTAAAGTGAAATCACCCGGTTGAAACCGATGTTCGACGCCTGTGAACTTTACATAAAACCGAAAGCCCCAACGACTGGGAATTAAATCAGCTTCTTTTAAAGCCTGGGAAATCTCGCTGACACTTTCACCTGAAACCACGGTTAAAGAAACTTCCGAAGCGTTAGGCCCCGGAGAGCGCAGAAAAGCGTCCCAAACAAAAGAGGCCCCGACCACGGTCGTGACCAAAATCGCGACGCTGCAAAAAACTATAACGAGATTAATTAATCTACTCATAACAAATCGTGTTGTTCTTTTTTTTGAAGCTCGGAAATTATTTCTTTAACCCGTTGAGCCTGACTTTTTGGACAAACCAGCAAAGCGTCGCCAGTATCAACCACAACAATGTCGTTCATGCCAAGCACAGCCACAGTCTTCCCTTCTGGAGCGTAAATAAGTGAGCCGGTGGTTTCCACTAAAACGCTGTTACCTTTTACAACATTGCCACCATTATCACACAAACGATCATAAAGTGTGTCCCAAGCACCAATGTCGCTCCAACCAAAATCGCCTTTTATAATTAAAACATCGTTCGGGTCCATTTTTTCGGTCACCGCATAATCAAAAGATGTTTTTGGTAATCGGGAATACAAATCGCATATATCATCCGTAGGGGCACAAAATTTTGTGCCCCTACGGGCGATTTGTATTTTTCGTAAAATTTCCGCCATTTCCGGCGCATATGTTTCAAACGCCTCCATAAACTTTCGCGGTGTCCACATGTAATACGAAGCGTGCCACAAGTACGAACCGTCTTCTAAATATTTTTTAGCCACCTCAAACGGCGGTTTTTCGGTGTGACCTAAAAATTCGTAGACTTCGACGCTGTCACGAGTTTCAATTTTTTTTCCAAACTTGGTGTAACCAAGCACTGTGCTGGGAAAAGACGGCACTACCCCAATATCCAACATCTTACCGGTTTCCAAAATCAACTGTTCGCCAACTTTCAAACAATTCAAAAATTTATCTTCATCGCCAATAAAGTGATCGGACGGAACAAAAACAATCGGTTCGTCCGGGTCGTCCAGCTCAAGAGTGGCGGCAACATAGCCCATGGCCGGACCAGTGTCACGTTTTTCCGGCTCAACGATAATTTGCTTTTCCGGAAGATCAACAAAATTTTCACGCAAAGTTTTTTCCAAAGCCGCGGACACGGAAAAATAAATCTTCTCGGCCGGAAACGACCGCAACAAACGACGATAAGTGTCGCGAATCAAGGGCTCCGCGGAAACCAACTCGCAAAATTGTTTTGGTTTGGCCGCCCGGCTCATGGGCCAAAGTCTTGTTCCCGAACCGCCGGCAAGAATTACAGCTTTCATAAATTACAGAATAAAATGAGTCACAAAAGTTGCCACCGTTATACCCAAAACAGCTCCGCCAATTATATCGCTAACATAATGAACGCCAACGGCAATACGACAAAAAGCGATTAAGGCCGCCAAAATAAAAAACAAACTTCCCAAAAGCGGATCATAAGCAAAAACCGCCGCGGCCATTCCACAAGATAAGGAGGTGTGCCCCGAAGGAAACGATGGGGTGCGCCACAAAAGATTCATCAATGGTTTTTCATGGTTCTGTTGAAACGGCCGATGGCGATTAAACAAATAGGCAATCGCCAGCTGGAGGATCCAAGTGAAAGCCACTGACAAAAGAACCGGAACAATTCTTCCGGTCACAAGGCTCCATAAAAAAACCGCCGCGGCTAAAAGCCAAATTAATTTCGTTGCCCCAAAAACCGCTAACCAAGAAAAAAAATCTGAATGCTTGGTCGCTAAAAAAACCTTCTCCGCAATTTTTTTATCTAAACTCATAAAAGGTTCACGCCGGACATTTCCGGTGGCGGAGTAATTTTCATTATGGCCAAGGCGGTTGGCGCGACATCAGCCAACATTCCCACGGTTTGTAATAACGAAAGATCACCCTCAACCACTTCGCCAGTCGGCCCAACTTTGCCTGCCAAACTTTCCGAGATAATGAGAAACGGAACCGGATTGGTTGAATGTTCCTTATCCATTTCACCGGTACGTAAATTTTTAACTTCTTCGGCATTGCCGTGATCAGCTGTAACCAATAATGCTCCGCCTTTGGCCAAAATTGCTTCAGACAATCGACCCAAGCAATCATCGGTCGCTTCGTTGGCCTTAACCGTGGCCTCAAAATCCCCGGTATGGGCCACCATATCAGGCGCGGCAAAATTCATAACAATAAAATCAAATTTTTCGCTGTTGATTTCTTTAATCACGCGATCGGTTATTTCGTAAGTACTCATGGCTGGCGTTTGATCGTAAGTGGCAACACGCGGCGAAGGAACAATAATTCGTTCTTCGCCCGGGAAAGGTTCTTCCCTTGTTCCATTCAAAAAGAAAGTCACGTGAGCGTATTTTTCCGTTTCAGCAATATGCAGTTGTTTTAAACCAGCGGCCGAAATTACCTCAGCTAAAGAATTGACAATCGCCTCCGGTGGAATAGCTACCTCGACTGGCAAACCTTTTTCGTATTCAGTCATGGTCACGGGAAAAATATTGTTCAAACGCGGCCGAGGAAACTTATCAAAATCCGGCAAAACAAACGCCTTAACCAATTGACGCATGCGATCCGGACGAAAATTGAAAAAGATTATGGCGTCGTTATCCTTAACTGTTGCCACCGGCGCGCCGTCTTTAAGCAAAACTGTTGGCACAAACTGCTCGTCAAAAACTTCTTTGCTGTAAGAAAGTTTGATTGCCTCCAAAGGGTCTTCGGCGGTTTCACCCTGTCCCAGGACCATGGCGTTATACGCTTTTTCCGTGCGCTCAGCGCGGTTGTCGCGATCCATGGCATAAAAACGACCAGAAAGACTGGCAATTTTTCCAACCTTGGTTTCTTTAATTTTGTTTTGCAAATTTTGAATAAAATCAATCGCGGCGTTATAAACCGTATCGCGACCATCAAGAATAGCGTGAACAAAAACGCGATCAAACTTTTCCTTTTTGGCCAATTCCAAAAGAGCATAGCAGTGTTCGTCCAGAGAATGAACGCGACCAGTTGAAACCAACCCAATCAAATGAACGGCGCTATTATTTTTTTTGGCGTGTTCGATGGCCGCCAAAAAAGTTTTTTCCTTAAAAAAATCTCCGGTGGCAATTTCCCGATTAATGCGCGGCAGCGACTGATAATAAACACGACCGGCCCCAATGGCCAAGTGCCCAACTTCGGAATTACCCATTTCACCCCACGACAAACCAACTTCTTCACCGCTAGAGCGCAGCATCATGGCCGGATAATTCTGAATTATTTTTTTGAAATTTGGCATCTTGGCCCGAGTTACGGCGTTGCCGTCAGCGTCGGGGGCAATACCAAAACCGTCCACGATTAGTAGAACCACTGGTTTGGGACGATTATTTTCTTGTGTGTCAGGCATAAAGCTCTTCTTCTACCTCCATTAAACGATTATATTTTTCCACGCGCTCGGAACGGGACAAGGAACCGGTTTTGATAAACTCGGCGTTAACGGCCACAGCCAAATCGGCAATTGTTGTGTCAGAAGTTTCGCCAGAACGGTGCGAAACAGAAACTTTGTACCCGACCTGCTTAGCCAAAAAGATCGCTTCCATGGTTTCGGTTAAAGTTCCGATCTGATTTAACTTAATCAGAATGGCGTTACCGGATTTTTCAGCAATTCCTTTTTTGAGACGCTCGACGTTGGTGACAAAAAAGTCATCACCGACCAGGGCAATTTTGTCACCCAACTCTTTGGTAAGTTTTTTCCAACCAGCCCAGTCGTCTTCGGCCAAACCATCTTCCAAAGAAACGATTGGATATTTTTTAACCCACTTTTGCCACATGGCAATCATTTGCTCGGCGGTTTTTTGGCCACCGCCTTTTTTTAACTGATATTTTTTCGTTTTTGGATTATACAATTCGGACGTAGCCGGATCAAGGGCAAAAGCAACATCCTTACCCGGGCGATAACCAGCCGCCTTAACAGCTTTCATAAGCCATTGCAACGCGGCCTCGTTTGTTTTAAATGGAACAGCAAAACCGCCTTCATCCCCCACGCCAACCGGAAAGCCGGCTTTCTTAAGTAATACGCCGAGAGCATGAAAAACTTCCGCGCCACAACGTACCCTTTCGCGCAAAGTCTTTTGTTGCGGGACAATCATGAATTCCTGAAAATCAAGACACCAACCGGCATGGGCTCCACCATTTAAAACATTCATGGTCGGGTGTGGCAAACGAAAGGTTTTATCTTTAACATCAAAAGCAAAACGTAAATATTGATAGAGCGGCATTTTTTTGTGTCGAGCCGCAGCGTGAGCACAAGCCAAAGAAACACCTAAAATGGCGTTAGCCCCCAAACGCGATTTATTTAACGTGCCGTCGAGCATGATAAGTTTCTTATCAATTTCCTGCTGACGCATAACATCAAAACCAGTCAATTCTGGGGCAATAATTTTGTTGACATTGCGGACGGCTTTCAAAACTCCTTTTCCGCCATAACGATTTTTGTCACCGTCGCGAAGCTCCAGGGCCTCGTGGACACCGGTCGAAGCGCCGCTCGGAACCGCAGCTGAACCAATGGTGCCATCGGTTAACAACACCGTAACCTTAAGCGTTGGATTACCGCGTGAATCCAAAATTTCGTGAGCGTGAACGGTTTCAATTTTTGACATACTAATTTTCTAAAGCGATTAAACCTGGTAATTTTTTTCCAGCTAAGAACTCCAGCATAGCTCCGCCACCAGTTGAGACTAAAGTAAAACTCTCGGCTAAATTTACTTCTTCAATCATTGGTACAGTATCGCCGCCACCAACCACGGTTTTGGCCTTACCGGTCCGAGCGGCAATGGCCTTAATTAAAGCCTGCGTTCCGGAACAAAAATTTTTGACTTCGCAATATCCAAGCGGTCCATTCCAAACAATGGTTCGAGCCGTCTCGATCGTCTCGATCAAACCGGCCAAAGTTTTTCTACCTATATCAATAATAATATCCTTTTCATCAACCTCTTCAATAGCGACTAATTTTAATTTAGCTTGAGTACTTAAACGGCGAGCTACACAAACATCAACCGGAAGAACAATTTTTTCAGACCACTTTTTTAAAATATTTTTGGCGGACGACACGCCATCTTTGTCAAAAGCCGATTTACCAATTTCTTTCCCTTGGGCCACAAAAAAAGCATTGGCTAAAGCGCCACCAATAAAAACTTTATCAACTCGTGGTAGCAAGGCTTCCAAAACCGGTAACTTGTCAGCCATTTTTAAACCACCGGACACCAAAATAAACGGCCGTTTTGGTTTAGTTTCAAAAAGTGATTCAAGCACGGAAACTTCGTGGTTCAAAAGTGGACCGGCGTAAGACGGCAGTTCCTCGGTAATTGCATCAACTGAAGCGTGAGCGCGATGCGAAACAGCAAAAGCGTCATTAATATAAATATCACCCAAAGCCGCCAACTGTGTGGCAAAGGCTTTGCTGTTTTGTTCTTCGCCCGGATTAAACCGTAAGTTTTCCAACAAAATAATGTCGCCGTCGTGCATGCTCTCAATTAAGCGAACAGCTTTTTCGCCCACCACATCGCGGCAAAGTTTCACCTTGGTGCCAAACAATTCGCTTAAACGCTTGGCAATGGGGGCGTTGGAAAAAGCCGCCACCCGTTTACCACCCGGCCGACCACGATGCGACAAAACGATAATTTTGGCTCCATGTTGGCGCAGCCATTCCAAATCAACCGCGGCGCGGGCGATGCGGCCTTGTGGGCCATCAATCGCTTTACCGTGTTTAACCGGCACGTTGCCGTCGATTCTAACTAGCACGCGCTTACTGCGAAGATTATCGGGACTGGTTAAACGGCGCAGTTTCATAAGTACTTATAGGGTACACTTTTAAGGTGGCTATTTCAACTCCAAAATAACAATCTCCGGAGGATTAAAAAGGCGCGCCCGCGGTCCGGTTTCGCCGAGACCTGAAGTAACAAAAAGTTTGGTTCCGGAAAAATCAAAAAGTCCTTTGCTGTATTCTTTAGACAAAACTGTGGGAACAGAAGAAACTGAACCAACAAAAGGCAACCGGATTTGCCCACCGTGTGCATGCCCCGAAACAATCAAAGCAACTTTTGAACTTTCAATATTAAAAACCGCATCTGGGTTGTGCGACATTAATATAACCGTTTCGTCGGGACAACTATTCACAGTTTCACTAACGACACCGCCGTTCCACAAATCATTAACCCCGGCCAAACAAAAAAACTTTTCATCAGATATTTTAATCTCAGCAGAAGAATCAATTAGAACCGTTATCCCCAGGGCTTGGAGTTTATTTTTTATTTCATCTGGCAGCTCGGCTTCAAAGTCATGATTTCCTAAAACCGCAAAAACACCCAAAGGGGCGGAAAGTTCGGCTAAAGCGTTTAAATCTTCGGCCTCACCTAAATATCCAAAAACATAATCACCGAGTAGCAAAACCAAATCAGGTTTTTGTTTATTGGTTTTTTCCACAACCTCTTCAACCCAGCCACCTCCTTTGTAAGGGCCGACATGCAAATCAGAAAGAAGCGCGACTTTAATTGACTGATCGATTCCCTCTACTTCAATTTTCTCTTGATTAACCACTAAAAGTCTTGGTTCAATAAAGCTACCGTAAAAAATCACGCTCCAAGAAAAAAATAAAACAATGACCACTAATAAAAGGAGCCATTGCTTTAAAATTTTTCGACCGAATTTTGTAACAATATCAATCAGAGCCGCCCCGACCACGACTAAAAAAACCCAAATTACCGCTTCAAACATCAACCACAACATAGCCGGTTATTTACCGACAAACATGGCCAGATCCATAAGTCGCATCGAATACCCCCATTCGTTGTCATACCAAGCCAGAACCTTAACCATATCGCCATCAACCACCCGAGTCATTTCCAAATCAACAACCGATGAACATGACTCATGAATAAAGTCAGAAGAAACTAATGGTTCGTCCGAGGCTTTCAAAATTCCCTTCCAGCGTGGTGATTTAGCCGCCTGTTTAAAAACCGCGTTAACTTCTTCGACCGTGGTATTTTTCTTTAAAAGAAAAGTGAAGTCAGACAACGAAACATCAATGGTTGGCACCCGAACTGCTAAACCATCAAACTTACCCTTAAGAGTTGGAACAACTTCGCCAGTGGCTTTGGCCGCACCGGTTGAAGTCGGGACAATATTAATCAAAGCTGCGCGAGCGCGACGCATATCCGGGTGCATTTTTGGTGGCAAACCGTCAACAATATTTTGTTCAGCCGTAACCGAGTGAATTGTCGTCATCATGGCTTTTTTGATTCCAAAGGCTTCCTCCATAATCGCTGCCACTGGAGCAATGGAGTTGGTGGTGCAAGAAGCATTGTTAATAATCTTGTCAGATTTTTTATAATCCTTGTGGTTCACGCCCATAAGGTAAGTCGGCACCTCCTTAGCTGGCGCGGAAATAACCACCTTCTTGGCCCCAGCCGTAAGATGAGCCGAAGCCGCGGTTTTGTCGGCAAAGCGACCGGTGCATTCTAAAACCACATCAACTTTGTATTCCCCCCACGGCAACTTGGTCGGCTCGGTTTCGGCGATGACCGGAATTTTTTTACCATCAATAATCAAATGTTTGGCATCAAAAGAAACCTTGTGTGGCCATTCACGAAAAACCGAATCGTATTTTAAAAGATGAGCAAGAATTTTTGGTTCGGTTAAATCGTTGATGGCCACAAACTCAACACCCTTGCGTTCAAAACCGGCCTTGAAAACCGTGCGGCCGATACGACCGAAACCGTTAATGGCAATGCGAATCATATTTGTTTATTAAGGACACGAGTATGTAGTGTGTAGTAGGTAGGCAGAGGCTTAGTTAGTTTCCGCCTACATACTACCTACTACGTACTCTGGCCTAGATTAAATCTGAGACAATTTTAACACAAAACCGCCAGGTTCGCACCTGACAGTTGTGTATGAATTTTTCAGACAATACTTACCTTGACAGGAGGGGAAAAAATCCATAAGATGGCCGCGACTTCCGACACTCCAGCCGGAAATGCAAGAGAGGCCCCACATGCCCCGAACCCTAACCTTGGAAGAACAGAAGAGGCTTCTGGTCGGTCTCGCTGATGGAGACAAGAACGTTCCGGGTTCCATCGATCCAGACGAAGACGTCTCCGATGAGGACGGCAACCTCGTCTTCGATGCCGGGTACTTCTTCGAGGCCGGCATCTGGAAGGATCTGGGAGCGGCCATGGCCGCCATGGTAGAGCTCTTCGGGCGGAAGAGTGTGGTTGTCCAGTGCCTTCCGATCGAGGGCAACGACACCGCCATGATCATCGAGTTCGTCTCCGTGCCCGACGATCTCAAGATCCCCGACATCGACGTCGACCCCGACGACGAGGAAGACGAAGAGGAGGACGAGGAGGACTAGACCAAGACCTCCCGACTCCGACACGTGCGTTCCACCTTCATGGAGCGCTTTTTTTATAAAAACAAAACCGCCGGGTTTAACCCCGACGGCTGTACATGAAATTTATCCCTCCGAAGCCCGAAGGGCGAAGGGGGATTATTCACCCAAACTCATTCTTGTAAAACGACCGACCTGCATGTTTTCACCCAAAATCCCCACAACCTCTTTAACCATAATTTCTACAGTCTTGGTATCGTCTTTAATAAACAACTGCTCCAACAAACAAACTTCAGAATAAAATTTATTCAACTTGCCTTCGACAATCTTTTCAACAATTTCGGCCGGTTTGTTTTGTTCGGCAATTTCGGCGCGATAAGTTTCTTTTTCTTTTTCAACTATCTCGGCCGGTACTTCTTCACGACGCACATAGCGCGGCGCGGTTGCGGCCACGTGCATGGCCAAATCGCGACCCAAATTTTGGAATTGTTCGGTTTTAGCAACAAAGTCAGTTTCACAGTATAACTCCACCATGGCAGCTAATCTGTTGTTAGAGTGAAGGTAGGTAAAAATTCGGCCTTCCTTGGCGACCCGTTCGGCTTTTTTATCAGCCTTGGCCACACCTTTTTTACGAAGAATCTCAGTTGCTTTTTCCAAGTCGCCGCCGGATTCCTCCAACGCCGCTTTGGCGTCCATCATGCCAGCGTCGGTCATTGCCCGAAGCTGCATGACAATTTTGGCATCGATCATATTTTTATTTTAGCTTGTAGCTGGTAGGAGGTAGCTGGTAGGTCAGAATCTATTTTAGAATCCGCCTACAAGGCCAGCTAAGCTGGCCAAGCTACAAGCTACTTCCTACAAGCTGTAAATTTATTTTTCGGTAATCACCGGGGCGGCGACATTTTGTGGGGCCGCCATTTTGGCTGTTTCAAACGCCTTGCGGCCTTCGATAATTGCCTCGGACATTAATTTAGTAATTAACGCCAGTGATTTGGCAGCGTCGTCGTTAGCCGGAATAACAAAGTCAACATCGTCAGGATTAATATTGGTGTCGCAGATGGCGATAACCGGAACATGCATGGTCACGGCTTCACGCACAGCGGTTTTGTCGCAATGCATGTCGAGAACAAATACCGCTTCCGGCATACGTTCAAGCGCTTCAATGCCCCCAACCTTACCGGTTAACTCTTCGATCTCGCGAGCAAACCACAACTGTTCTTTTTTAGTATATTTTTTTAATTCACCGCGTTCGTTTTGTTCACGCAACATTTTTAAACGGCGAATAAGTTTTTTGACTTCACCGAAGTTGGTTAAAGTACCGCCAAGCCAGCGAGCCGAAACATACGGCATACCGCAACGAGTCGCTTCCTTAGCCACCGGCTCTTGAGCCTGGCGTTTGGTGCCGACAAATAAAATAAGGCCACCGCGTGAAACGACGCCTTTAACATACTCTAAGGTTTCCTTAAGAAGCTTTTGAGTCTCCTCAAGATTGATGATATGGATACCGCCACGTTCAGCGAAAATGTACGGTTCCATTTTTGGGTGCCAGCGTTGGGCCTGATGGCCAAAATGCACGCCAGCCTTAAGCATTTCCTCCAAGGAAGGAATGGTAGGCATAAATTTGTTCCTTTTAGTTACCCGACGGATCGACTTAAGCCCGAATTTCGGGAGGAAAAAGCCGATTTTGCCCGTCTTAGAGATTAATTACGTTGGAAGTATAAATGAATATGGCCTTGACGTCAAGACTAAATCCGTGTATTTTAATTCGGCCGTGCCGCATGGCCGGTATAATCCAACTCGGGAGAGTTGCTACCGATGTCGACTAGCCAGGGAACTTTCACCCCGCCCCGCCGCGCCGCCCACACCACCGAGACGCGGACCATCGTCGGCCTGTCCATCGACAAGGCCGCGAAGAGCTTCAAGGCCGCTGTCTTCGCCAAGAAGGGCGACGACCCGGTCAAGCGTCTCGCGACGATCCGGGAGCGCGCCATCGCGCTTCTGAACTGTCACACCCTCGGGGACGACCCCAAGAGCAGCGAGATCCTCCGCAAGGCCGGGAGGCTGGCCAAGAAGAACAGCCTCCCCGACGACATCGTCGACATGTTCCCTGTCTCGGCCAACTAGGGTCGTACACCTTCCTCGTCTTCCGACCGTCTAACTAAAAGACGCCCACACCTGCGGCGTCTCTGAGTAGACCGGCCGGAATTTTTTTATTTTCCCTCTCCCCAGCTCTCCCCCGTATGAGGCCATACGAGGGAGGGAGAACTAAAATTTTATAAATATTTCTTCCTCCATCATCGCCACGATGGGGGAGGATAAGAGGAGGGGGATTAAATCTGCTCATCAACCAATTGATGACGACGACGCACGCGCTCGGCTTGCAACAAAACATATCCCACTCCGGTTAACCCCCCAAGAACTAAACCAGAAAAAGCATTGGATGGAATATTTGGTCGAGCCGGCCAGCGAGAATTGAGTGGTGTATCAACCACCCGCACTGAAATATCACCACCAGACAAATACGAAGTGGCTTGCTGTGTTAAAACATAAGCCATGGCATTAACAATTTGTTCAGCTTGATCAACATCAACATGATAAGCCGCCAAGGTTAACAAACCGTTACCGCGCGAAACCGAAGCGGAAACCATTTTACCCCAAGCTTTGCGTTTTTTATCTTCGCGATCAGGAAAAACCGATTGATCGATTTCAAAACCAGCACTCATGACTTGGTCAAAAAAAGATGTGGTGTAAACAATGGTCGCCAAATTTTCCGCCAAACGTTCAACCGAACGGCTGGCCGTGTAAGCATCAAGGGACGAGGCGTTTTCTTGTAAAATTAAAAGACGAACCGTGGAAGAATATTTTAGGGGCTGAACAAAAGAAACAATGAGCGCAATAACCAATCCGGTAAAGGCCATGGAAATAATTGTGGCCCAGCCGCGCAAAAGAACGGTGGAATGATTTTTAGCCATACTTTTTAAAATTTCAAATTTTAGTGGGAACCAAGAACCAAATCAATTTTCAAACTTGTCCCGTTGCGATCAATAGTCAAACTAACCGAATCACCAATGTGATAATCAGACAGCAATTCGTCGAGCGATTGTTTTTCGGAAATTTCCAAACCGCCGACCGAAATAATTATGTCACCACGCAACAAACCAGCGGTTTCGGCGGGACTGCCTTTAGTTATTGTACCAAGTAATGTCCCTTTGGTGTAGCTGCGCGTGTAAGTTTCATTGTAGCCAACGGCCCGGGCCAGATCAGTGGCCACTGCCCCAAACCACAAAGAGGCGATTTTATTTTCTTTTAACAAAGAATAAACGACCGGCTTAAAAGCCGTTACCGGTAAAACCGTTTCGGTTTCGCCAATTTTATTGGCCATTAAAACACCAATCACTTCACCCGAAGAATTAACCACGGCACTACCAGAAAAACGTGAATCAATTGAGGTGTTCAGAACCAAGCGCCGACTAACAGTTTCGGCTGGCAAAGAAATTTCGCCAATGCGTTCGGTGCGCACCAACGGCGAAACAAATAATTCGTTAGCCGCCGAAACGACAAACAGATTATCGCCCGGGTTAACCGACAAAGAATTACCAAAAGAAACAACGGGCGCGTTAGAAATTTCTATTTTCAAAAACAAGACACCGGTCGCAGTATCGGCTAACGCCTGCTGCACGGCGTAAACTTTTCCGTTATAAAGAATCATCGCTTGGGCGGCCTCGGTCGCGGAAAGATAAAGGGGAGCCGTTAAAAGCCAACCGTCAGAAGTAATAAAAAATCCGCTTGCTTGCCCTTCGCCCGGTTCGTAAGCTCCGGTAGCGTCGGATGGAGCGGAAAAAATTTCCACCGCGGCCACTCCAACATCTTCTCGGACCTGTTCGACAGCTTGGCCGTAATTGCTTGGATCAGGGCGGACGCGCTCGTCTGACAAATTAATGGAATTGGGAGTGGAAATAACCGTATCGTAATCACGTAAATAACTTAAAGTTAACGATGCTGTTATGACACCGGCTCCGCCGCCCAAAACTATAGCCAGTAAAAGAATTGATGGGGTCGAAAGCATTTTCATACAAGAAAAATTAAGTCCATTTGGCGGTTAAAACAATAACTACCGCAATCAAACCGAAGGCTAACAGGTAACGTTTTAAAACCATCGGACTTAATCGGTTAAATAAATGGGCGCGTACTATACCAAGAAAAATGTAAAAAAACAAGGTTAGGATAGCCGCGTTGGAAAAAAAGCTGGCCGGTAAAAAAGCTAGACACAAAAACAATTCCGCTAACAATAAAACGGCCCCAAAGGCGTTGGGAATAATTTTTTCCTTCCCGATCTTACAAACCCAAAGAACCGAAGCAAAAAGAGCAAAAATAAAAACCGCATGCAATGGAACGATTAACCAAAGCGAAAAACCAAAAAAAAGTCGCAGGGCAAAAAAGGCCGCGGTAACAAAGAAAACGCTTACCACTCCCATGACCAACGACAAATATTCCAAGGCGTTAACTTGATACGTGCTAGATAAATACAGAAAGGAAAAAATGTTTTCCGCAAACAACCAAAGTAAAAGGGTGGCTAAGGTAATAATTAAAATTTTCATGTCCCGCCCTTCGACAAAAAGCAACAAAGAAAAGGCCGAAACAGCTAAACAAAAAGGTAAGGCAAAGAAAGACCAAAAATCAGCTTTATTAAAAGACCAACCGGCCAGTTTGGCTAAAATAAAAAAAAGAATCAAAAGGGCCACGCCGATAACTATAAAAGGATGACCGGGAAACCAAAACAAAGCCATTGACCCAATGGCCATGGTTAAACCAGCTAAGATGGGAAGGGCGCGTAGAAAAACCAACATGTTATTCAATCTTCATTATTTCCACGGTCAGGGTGCCAAAAACTTTCAAAAATCCAGTGGTGGTCTCAAGTCTGTCAATCAAAGCGTAACGACCGATTTCTTGATTTAAGTAACTAAGTCCGTTATTTATTATCGGCTTAAGTATAATATTGGTCAAAAAAGAAGGAATGGATAAATTACCAATTTTTATCTTAATGTCTTCGGCCACCACCAAGCCGTCCTTGGCCGCCGGGATGACTATAAAACGCAGGGCGTTTCCGTTAGACTGACCGGCTATTGGCAAAAATATCTCAACTCCCTGCCTTTCGTCAATTGCCACCTGAGCCAGGTTGCCGGAAAAGAAAGACAAATTGTTATCTTTTAAAAGAGTCCGAAAAGAGGTAGTGATTGAATTTTCCGATAAAGACAACTCGACACTGCGATCGGCCAGACTGCCGGCTCCAGATTGTAGACGTTCGGTTAAAACCGCACCAAAGGTTTCTGAAATATAAGTTTCCAGTGGGGCGCCGGCCGCAACAACATGAAGCGGGGCCGGAGTTTTGTAAGCCAAACTGGAAAGTACGGGCACATTAATAAGACCCGAGGCCGCGACAATCCAAGCAAGGCCAACAACCGCCAACAATAGAATCAAAAATAAAAAAAGACAGCCCCAAAGTCTTCCGTGACCATGTCGCTGTGGTAATGATTCCTTTTTTTCTGACGGGGGAATTTTTTCTGTTTCTTTAGCCGCCACCGGTCCGGATTTTTTTTCGATCATAACCATAGATTATTTTTGCAGCCAGGAATTTTCGGACAAAACTTTTTGAAGGCGGGTCTGCCCTTCTTCAAGTTTATTCGGCTCACCGGACAAACCTTGTTTTAGCAACTCCATGGCGCTAACCAATTCAAAATGAACGGCCCGACCTTCGGCCGGCACGCGCAAGGCCAACAAATTTTGTTCAACTTCGGAAACAAGCGCCAAGCGCGCTTCCCAATAAGTGTCTGTCTCGTAACGATTTTGAAAATCACCCAAAGCTAAGCGAGCCGAAGTTTGATACTGTTCGAAAGTTATGGTTGAACCCTCGTTGATAACCTCAGATGAATTTTTTGACACAATGGCCCAAACCACAAACAAAAGTAAAAGTAATGACAGAAAACCTAAAACAAAAGGAAACCAATTTCGATGATGAATGTCGTGAAACATAATTAAAAGCGAAAAAAATTATTTTTCGGAGGACGACCCGGAAAACAATTCTTCAACAGCCACGGAAATCATGGTCGCCGCCGGAATGGCTAAAAGAGCCCCGGCAAGTCCGCCAAATTTAATACCAACAAGCATGGCCAAAATACTGATAACCGGATTAAGTCCGGTCACTTTTTGCATAATTTTTGGTACCAGAATGTTATTTTCAATTTCTTGAATAGCAACGAAAAGAATTAATACCAAAATTCCCTTAAGAGGTGAAATGGAAAAAGCGATAATTAAAGTCGGCACGGCTGCGAGCATTGGTCCGGCATAAGGAATAATTTCCAACAAGCCGGCCACTAAACCTAAAAGCAAGGCGTAAGGCACGCCAAGAATGGTCAAACCAAGGTAAACGGCCAAACCGATAATTACTCCGAGAATTAATTGACCGCGCAACCACGAGCCGATACGCTTCTGCATTTTGTTAAATAACGAAGCCAGAAAAGGTTGATATTCAGCCGGCGCAAAACTTTTAACAAAGCGTTTGGCCGCGTCTTCCTCAACCACCATGTAAAAAGTCAAAACTAAAACGATGACAAAAGCTGCCAGGCTGCCAAAGAAACCAGTGACTGTGGAAAAAATTCCGGAAAAAGATTCACTAAAGCCGTCTTGAATTGCTTGAAAGCCGGATTGAAAATTTGCACCAAAACCGTACTGAACGGTTAAGTCTTGAAAACGACTAAAGGTGTTGGTCAAGCCATCAAAAATCTGAGGAAAATTAGAAACAAATTGTTGTACCTGAGACATTATTGGCGGAACCAACAAAATAACGATTAAAGTCCCCGTGGCCAACAAACAAAAATAAACAATAATCACAGCCAGAGCTCGAGGGATGCGATGCTTGGCAAACCAAGTAGCAAATGGATCAATTAAAGCCGACAACAGTAAGGCCACAAACAGCATGGCCACGACATCACGCAACATCCACAGCAATCCGATTATCACCAACATGATTAAAACCTTGGCGATCGTCCAAGTTGAGACCGAAACCAAATGCGGTCGGTCGGTTGTTCTAATGGGCATAAGATAAAAATGATTTGATAATAGTATAGCACAAAAACACCACTTAGTCAGACGTGCTAGAAAAATTAAAGGTTTTTATAGGCAAAATTTTTAAGGGTCAGATTAAGTTGCTGTTTTAGTGCGGCCCGACCATTACCGCCTTTCAAAAATTTTTCTCTCTTTTTCGCTTCTTGTTCAGTTCTGTAAACCTCGTAATACAACAAGACAAACGGCCGCCGATTTTTTGTCGACTTTGTTGTGCCTTCATTATGTTCTTTCATGCGACGATCCAAGTCGGTCGTAAAGCCAGTATACAATCTTCTATCTTTTAAACTCAAAAGAACATAAACAAAATATGGGATCGCAATTAATTTCATATCAATTTAAATTATAAAACAAAATCCCGGTTGTTTAAACCGAGACTTTGGTGTCGAGCTGAGCTCGACTTCACCAAGCTGAGCGTGGTGTATCAGACTGTTTAATCAGGAAAGAAGCTAAGCTTCTTTCCTTGCCTGTAACTATAAACCAAGCTGTAATGATAGGAAGGGGAATGAATTAAAACAAAATCTTGGTCTATGAAACCAAGATATTTGTGTCGAGCTGAGCTCGACTTCACCAAGCTGAGCGCGGTGTATCAAACAGTTTAGCCAGGAAAGAAGCTAAGCTTCTTTCCTTACCTGTAACTATAAACCAAGCTCAGCTTGGTGGAACTGGAGGGAATTGAACCCTCGTCTGGTGAGAGCAACCCGAACGCTTCTTCAAGCGTAGTCCCGCTTGGAATGTGCCTGCGGTGTGATATAAGCGGAACAAAACTCACAACGCAGCGCCGGTCGCCTTTTCTTAGTGTCTAGAGACCGGATACCTAGACGCCCAGCCCGAGATTATGACACCTCAATTTCCCTTATCAGGCGTCGGGGAACGAGATGGGTTGTTTGCCCTTAGGCGACAACCGAAACAAAGCTAGGAACAGCGAACGCTTTCGCGAAGGTGTTCTTCACTTGTGAGAAGATATTGGCATTTGCTTCTCTAATACCCAGGATTTACGAGGTAAGGTATGTCCTCGGCTTGCACATTCGGATCGCAGGCTCCCATCGATCCCGATCAGTCCCCCATTGGTGGTAATCAATGGCGTAGGGGCACAAAATTTTGTGCCCCTACGACACCACCAATGGGGGCGCGACCGGAATATTTATTCCCGCATTTTTTCGCGAATCTGGCGATCGACCTCGCGTTTTTTAATGGAAGCGCGTTTTTCGTATTTCTTTTTACCGTGAGCCAAGGCAAAAGAAATCTTAACAAGATTCCGAAGAGTATATACTTTAATTGGCACTAAAGTCAAGCCTTGGGTGTTGATTTTGCCGATCAATTTATTGATATCGCGACGGCGAAGAAGAATTTTACGATTGCGATACGGGTCGTATGATTCTTGGGCCCCGGCCGGCTCGTATCGTGAAATGAGTGCGTTCTTTAACCACGGCGCGCCATCTCTAATCATAATAAAAGCGCCTTTGAGTTGAACGTGACCGGCCTTGGCCGATTTAACTTCAGCGCCAGTTAAAACAAGACCACCCTCAAAAGTCTCGAGAAACTCGTAATCGTATTGGGCACGCTTATTGATAGCCAACGATTCCATAACCGATTTTAGTATAGCACATCTTGATTTTTGCCCAATATCTGATACACTCTTCCATATAAAAATATGCGCATCCATCGACATCGATTTCGTAAGCCAAAATTCGACATTCCGGAATATCGGGTTAATGAAGAGATTACTGCCCCGGAATTGCGAGTGATTGACGAAGCTGGCCAACCGCTTGGGGTAATCAGCACCATTGAAGCCATCCGCATTGCCGCGGAAAAAGGTTTTGATTTGGTTGAAGTTTCGCCTAAAGCCGAACCGCCGGTGGCCAAAATTTTGGACCATGGCCAATTTAAGTATCAAAAAGAAAAGGAAGTGCGAAAACAAAAGGTGCAGTCGCACGAAGTTGACACCAAGGGTATTCGGCTATCAGTGCGTATTGGCGAACACGATTTGGAAATCCGCCGACTGCAAGCCAAAAAGTTCTTGGAGCGTGGTGACAAAATTCGCCCGGAAATAGTTCTCCGTGGCCGCGAAAAAGCCCATACTGACTTGGCCGAAGAAATAATTAAGGGTTTCGTTAAGTCCCTGGAAATATACTTCCCGCTCCGCATTGAACAACCCATTTCTAAAATGAATGGCCGGGTTACCACCACCGTGGCCCGCGGCTAAATTGACAGAAATAAGCGTTTCCGTTATACTCCTAGCGCTTTTCTTTAGTGAAAAATATGAAGTGCAAGACCCACAAAGCGCTCTCCAAAAGAGTGCGCGTCACAAAAACCGGTAAGGTCATGAAACGCTATTGCGGTCAGGGCCATTTTAACACACGCGACCCGGGTAAAATCACCCGCAAGAAGCGTCGTGATACTGAAATGTCTCAAGCTCATCACAAAGCTTTTATTACGCTTTTGCCGTATTCAGCTTAATCTACAAATTCTATGGCTCGTGTAAAACGCGGTACGCAACATGTTAAGCACCGCAAAAATCTTCTTAAAAAAACCAAAGGTTACAAATGGGGTCGCAAGTCCAAAATTAAGGTTGCCCGCATTGCCTCCATTAAAGCCGGGGCTTACGCCTACCGCGATCGTCGCGCCAACAAACGCAACTTTCGTCGTTTGTGGCAGGTGCGTATTAACGCCGCGGTTCGCCAGTACGATTTAAGCTACAGTCGCTTCATTGACTTGCTAAAAAAAGCCAACATTGAACTTGATCGCAAGATCTTGTCTCAACTGGCCATGGAACACGAAGCGGTTTTCAAGAAACTGGTTGAAGAAGTTAAAAAATAAATTACAAACCAATCAAAGAGCGCTAAGGCGCTCTTTTTGGTTGATGCTTCAACCATGAGCCACTAGAATGGTTGACAGAAACCATAGGTGGTAATATATTAACGCGCCAATCGGCTAAGCCGGTCTGACTCAAAACCCTCCTCTCCACCCCTCCCACCTGCTCCGTCCCCAGATGGAGCAACAAAGAAAGGCAGACAAATGGTCAGGAACTGCAGTCTTGTCTTCGGAACATGTATTGAAGGACAAGAATCCTTCATCACGGTCTCCTTCAGTCTTCGCGAGCCGGCTCTCCCGCCCGGTTCGGTCATGAACTGGAGGATCAATGTAATGAACGAGAGTGGCTCGGCCCTTCAAGGGCGCGGCCAAGCCAATCTGGAAGATGACGGGAGGCACTTCCAAATTGCCTTCACCCCCACGCGCCACGGTCTGGCCAATCTCGAGTTCGACATTCCCGGGTTCCTCGGAACCCAGGTGCAGAGCTTCGAGATTCAACAGGCCACTGTTCTGGAGTCCAACAACAGTGGTGCTGTGAGGAACACCGGAGAGATCGACCAGACCGACGACGACCAGTCGATGGAACGAGAAGACACCCAGCCTGTCCAGCCGCCGCAAAGCGGCACCGGTCGCATCGCCATGGTGATCCTGGCCGTCATCGTGACCGGGCTTCTTCTCATCAGCCTCATCGGGTGGCTCCTCTACTAGGGATCTCACGAAGAGAATCGCGCTTGCGGTTCTCGTTTTTTTATTGACAAAATTCTAAAAAAGTGATATATTCTTGTGTCTTTCGGCCAAGCCGAACTGACTCAATTCGAACCCGGCGCGACAACCCGCGCCCTTCCAGAGGAGAAACCATGGGCCACAAGGACCCTCAGAAAAACGCTCACGACCCTCGTCCCCTCGAGGACGGCCTCGGCGACCACGATCTGATGTCCGAGGAAAGAGAGCAGACCGCCCGGCTCGCTCCGCCCCGGCCCGCGCTCGTCACACCACTCCCCGACGACCGTGTCGGGGATCTCGACGAAAGCGACCTCGACTCGGACGAAGACGACTTCGTGTCCGAGGATGGGCCCGACGCCGCCACCATGCTCTTCACCGAGCGGGTGCCGAGACTAGCTCCCCCGTCCGAGCGCATCGACGTCGTCGTGGAGGTGGAGCCGCCCGAGGGAGTGCTGGGCGACGGGTCCGATCCCGACGCCACCCCGGCCGGTGCCCCCTCCCGAGTCGCCACACTCAGCAGCCCCTACACCGACTCCGCTAGGAGAGAGAACTTCTGGTGGGTGTTGATCCTGCTGTTCGGCCTTGGTGCCTTCTGCGGCATCACCTGCTCCGGCGTAGGCAGTTGGTTGATCCCCGATGTCCTTGGGGTCATCAGCGACAACACCGAAGAAGCGGCCCCCACCGCGAACACCGACGCCGAGCCAGCGGCCGAACTCGTCGTTCCGGCCGCCGAGCCCCAGCCCGAGGCCACCCCGGCCCCCGTACCCGAACCCGTGGCCGCCGAGCCGGTCGTCGCCCCGGCCCCCGAGGCCTGGGTCTGCGACCAGGTCGGGACGAACGTCCAGATCGTCGGAACGCCTGAGGCAGGGTACACCCTGACCTGCGACGGAACCGTCTGGGCGTGCGGCAACAAGGCCGCCAACCAGGACGGCACGGTCACCCTGAACAAGGAGGACTGCACGGCGGCCAACTAGCCGCCTCGCGAGTTCCTCCCCCTCCCT
>Ga0172379_10003866_pt1 | contig 23144 bp, 22 predicted proteins | sample GrowelOW334metaG_FD_119756 | JGI IMG/M metagenome (GOLD analysis project Ga0172379, IMG submission 119756) | Groundwater microbial communities from an aquifer near a municipal landfill in Southern Ontario, Canada - Groundwater well OW334 metaG | ecosystem: Environmental > Aquatic > Deep... | reverse complement strand
TCGAAGTAGGTGATGTTCGCAATGCCGCTTTTTCCGGCAAGGGCGCCGGCCCAGAATTCCTTCACGGTCAATCCGATCGGGGTGACCGCTCCCATTCCGGTAACGACCACCCGGCGCTGCTGATGAGATGCCATAACATTTTTTCCTTCACAATCGTATCCGCCGAACGGAATGCATAAAAACCGCTGTTCCCAAGCGTGGGCCTGGGAACAAGAAGTTGTCCGTCAATCTGCGGCGGAGAGTGTTATACTGTTGATAAGAATAGAAAACCACATCGTCAAAGAAGAGGGTGTTTCACCATCCGTCATTCTGCCGGCAAACCGGGACCGTTGAACCGGTCCTGTATTCGCCGCCGGAAGGCGGCCTTTGGCGGTGTGGTTCAGATCGTAAACTTATTTTTTGGAGGTAATATACTTCACTGCATCGCCGACGGTGCCGATCTTTTCAGCATCTTCGTCAGGAATGCTCATTCCGAATGCCTTTTCAAATTCCATCACAAGTTCTACCGTATCAAGAGAATCCGCTCCGAGATCGTTGGTGAACGATGCTGTTTCGGTAACCTGTGCTGCATCAACGCCGAGCTTATTGACGATGATTTCTTTTACTTTGGCTGCTACATCTGACATAATGTTTCTCCTATGAAATGTTAATTGAACTGCTATTATTTTGTTCTTTTCGAGTCGATCAAATAAAACACACTACATTGCCATACCGCCGTCGACATTGATCGTCTGGCCGGTGATATAATTCGAGTCCGCCGAGGCCAGAAAACAGACAACCGACGCTATTTCCTCCGGTTTTGCAATCCGCTTCTGAGGAATGATGCCCAAGATACCTTCTTTTTGCTTCTCATTCAACTTTTCCGTCATTTCAGTTTCGATGAAACCGGGGGCAACGGCGTTGACCTGAATATTGCGAGAAGCCAGCTCTTTTGCAACAGATTTTGTGAATCCGATTACCCCCGCTTTGGAAGCAACATAATTTCCCTGTCCTGCATTCCCCACAACACCGACAACCGACGAAATATTGATGATTTTGCCCGATTGCGCACCCATCATCGGTCGTGTCACCGCTTTCGTAAAATTAAAGACCGATTTTAAATTCGTCGCGATCACATCGTCCCAATCTTGTTCGCTCATACGCATCAGCAGGCCGTCTTTGGTGATCCCGGCGTTGTTCACCAGAATATCGATTTTTCCGAATTCTTTGATCACGGATTGAACAACGTCATCGGACTGTTTCGTTTCGGCTGCATTCGATTGATAGGCCGCCGCTTTCCGCCCGAGCGCCTGCAGTTCCGTCACAAGAGCATTTGCTTCATCCACTCTGCTCCGGAAGGTAAACGCGACATCGGCGCCGGAATGGGCAAGGGCAAGAACGATCGCTTTCCCGATACCGCGCGATCCACCGGTCACCAGGGCAGTTTTCCCCGCAAGGTTGTAATTGATCATTGTGGTATTTCCTTTTTGCTGTCGAAAGAAATTTTCATCGCAACCAGTTGACGGTATCCTTCCAATCCCAGCACGAATTCAAGTTCCGCTTTACACGATTCCACCAGCGTTGTTTCGGTATCGCGGACAATGGAACAGCACGATGCGTTGTCCTGCTGGTAATCGTCGAACGTCAGCACGCCGTCGATCACGACGATCGGGAACGCGATACAGTAGAACGGTTTGATCTTCCACGGATCGTTGTACTTTTCGGCGCTGTGAAGCTGAATGCTGCACCGGCCGTCGGCCCGAAGGAACGCGCATTTATCGTTGATCACTTCCGTCCCCACCGCAAATCCTGAAGGGAAATCCACATCTACTTCTTTCCGGTTGTCGAACCAGAGGGAATCGTCCGTTGACTGCGTGGCATCCATCATCGGTTTAATCTCATCTTTATGCTGCAGGATAATATCGCGTTCGGCCGGATCGAGAAAGACTCCCGAAGCGCAGCAGGTCGTTTCGCATTTATGCGGCCCGCATCCCTTCGCAAATCCTTTTTCGAACAGGACTGTGTCGATTTTATATTTTCCGATGTAAAGATCCGTCATTAGTTTTTCACGTCCGTTGCTTTGTCAAATCCCGCCGTCTCTGCCGCGGGGGAAATTTTCTTCACCAGGCCCTGGAGCACTTTTCCCGGTCCGATCTCAATGTATTTTTTTGCGCCGGCCGCCGTCATATTCACGACCGATTCTTCCCACCGGACGGGACTGGTGACCTGTTCATACAATAATCTTCTGATCTCATCCGCACTCGTGACCGATTGCGCCGTGACGTTGGCATACAGCGGAATTTTTGCGTTCCGGATTTGCGCCGCGTCCAAGGCTTCTTTCAATTTCTCTTTCGCGCTCTGCATCAGGGGGGAATGGAACGCGCCGCTGACCGGCAGTTCGATCGCTCTCTTCGCGCCGTTCGCTTTGGCAATTTCCATTGCCTTCCGCACGCCGTCGACGCTTCCCGAAATAACGATCTGTCCCGGCGAATTGAAATTTGCCGGCTGAACAATTCCCGCTTCCTGCGCCTCCGCACATGCTTTCGCCACCGCCGCCGGCTCCATTCCGAGAATGGCAGCCATCGTGCCGGGATTGTCTTCTCCCGCTTTCTGCATCAGTTCGCCGCGCAGGCGGACAAGTTTTATCGCATCCGAAAAAGCAATCGCCTCCGCCGCAACAAGGGCAGAGTATTCGCCGAGCGAATGCCCAGCGACCATCGACGCATCGGACGGTCTCAGCACGTTCCACAGCGCAATACTGTGCAGGAAGATCGCCGGCTGCGTGTTTTTCGTTTGCTTTAATTCTTCTTCGGGCCCCTCAAAACATATTTTTGAAAGAGGGAATCCGAGCACTGAATCGGCTTCATCGAAAATTTTTTTTGCTTCGGGAAACTGCTCGCAGAGATCTTTTCCCATCCCGACGTACTGCGAACCCTGTCCCGGAAATATATATGCGTTCACTGGAAAAACAATTATAAATTATGAATTATCAATATTGAATTTCACATTATGCATTATTCGTTATGCATTATGCGTTATTTTTTTTAGTATCCCCACTTCACGTATACTGCGCCCCATGTGTAACCGGCGCCGAAACTTGCGAAGACGAGATTCTGCCCCTTCTTCACTTTTCCGGCATGCCACCATTCGGAGAGCGCGAGAGGAATCGTTGCCGCCGTGGTGTTGCCGTACCGGTCGATGTTGATCATCACCTTGGATTTATCGAGTCCCATACGGTTTGCCGTCGCATCGATAATGCGCAGGTTCGCCTGATGAGGAACAAGCCAATCGATATCTTCCCCCTTCAAATTATTCCGTTCCATGATCTCGGCGGAGACATCCGCCATGCCGACGACGGCCACCTTGAAGACCGCTTTCCCGTCCTGGTAAATGTAATGGAGTTTATCGTCAATGGTTTTATGCGAGGGAGGATTTAGGCTTCCTCCCCCTTTTATGTACAGAAAATCGCCGCCGCTTCCGTCAGAATACAATTTATGATCGATCACGCCGTATCCCTCTTCCGTCGACGGCTCAAGAAGGATCGCCCCTCCCGCATCGCCGAACAGGATACAGGTGTTCCGGTCAGAATAATCGAGGATCGAGCTCATTTTATCCGCACCAACAACGAGAACTTTTTTATACGTTCCCGATTCGATCAGCTGCGAGCCGAGTGCAACCGCATAAACGAATCCGGAACATGCGGCGGAGACGTCGAATCCGAACGCTTTTTTCGCACCGATCTTTTCCTGCAGCACGCACGCCGTGGCGGGGAAGAACATATCGGGCGTCACGGTGGCGAAAATAATGACGTCGAGTTCATCGGCAGTGATGCCGCGGTTCTTCAGAAGCATCTGAACCGCCGGAACTGCCAGATCGGATGTTGCACCGTTTTCCAGAATGCGCCGTTCGCTGATACCGGTTCTGCTCCGGATCCATTCGTCGTTCGTTTCCACTAATTTTTCAAGGTCGTGGTTGGTCAATCGTTTTTCCGGTGCATAGTGCCCGACTGCCGTAATTGCCGCTTTCATTTTGCCCATTATTGATCTTTCAGTCTTTCCTGGATATGCTGATTAATTTTTTGATTCACTACCTCTTCCGCACGGAAGAGCATATTCTTGATCGCTTTCGGAGGAGAACCGCCGTGGCCGATAATGGTGACACCGTTCACCCCGAGCAGCGGAATGCCGCCGAATTCGGTGTAGTCCATATCGCGGAAGATCTCTTTCAGCGACCCGCGCAGAATTCCGATCTTCAGTTTGTTCAGCAGTCCGGCATCGGCAAATTTCTTGAACTGGAATTTCAAATACCCTGGAATGCTTTCGGCGAACTTCAGCAGCACGTTCCCGACAAACCCGTCGCACACGACAACATCCACAGTTCCTTTCAGGATATCCCGTCCCTCGATATTTCCGGCAAAGTTCATTGCTCCTTTTTTTTCGGAGAAAATCTTGTACGTCTCCTTGACCAGCTCGTTCCCTTTGGATTCTTCCTCCCCGATATTCAACAAACCGACGCGAGGATTTTTTTTCTTAAACACATACTCGGAATAAATACTCCCCATCACGCCGAACTCGAACAGAAAATGCGGCTTGCAATCCGAGACGGCGCCGGCATCGACGATCAATACCGGCCCCTTTTCGCTGGGGAAAATTGCCGCAACAGAAGGACGGCTCACACCGGGGATCCTTCCGAGGATCAGCGTCGATGCCGCGGTTACCGCTCCTGTGTTGCCGGGAGAAACGAACGCATCGGCATCCCCTTCTTTGTGAAGCGTAATGCCTTTAACGAGCGACGAATTCGGTTTTGTTTTGATGGAAACAACGGGAGAGTCATGCATATCGATCACGTCGGGAGCGTGAACAATGGAGCAGTTCAGTCCCGCGGCGTTATGCTTTGCCAGTTCGGCGGTGATCTTCGTTTCATCGCCGACCAATATGACATGGAATCGATTGTTCGATTGGCGGAGGCACTCGACAGCCCCTTGAACTTCATGCGCGGGGGCAAAATCTCCCCCCATTGCATCTAAAGCAATACGAAGTTGTTTATTGGGTTGGTTCAATTCGATGAAAACCTGATGATTGGATAGTTACAAAAAAGCCGCAGCAAAAACCTCTTCTGCTGCGGCTTAACCTTGCACTGCATCTTACGCTTGTTTCTTTTCCAGAATAACACGCCCTTTGTACATCAGCTTGCCGTCGGAAGTCCATACGGCACGATGGCTTAAATGCGGTTCACCCGAATTTTTGTCGATCGCTACCGTGGGGGCGACCGCCTTGTAATGTGTTCTGCGTTTTCGTCCGCGGGTTTTGGAGTGTCGTCGTTTTGGATTTGGCATTGTCGCTTCCTTTTAATAAAAAAAATGATAGATCATTGGCGTTGTTGTTTTTTCAATTCTTTCAATTTCTCCCACCGCGGATCGATCGCATCCTCGTTGTGTGCTTCCCGCAGCGGAATCTCGCACGATGCACGACGGCATAAATGCTTCAACGGAACAGCGATGGTCAGATACTCCTTCACACTTTCCGAAATATCGATCATGTTCTGATCGTGGGCAATGATGTGGTAATCATCATCTTCTTCGGCTGTTTCGTCATTTTCCCAGGAATAGACACTGGAAAACGCTGTTTCAATTGTCTCTTCAAAATCGTCGGCACACCGGTCACAGATAAAAATGCCCTTGACAGAAGCCCGAACGGACAGCAGCAAATGGTTCAGGCTTTTTTCAAGGGTGACGGAAACCGCGACAGGACCTTGAAAAACCTCTTCAATGGCGAGGTTTTTTGGGTCTTCAAGAAAATTGTATGAATATGTCCCCTCAGAAAGGTTCGAAATATTAATCTGCATCGCTTCAACTCCCCCTGTCCCAGGGTGAAATCACACCTAAATTGTCAAATTTTACAAAAAGACCGCAATAATATACCCATAATGGCACTGATAGTCAAGAATCTATCTAATCATCTGAAAAGTTATTACATTGTGCAATGTTTACCAAAAAAACTGCCCTTCTTTCCGTTTTTCTGTCTGTTGTCATCCGCCTGCTCTTCGTTTACTTCGACGGAAACAAGATTACTTCGGATGAAATCGATTACTATTCTCTCGCATTGAACATTATCCATGGTAAAGGCTTTTCGTTACCGACCGGTTTTCTCACTGCCTACCGGCCGCCGGCATATCCTTTTTTTATGGCAGGAATATTATCCGTCATCCCGTCTGTTGGTGCGATTGAAATCGTTCAAATTTTGCTTGAAATCGGCAGCGGGGTAATTCTCTACCATATCGGGAAAAGAGTATTTTCACAAACGGTTGGATTCGCTGCAATGATGATGTGGAACCTGTTCCCGACCAGCATCATTTTATCATCACAATTGATGAGTGAATCGCTCGTTACATTCCTCCTCCTGCTCATTGTGATGATCGGTATGATCTCCAATGCCATCTCTCCATGGAAAGCGTTTTTAGGGGGGTGTATCACCGGAATCGTACTGTTGGCAAAACCTCAGGCCGTTTTGTTGTTCACCACGATCGGGATATATTCTTTCTTTAAAAAAAGAGGGGCTCTTCCCATCCGCCCCGTTGTGTTGATGGGGATAGGAATGCTGCTGATCATTACACCGTGGATCATTCGTAACAAACTCGTTTTCGGCGAATTTCTTGTCACGACGAACGGCGGGATGAATTTCTGGATCGGGAACAACGACGAGGCCAATGGAAGCTACTTCATTCCCGCATTCGACACTCTTTCGAGCATTACGAACGAGCCGGAGCAAAACAGAAGAGGCTATCAGTCGGGATTCTCATTTATTCGCGAACATCCGGTCCGGTGGGTCGAGCTTGCCGTCAGGAAAACAGCTTTCCTTTTCTCATCGCAAAATTATGTCAGTCGAATTGTGAGAGAAAACTCATCACCGCATTCACGCTACTTGGAAAAAGTACGGATGATACCGATCATCGATCTTGCACTCTTGAATGTTCCTTTTCTCCTTATGCTGTATTCGGAACAGCGGGATTTTTCCTGTTCTACAAGCATTATACTGATTTTATCCCGATCCATCTGTTCCCGCCTGTCTGGATTGCCATCCATGCTCTGTATTTTGGCGCCCCCCGTTTTCTCTATCCCCTTCTCCCGTTTTATTGCCTGCTTGCCGCTGCAGTCATGACAAACTTCAATTCGAATGGGGAATTCAACAAAAGAAAAAGGTCCGTCATTTTTTCTTCTGCGGTCTTTATCACACTTTCTGCCATAGCAGAAATTATTTCGGCATATCTTTAAAAAAGTGAAGCGCACCCATGATGAGCGCGCTTCGCACCCGCGTTGCCGCAAGCGGTAACAGATAGTTATACCTCTTCGACCGGAGCTGGTTCTTCAACCTGAGCAGGTTCCTGACCCGGGCCGGAAATGGAAATCCCATGCTTCTGAAGCTCATCATGCACGAAATCCACCGCTTCCGCTAATGCATCGGCAAACTTTTCAAAATCTTCCTTATATAAGAAAATTTTATGCTTTTTAAATTCATTTTCACCGATCTTTTTGCTCTCCGTAATCGTGATGTAAAAGTCTTTTTCCGATTTTGTTGCTTTTACATCAAAGAAGTAAGTGCGTTTCCCCGCACGTACGCGTCTGCTAAACACTTCTTCTTTTTTCTCCTCTGATACTATTGTAGAAGTTTCCAATTCTACGACCCTCCTATTAATGAATGAATTGACAACGATGTGCACCCTGCACGTGAATTTTAAGATCTACTTTCGGATGACTGCTAATTTGGCCGACGCAACCTGTGCCCCGGACCGATCGTGAGCAACAACAATGTACACTCCGGAACCGACCAGTTCTCCATTGGAATCTTTGCAATCCCAAAACGCCCGGCCGCTTCCCTGCGCCGCGAACTGTGCGACGACTTTGCCGGTTATTGATAACACCTTGATTGTGCTCTCGTCCACCAAACCGCGGATCTCGACGAGCGATTGCTGACTAAGATAAACGGGATTTGGCGAAAGGTCAATATTGGCGAGCGAAGAACTTGAAGAAATTCCGACGACTTCAAGACTGGAAAGTCCTTTTTCGGTTCCGAAATACATGATCCCCTTTTTGCCGTCAAACGCCATTGAATAGATATTATCATCGACCAGTTTACCGTTCGTGTTGGCAACAGTATATTGGTTCAGCAGCTGTGTTCCATCCGGCGAGAAAACAAAGACGCCGTTCGATTTCGTTCCGACCCATTTATTATTCTGCGCATCAAGGGCAAGACAGGTGATAAATTGATCGCGGATATACGACTGGAAAAGGCTCGATACTCTATCGGATGGATTCGAAGGATCGGTCACAATACTGACTCCGCTGCTGGTTCCGATCCACACGGCTCCGTCACGGTCAACAATGGCCGATTGAATTTGCCTGCTGGTGAGCCCGTCGTTTTCCGATAATGTACCCCATCCCGTTGACGTGGTTCCCGGAATAGTTTTCGATTCATTGAGGTACACACAGGTTGCCGATCGTACAAAATCGATTACGGCATTGGTAAACCATTTGGTGTTATTGTGATCGATCTCAATGCCAAACATAAATTCCGTGAACGATCCGAACGGCGATCCTGCAAATGTTTGCCACGATGAATCCGGATTCAATTTCCATATCACTTTGTTCGGATCGGCGCTTCTAAAGATGGTGATCCACATTGCCCCGTTTCGATCCATGGCGGCTTTCCCAGGGACGATATAATTGGTATTTTCACTGACACCGACAAAGCCGGGATTGTTCTGATCGAAAATCTTCGAGATCGTTCCTTCATTATTCACAACGATCAATCCTCCCCCCCACGTACTGATCCACTTTGTGTTGTTCGGTCCCAATGCAATGGCGTACGCATACGAGCCATCGGGGCTGATCTGGGAATTTGTGGCATTCGAATAATTCAGCCACCGCGTCCCGTCAAAACTGTAAAATCCTTTATTGCTCGACCGCCCTGCTGCTCCCCACACTACACTGTTCGCATCAACCACCAACGAAAAAAAAGCATTGGAAGCAGGACCATTGGGGAAGAAATATTCCCACTGATTCTTCGTTGTCGAATACTTGCTGATTCCATTCGAAAGGGTCCCCAAAAACAATTTGCCGTCATCGGTGATGCTTCCGCTGACGACCGAATCGGGTATTGAATAATATGATTGAATCGCACCGCTGCTGTCCATCGATTTCAGCGATCCGCTGCTCCCTCCCAGCAATTCACAAAAATACAGAAGAGAAGATTTTTTCCCCACGATGATCGACGGCGTGGAGGCGCCGGAAACGGCACTCCATCCGCCGTTTGAGTAGCGAAGCAATCCCGCGGTCGTTCCGGCGTACAACGATAAGTCAAATTCAAAAAGAGAATTTCCATTGACTGTCGGTGACGTCACCATCCATGATTCCGGAGCGGCAAGATTTGTTTTTCCCGCAAGCGATGTTACGATTCCCTTATCGGTCAGCCCGAAGACCTGATCCTGAAAGACCGTCACCGCCAGCACGTTCGGCTGAAAGACTGCCGCAAAGCTGCTGTAGGTGTCGACAAATTCAAATTTTGACAGTGAAAAAAGAGAGATGCCGAATCCCGTGGCAATATAGAGTTTATCCTGAGACTGGAAAAAGCCGTTGATTGATTTCGAGCTTTTCTCGGAGCGAAGGATATCGGTGACGTAGAACCACTGCCCGGTCGACGGATCGAACACATCGATCGCTCCGGAGCTTTGACCGATCCACACTCTTCCGCCGTTGTCCACAAAAACGGCGGTGGCAGCATGGGATGTTAATCCTTCGGAATTCGTCAGCTTGCGGTAAGAGGAATCGGACGGAATGAATTGAAACACACCCCCGGTGGTGGCGGCCCAGATGCTTTTTCCGCCGGATGCGACGCCGCGGATATTTTTCATATCCGTGTAGCTTTTCCAATCTCCAACGCCCGCGTATGTTACCGTTGCAAGAAGAGCAATCGGCAGGATCCGATAGAGAAAAAATCGATGAGCAGTCATGTCAGCCAGAGAGAACATACAGAATACTCCTTTCATTCAGCATAGTACACGATGGTAGAAAAGAGTCTCCTGTTTTTCACCTTTCAATTTGCGGTACAACCTGTGAGAATAAATTCGCCATCGCGATTGCGCCAAGTGCCGCATCGTATCCCTTATTTCCAATGCTTCCTCCGGCACGTTCCATTGCCTGCTCAAACGTGTTCGTGGTGACAACGCCGAACAGCACGGGGATCCCCCGCTCCTGCGATACCTGCCCGATGCCCCTTGCACATTCCTGACAAATAAAATCAAAATGCGGAGTTTCTCCGCGGATCACTGCTCCGAGACACACAACGGCTTGGTATTTTTTTCCCGATGTGATGTATGATGCAACCTGGGGCAGTTCGTACGCACCGGGACAATACAGCACGTCGATATCGTTCTGAAGATCGGCGCCGTTCTTGCGGAGACACTGCACTGCACCGTCGAGCAATTTATCGGTCACCGCCCGATTAAATCTGCTGACGATGATTGCAATTTTCAATCCCGCGGCGTTCACTCCGCCTTCAAATTCTGATGGACTATCGGTTGTCATTGGTCTGCTTGTGTTCCCTATTTTGCTTTGCCGTGCGAGAAAAGGCGGTTCTTCATCATCGTTACACGCTGCTCGTCAATGAAGTATGATCCCAGAATATCGTCGTCGTTTTTCCGTCCCCCGTGAAAATCCGATCCACCGCTTTCCAGCAAAAAATATTCGCCGACCACCCCGCGGTAGTGATTCGAATGGGCCAGGGTGTGCGAAGGATGTATAACTTCAATACCGTCCAGCCCGCTTTTAATGAGCGTATTGAGAACTTCGTCGCTGGTGTACCGTCCGGGATGCGCCAGGAACGACAGTCCGCCGGACGAGGAGATCAATTTTATTGCTTCGTCGGGAGTAAGATTGAATTTCTTTTCGAAGGCAGGTCCCCCGTTGCCGATGAACTTCTCGAACGCTTCGTGATAGTTCTGTATATGTCCTTCATCCACCATCGCGGATGCGATGTGAGGACGTCCGACGGAGCCGCCGGCGGCTTTTTGCAGGACCGATTCGATCTTGAGAGGAACATTGATGCTGTTCAATTTTGCGACGATTCGCTCCGCACGTTTCACCCGTTCAACCCGGAAAAATTCAAGATACTCCAGCAGCCGTTTATTAGTGTAATCGAGGAAATACCCGAGAATGTGGACATCTTTCTCGTCGACCATCGCGCTCAGTTCAACACCCGGTATCACTTCTACGCCGAATTCTTTCCCGTATGCTATCGCATCGGGAAATGCCTCGACGCTGTCATGGTCGGTGATGGCAATGATCGAGAGACCTTTTTGTTTGCAGCGTTTCACGAGCTCGTAGGCGGAAAAAACTCCGTCTGAGCAGTTGGTGTGCATATGAAGGTCGGCTTTCAGGCTCATACAATTTCCGTCTCACCACAACGATCATGTGTGAAGAGTTTTAAATCCTTCATAATCGTTAATGATCAATTTGCTTCCCTGCATCTGAAGATGACCTTTTTTGATGAACTTATGGACCATCCGGGAAATTGTTTCCCGTGATGTGCCGGCCATGTTGGCAAGATCCTGCTGTAACGGAAGTTCATCAATTTCAACTTTTCCTTTCCGAAAGACACCGACATCGTCCGCCAACTGAAGAATCACCGTGGCCACTCTGCCGGCGGCATCTTTTAAGGAAAGACTTTTTATCTGGGCATCTGCTTTTCGAAGACGGTTCGTCAGTTCGCGAAGCAGGGCGATGGCAACAGAGGGATAATCGTTCAATGCCTTCAAAAAATCACCGCGGTGGATCATGAAGAGTTCCGATTTGGATGTTGCAACGACACTTGCCGACCGGTTGGATCCGTCAAGGATCGCCATTTCTCCAAAAAAATCGCTCTCGCCTAAAATCGACAGGATCACTTCGCGGCCGTCATCATCCATTCTCACTATTTTCACCTTCCCGGAGACAATCACGAACAGCGCTGCACCTGTTTCTTCTTCAAGCAGGATAATGCTCCCTTTTTTATATTTTTTACGAACACCGAGGGCGGCGATCCGCTCAAGCTCTTTTTCGCTTAATTCGCCGAAAATCGGGACATTCCGCAGCGTATTGATTTCGTCATTCATTGCGATTTCGCAGATTTTAAAATTATTATGGAGGACAATTTCGACTCGCCTAATATAGATGCTGTTGTGATGAAAGTCAAGATGAGATGAACGGGGAAATTAACACGCCATGCAGTCATTCACGCTAACCGTCCCCGACTGCATGGCCTGCTGATTATTTTGCGAGAACCATTTTATGGACAGCGCTGAATCCTTCTGTTTGTAATCGGTACATATACACGCCGCTGCTCAACGCAGACGCATTAAATTGAACAACATTGCTCCCGACTTTCCCTTTCCCGTCAAATAATGTGACGATCTCCCGTCCAAGTACATCATACACGATCAGTGAAGCACGTTGTTCTTTGGGGAGATTGAACACTATCGTTGTTGAAGGGTTAAACGGATTCGGGAAATTTTCGAACAACCGGAAATTCAGCGGTGCTGCTGCCATTTCTGGCGTAGACGTTACTCCGTCAAACCAATTAATAATTTTCGCCAGTGTTGCACTTTTAAATGTGACGCCGCTTGCGCTATCGTTTGCACCTTCAAGGCCAAACGAATAGAATACTACTTTTCCGCCTGAAACCGCGTCAGACCACCATGCACCGCCAAAACTTGTCCCTGTTGTCGAATTCCAGCGAAACAGAGGATGGGCGGTGAGTGTATCCACGAGAATGTCGTCTGGTGAAATTTGATTTGGAACAGCATCTCCTCCAACTAGACTCAGTTTTGGTATCATCGATCCAACCTCATCCGATTGAATACCAAATAAATTTTTGGAAAAAATGATGTTTTTAGTAAATGACGCATGCAACAATTGGCTTCTAAATGAACTATTCCGTCCAGTCATATCTTCTGCGATATTTTGTCCTGATAAAAAGATATTTCCCCCGGCTGAAACAAATGATAATAATTCCTGTGCAAGCGAATCGGGAATAATATTGAATTTTTTCCGGCCGGTAAATATTATCACCGTTTCCCGAAGAGGTAATTGGGTAGTTTTCAACGTATTGTCTTTGACGCCAACAAGTTCAAAATAACGACCCGCATGTTGAACCAACGACCGGTACACTATGCCGATATTCTCCGTTGTGGACGTATCTAAATCCATCAACAATATTTTTGGATATCCCAAAAGAGCTTCAAATGATTTTTCAAATATTGCTTCAGGGGTGTTTATTTTTACCCCAAGAGTAATAATCCTCGGTTCGGTACCGAGTGGAATGGATATAGGGATTGAAAAAACCGTATCAAGCGAATGTTCTCCTGCTACAGAAAATGTAATAGCAGAGGTGTCAATTGATATGCTTTGATCCGTCGAAGAGAAATGTAGTTTTGCATTGACAGCTGTAATCGGGTAAATATTTTCCAGGCTAATTTTGATTTTCCCCTGTTCACCAGCTTCAAGCCGGCCATTCAAATTCGATGGCTCTCCTTCAACAAATGAAGCAGAGTGAATTTGAATGTATGAACGTGTACCTACATCAAAATCAGCATACATCACCGTATCCGATTGTGAAATATTCCTTACGCCAACGTATGATGCAAGATTGGAGTAATCATTACTGTTCGGATTCGAATAGCCATCGAATGTTTTGTTTTTCGATGCACCCGGGAATGAATCTCCATCATCGCCTCTATTTTGGCCCAAATTCAATTGCCGTAATCCATCAGCTTGTTCGAGATCGACCTTATATCTGTTTTCGTTTGTGTTAGATGATTGAGAAGGATCAACATGGAAAATGAGAAAACCAGAATTGGGTAAGTACTTATCAAATCCAATTTTTTGTCTATTCTCAATTAAGAAATATTGGCCTCCCTCCGTCCCTCGAACATTAATTCGTACGATATCTGAATAATGTTCGCCGTTTTTTAAAGGATGATGAGGTAAATAGCTAGTAGCGACAGTAGGAATTACCCAACCCAGCTGCTCTTTGCACCATGCACTCATATGTGCCGGCGTGGCTTCATGGTTTCCATCTCCGCCATAGCTTCCACCCGCCATCAAACACCAATTCCCGAGTCCTTCGGATGAATTATCCGTATCGTATAAGTCCGGCAACCCAAAGATATGGCCGAACTCATGGGTAAATACTCCTATTGCCTTGGGAGTACTGCCGGTGTTGGCACTTCCCGAAAGTTCCGGTTGAATGGCATAGTCACCGTCAAAAATAACAGGCAATCCGTTGTACGTATCATTGGTAATGTACCGTCCCGCCGCGGTAACATTGGAAGGATTGACTATCGTATCAGAGCCATTTAATTTTCGCTGATTTAATCTCCACCGGACATTCCAGCGGTGCGACCAGATATTATCAGCGCCTGATGCAGCATCGGCACCGGTATGAACTATTCCTAACTGAGGAACGTGAGCTCCTTCGGCATCGACATATTTTACAAATTGTGAAAAATCAATTGTTTTATCGGATTCAACCAAAACATCAATGGTAAAATCCGGTCCACCGTACACCAGTCCGGCATTGTTGGACCCTCCATCGTGAACGTAGTAATCAAATGTCCGCGGGGTGGGAAACCACCCTAAACATTTTCCGGTCATCAACAGCTGCCCGTATGAATTTTCCAGATAAAACTGCGTCATTGTTCCGGTTGGGTTTGGACCGTCGAACAAGAGTTGTTGAAACGTTTCCGTTGAAATACTTGAGGTTGAGTTCGAATACTTGCCGAAGATGATGGGAACATGGACCGTTTCGGTTGCTGCCGCGGATGTTGTTTTTTGTAAGGAGTGTTTCGAAAGCTGTAAAAATTTATTCTTGAATTTTTCCGCCCAGTACCCTTCATGGTATTCCGATTGAATTCTCTTAAGGCTGCTTCTTAGATGTTCGGGAAAGGGACCTTTGTTACTTGGGGGGACGGTCGCAAGCGCTGCGCTTGTTACTACTATCGCCATAACACTGAATAGAGCTTTCATGAATCTCCTTATGAATAAATGATCGTATAAAGGAAAATATCCCCTTTGTATTCCATTTGCAACCAAATAATGATGAGAACCGCTATTCGATCAGCAGCTCCGGCACCATTGAATGGAGATTGACATTCAAGAAATCCCGGATGTCATCTTCTGTTTTCATCCGTAAAATCTCCTGTGCGATTTCTTCTGCTTCTCTGAACGCAACGGACCGAATGATTTTTTTAATTTCCGGGAGAACGATCGGCGTGACGCTGAACTCGTTCAATCCCAATCCGAGGAGCAGCAGCGTTGCCACCGGATCTCCCGCCATCTCTCCGCACATCGCCACCGGCTTATTATGGCGCTGCCCTTCCTTGATGATGTGATGAATGGTTTTGATCACCGCCGGATGGAACTCCTGATACAAATCGGACACGATCTCGTTTCCCCGATCGACGGCGATGAGGTACTGGATAAGGTCGTTCGTCCCGATGGAAAGGAAATCGACTTCCTGAGCAATATCTCCCGCGATCACGGCCGCAGCAGGAACCTCGATCATCACTCCGACCTTGATCTGTTCATCGAACGGTACGGATTCTTTCCGAAGCTGTTCTTTTGCCGTTTCGATGAATTCTTTTGCTTTGCGTATCTCCTTCATTCCCGAAATCATCGGCAGCATGATCCATACCGTTCCGAACGAACTCGCGCGGAGCATCGCACGGAGCTGCGTGATGAAGATATCCGGTTTATCCAGCAATATCCGTATCCCGCGCCATCCCAGGAATGGATTTTCTTCGTCATGGGTATGCGCAACAACTTTGTCTCCGCCGATATCGAGCGTTCGCATCACCACTTTATGAGGACGCGCCTTTTCAACAATTGCTTTGTACTCCGCAAACTGCTCTTCTTCGGTCGGGTAATTTTCGGAGCGCAGGAACAATCCCTCCGTTCGGTATAACCCGATCCCCTGCGTCCCCTGTTTTTTGTGAAATTCGAATTCATCGGAGAATTCGATATTTCCCGAAAGCTCGACGCTCTTCCCGTCAAGAGTTGTCGCATCGAGCTGACGGATTTCGCCGAGCTTTGTCTCAAGCAGACGGTGTTCCCGCTTCCGCTGATTGCAGCGTTTCACCGTCTCGCGCGATGGATTGATGTACACTGTTCCGGTATACCCGTCCACGATCACCAGATCGCCCTGTTGAATCTTCTTCGTGGCATCCTTTAAACCGACGACGGATGGAATTTGCAGCGAACGGGAGAGGAGTGCGGCATGCGATGTCGTTCCGCCCATGTCGGTGGCGTATGCCAGGACCTCGTTCCGGCTGAACAGCATCGTATCGGCCGGGGTCAGGATTTCGGAGATGATCACCGCCTTCTGTTCGAACCGGGAGATCAATTTATCCTGCTGAATATTTCTGATGATCCGGTTCTTCACATCTTCCACATCGTGCGCCCGTTCGCGCATGTACTCGTCGGGAGACTTGAGCATCAACTGCTGGTACTTCGAAATTTCCTGATGGACGCACCATTCGGCATTCTTCAATTCTTTTTGGATCTTCTTCCTGATCGATCCGAACAGAAACGCATCTGAGAGGATCATGATCTGCGCTTCAAAGATCTTCGCTTTTGCGCTGCCGATCTTTTGTTCCGTTAAATGAAGGACCTTCTGCAGTTCATTTTCAGAACGTTCAGCCGCCATCTGCAGACGTTTCAATTCCTGTTCAACATCGGCCGCCGTGATCTGCTTCTCTTCGATTCGCGGAATATGTTTGTTGTGAATGTACGCTTTCCCCATCACGATGCCGGGAGAAGCGGGTATTCCGTGCAGTAGTGTTTCCATTATGGTTGTTTTTTTATCCATTTAGACTTCGTCGAACCCGCGGTTAAATAATCCGACGATATCGCGGGCGGCGTCGTGCTCATCCTGGCCGTCGAATTTCAGAATCATGGTCGACCCCTGTTCCGCCGCCAGAGTCATCACTCCGATAATACTTTTGCCGTTGATCTCAAACCCATCTTTGATGATGATAAATTCAGATTGAAATTTTGCCGCCAGTTTCACCAGCGCTGCGGCCGGACGGGTATGAAGTCCGGCCCTGTTTTTAATCGTTACTTCCTGTTCGATCATTGTTAGAACTGCCTGTTAAGGACCATATCTGAAAACCAGAAGAGCATTTCGCGGGCAGGTGTATCGCGAAGTTTTCGTAACTGGAGAATCGCTTGTTGAATATCCTTATCTATTGATTGTTTTGCAAGTGCAATAATTCCGTACCGCTCATAGATCTCTTTAACCACAGGGATCATCGATGCCGATGTCCGTTTCTTCTCTATAATAGATTGTATGATCCGTTTATCCTTTCCGGAGGTCTTTTCATACGCCTGAATAAGGAGAAATGTCTTTTTTCCCTCAACAATATCCCCTCCAATCACTTTGCCGAATTCTTTTTCATCAGCGATGACATCAAGCAGGTCGTCCTGAATCTGAAAGGCACGCCCGAGGTAGGTTGCATAGCTCCGCAATGCCTTGATCTCCCGTTCCGTTCCTCCGCCGATCAATCCGCCGATCTCGGCAGACACGGAGAACAATTTCCCGGTTTTCTTCGAGATCATCAGCAGGTAATCGTTCAACGATACTTTTTTCCGCGATTCAAATTCCTTGTCGAACGCCTGGCCCTCGCACACTTCCACCACTCCTTCCGTAAAAACATCGGCAACGCGGGCGATGGCTCTGGACCGTGTCTTGAGCAGTTCGCGGTAGGCGAGCGCAACCAGTTCGTCCCCGACAAGGATGGCGATGTTCTCATCCCACCGCATATGCACGGTTGCCCGCCCCCGTCGCGAGGAGGCGTGATCCATAATGTCGTCGTGGACCAGCGTGAAATTGTGAAGCACTTCGATCGCAACGGCCGCATTCACAGCTTCATTCATCGTTCCGCCGACCGCTTCGCACGAGAGCAGAATCAACAACGGACGGATCCTTTTTCCGCTTGCCGACAGGACGTACTTCATCGGTTCGTAGAGCGATACCGGTTCGCTTTTTCGAATGCTCGACTGCAATTTTTGATCGATGATGGAACGGTATTTTTGATTCTTTCGTTCGAATGATTTCATGATTCTATTTTCCGTATTCGCTTTGTTGTGCGCAATTCACGTATCGATGACGCTCCGACAAGGAACATCACCCCGCGCAATTCCTTCATCCACTGATCGATCGTCTGTTTCAGCTCCGTTTTCCCCCCCGACTGCAATGCCTGCAGCATCGGCCGGGCAGATCCTGTCAAATCGGATCCGAGGGCGATCGATTTTGCGCAGTCCAGTCCTGATGAAATACCTCCGGATGAGATAACCGTGAGGGAAGGAAATTGTTCTTTCAATTCGCATACATCGTGCAGCGCGTCCGCTGTCGGTATCCCCCAATCCCAAAAAGGATTCCACCGCGCCCTGTCGTTTTGTTTCCGCCGTAATATCTCCACCCCCGCCCAGCTTGTTCCCCCGGCACCGGCAACATCGATGATCGTCACGCCGGCACCGAGCAGACGCAGAGCAACTTCGGCGGAAATTCCTGCGCCGATCTCTTTCACAATGACGGGGACGGAAATCTGCTTCACCAGTTTTTCTATTCCGTTCAGCACGCCGCGGAAATTTGTATTCCCTTCGGGCTGCAGGAATTCCTGAAGCGGATTCAGATGAACCGCCAGCGCATCGGCTTCGATCAGGTCCACCAGCTGTTGAATGCGCGGAATGTTTTTACTCTGGGCAACTTCCGGTGCGCCGATATTTCCAATGATCGGAATTGACGGGGCAGCTTTTCTCGATACGGAATATGTCGAATGGAATCTCTTGTCCTCCATTGCCTGCCGCTGGCTTCCGACGCCCATGGCCAGATGAAGTTCTTCACAGACTTCAGCCAATTCTCGATTGATCTTTTCCGCTTCTTTGTATCCGCCGGTCATGCAGGAGATCAAGAACGGTGCCGCCATCCGCTTTCCCGTGAATGTCGTCGACAGATCGACCTCCGACAGATTGATCTCCGGGAGAGCATTGTGAATAAATTCCCACCGTTCAAATCCGGTCGTCTTTTCCCGGAATGTGACATTCTTCTTCACGGTCAACTGCACATGATCGCGTTTGCGGGAAGTTGTTGTCTTCTTTTCCATTGGAAAAATAATATTGAATTAAATTGCGAGAATCAAGAAAAGGTGCAAAACGCTCATGAGCGCTTTGGGCGGAAAGTGGTTCAAAACGCTCTGATGAATACCGGCCATATGCCGTTACACCGGATGGTCGTGAAAGAATTTGACCGGGCGGAATGCCGTAATGGCGCTGACAATCCCCTTAAAGACAATTTCGCCGAAGATAATGGATGTCACAATCCAGTTTGAATAGAGTCCGGCAAAGGCAATAGTATTAAACAGGACGCTGTCCAGCGGGATGCTGACCGCATTGCTTTTTAAGACACGAATTGCCCAGCGTTCCGACAGATTTCGCTGGTAAATCTCCGTATCGGCTGTTTCGGCAAGAACTATCGAAATGAACGATGCGGCGATGATCCTCCATTGCACCGCTCCCGCGATGGTGATGAGAAGATTTGCCGCTGCCGCAACAGCGATCATGATATAGACATTTTTCCGCCCTAATTGGTGATGCACCCTGTCCCGCATCGTAAAGGTGATGCCGAAAATGAACGTCGCAATGGAAACCTGTCCGAACACCGGAAAATACAAAAACCACGTTGCGGTGTAGTTGGCGGCAAGCGTTGCGGCAATATAAATGATCGCGTAAATCATAAATCAATCAACAGGAACAACCGTTCGAATGAGAAATTGAAAAGTTACGGCAATATAAAAAATCCTTCGTTTCGGCGAAGGATTTTTTAATTTGTCGGGAAGACAGGATTCGAACCTGCGACTTCTTGCTCCCAAAGCAAGCGCTCTAGCCGGGCTGAGCTACTTCCCGATACGGATGATCGTATTTCCTGTTTGTTTTTCGCGGGAATGAGAAAGACAACACGATAAATATAGGAAGAAAACCGAAACGAACAAAACAATAATTTTGCGGCACGCCAATCATTAAACCTCTCTAATATTTGTCCAAACTCTTTGATGATGTTCTAATTTTCTCTAACTTTTGAAGTCATGGAAGGAAGTGAATTTTCCTCTTCCATACACCTAACGTAGTGCAAAACGGAAAAAGGGATGCCACGGCGATGAATCAGTTGCTCTCCGACATTCAAAATCTTCAACAGCTGGATTTCAGCCGGCCGCTAACACCGGTTAACGATCCGGCATTGGCTGAAATAGGAGAAGCCCTCGAGTCTCTGCGAGTGATACTGAAACGATATCAATCAAGGATGAACGAACAACTGACTGATACGGTAAGGAACGAATTGGTACATCTGATCGCCCACGAACTGCGAAATCCCCTCAACAGTATTATCGGGTTCGCGTCGCTCATGATAGAAGAGAGTGACATAACCGATGAAGAGAGGATAGAATATCTTTCCATCATCAAGCAGAACGGACATTCGATGAACGAGATGATCACCCGATTTCTGACAGCTCAACATTTCGATCCTACCCAAGACAACTCTCCGCACTAACGATCACTCTGCGCGCGAGCATACTTAGCCGCGGCTACGAGGATTTCACTCCCGGTACTAATTTAAAACATCTAATTAACTTTTTTAAAATCTCACAGAGTCACAATGCTTACAACGCATAGAGAACACAGACGAATCCCAAAGTAACCCCTTGGGGCTGTGAAACTTTCAGCAGAATCATGGTTCGACTCGTCCCTGCGGGACTCGCTCACCATGACTACCTCCCGAGTTTTTTAGATGTCTCACTGTATAAATCCCGGATCGAATAACCACCTCTTTGTCTTGTTTCGTCTGCAGATCAAGAGAATTTCTGTTGAGCGGGCAGGAAAAATACATTACTTTTTATCACTTGTCCCACTAATGCAGGATGTATGATGAAACCCTCACGGAAAATTTTCGATGTGCCGCACATTACGTCAATCCAGAACATGGTCGTACATTCCGCCACACACTACGGCGACAAACTGGCGCTTGAAGATCTGAACGACACCCCTCTTCCCCGATTGACATTCACCGCTCTCTTAAAAAATATTTTAAAGTTCGGAACGGCGCTCAAAAAACTCGGACTCAAGGAGCGCGCCCATATCGCCGTCATCGGCGAAAACCGTGCCCAGTGGGCGCTTGGATATTTAACGGCCGCCTGTTTCAATTACGTGATCGTCCCGGTGGATAAGAATCTCAACACGAACGAGATTCTGAACGTCATTCACGAATCGGACGCCGAAGCGGTCATTTTCTCCGAACAATTCGAGCCGGTCTTCCGCGAGAAGTTTATGTCGCTGCATACCGTCAGATATTTTATCGCCATGGATAGTACTTCAGTCGATCACCATTTTTATTCGATGATGGATATGATCCAGCATTCACCGGGCTGTTCGGTTGAAGATCTCCCCGCAATTACACCGGAAGAGATGTGTGTCATCATTTTTACGTCAGGGACCCTCGGGAGAGCTAAGGGAGTGATGCTGTCGCAGCGGAACGTCACCGAAAATTTAATCGCGATGCTGAGCGTCTTCATGATGTATCCTGAAGACCGGTTCCTCTCCGTCCTGCCGATGCACCATACGTATGAATGCAATTGCGGAATGCTCTGCCCGCTCTACGCCGGTTCTTCCGTCCATTATGCCCGCTCGTTGAAAACTGTCGTGGACGATCTGCAAAGGGTCCGTGCGACAATTTTACTCGGAGTGCCGCTGCTGTACGATAAGATGTTCAAGAGAATTCACAAAGGGATTCAGGAGAAAAAAGCCGTTGCCGCCATTCTCCATCCGCTGATCCGCATCACCGACACCGCGGAAAAGTTCGGATGGAAAAGCGCGAAGAAAACGATCTTCAAGGAAATCCATCACAAGTTCGGCGGATCGATCCGGTCGTTCATTGCCGGCGGCGCCGCTCCCGATCCGCTGGTTGCCAAGGGATTGCGCGATCTCGGGTTCAATTTCATCCAGGGGTATGGATTGACCGAAACGGCGCCGATTCTCGCTTTAAATTCCCCTTCCAGCTTCAAAGACGATGCGGCCGGACTTCCCCTGCCCGGCGTCGAGATCACGATCAACAATCCCGATGCGGATGGGGTCGGCGAGGTGTATGCCAAAGGCCCGAACGTGATGCTTGGATACTACAAGAATGAACAGGCGACAAAAGAGGTATTCGATAACGGGTGGTTCAAGACGGGGGATCTCGGTTACATCGACAGCGACGGCTTCCTTCATATCAGCGGGCGAAAGAAGAACGTGATCATTTCGAAGAGCGGAAAGAATGTCTTCCCAGAAGAGATCGAAGACGTGCTGAACAGAAGCCCGTTCATTATGGAATCGCTCGTGTACGGCGAGGATGACGAAAAACTTGATGAGATCATCGCCGCACAGATCGTTGTTGATGCGGAAGCGCTGATCGATTATTCCGGTGAAACCGGCGAACAGATCACGAAGGAAATGATTCACACGATCATTGCGGACGAGATCAAGAAAGCAAACAAGCAGCTCAGCAGTTACAAGCAGGTGCGGAAATTCGTGATCCGTGACGAAGAATTCCAAAAAACGACGACGCAGAAGATCAAACGGTTCGCAAATCTTGCGCACCAGCCGTCGGAAACGCTGTAGTGTACTTCAACTGATGCCATGACTCACAGTCATGGCATCAGTTCGAATAATACCAATTGATGATGCTCTCGGCAGGCATAATTTCCCGGTCATAAAGCCTGTCTTTTGAAAACGGAGGTTCCATGAAACTCTTCATCGTTACATTGATAGTACTGTTTAAATCATGCAATGCGACAGATCCGGAAAGTGCTTCGTTTACGATTGCAACCGGCAGCAATTCATTTACAATTCAGGAAAAGATTTCGGTCCCAATAATTTTTACCAATGCACTGGGAAGAGACGCCGCCATTATCAACTCCGGCTGCGGGTTCCCTAATTTCAGCATTGAGAGGAACATCGATAACGTATGGCACACTGAAGGGGGCCCTGTGTGCGTTGCCCTTGCCGTCGCCCCGACAATAGTGGCGGACGGAAAGACATTCGAAGCAAC
>Ga0172379_10003865_pt1 | contig 23149 bp, 21 predicted proteins | sample GrowelOW334metaG_FD_119756 | JGI IMG/M metagenome (GOLD analysis project Ga0172379, IMG submission 119756) | Groundwater microbial communities from an aquifer near a municipal landfill in Southern Ontario, Canada - Groundwater well OW334 metaG | ecosystem: Environmental > Aquatic > Deep... | reverse complement strand
TTGAGGAAACTGAAGGAATAGCAGAGCTATTTCGAAGTTTCCGAAAATGGCTTGCAGCCGAATATGACGTTTTGCAGGCATAAGATTATTTGGCAACAGGTCTAATTTAACACCCGCTTCAGATACTGGCCTGTGTGGCTTTTTGCATGGCGGGCCACGTCTTCTGGCGTGCCGGCGATGGCGAGGGTTCCGCCCTTGTCGCCGCCTTCCGGACCAAGGTCGATGATCCAGTCCGCGGTCTTGATCACATCGAGATTATGCTCGATGACCACCACGGTGTTCCCTTTGTCCACCAGCTTGTGCAGCACCTCGAGCAGGCGTTTGACGTCTTCGAAGTGAAGGCCCGTGGTCGGCTCGTCGAGCAGATACAGGGTACGGCCGGTCGAGCGTTTCGACAGCTCGGACGCAAGCTTTACGCGCTGCGCTTCCCCACCGGAAAGCGTGGTCGCGCTCTGACCAAGACGAAGATAGCCAAGGCCGACCTCATTGAGTGTCTTCAGCTTGTCGTGAACAATCGGGATTTCGCTGAAAAACTCCGTTGCCTCCTCGACCGTCATCTCGAGCACCTGAAAGACGTTCTTGTCCTTGAACATGATCTCGAGCGTTTCCCGGTCGAACCGGCGGCCCTTGCATACGTCGCAGGTCACGTACACGGTCGGCAAAAAATGCATTTCGATCGCGATGGTTCCATGACCCTCGCATGTTTCGCACCGTCCGCCGGGAACATTGAACGAGAAGCGCCCGACCTTGTACCCGCGGAACCTGGCCTCCTCGGTGGCGGCAAAGATGTCGCGAATCGGTCCCCAGCATCCGGTGTACGTCGCCGGGTTCGATCGCGGCGTGCGCCCGATGGCTCCCTGGACCATGAGGATGACCTTATCGATGTACTCGGCGCCCAGCACGGCCGTATGCTTGCCAGGCCGGTCCTTTGACCCGTACAGCCGGCGGGCGAGCTCCTTGTACATGGTGTCGTAGGCAAGCGTGGATTTCCCGGAACCGGACACGCCGGTCACGCACACGAACCGACGCAGCGGGAAGTCCACGTCAATGTTCTTGAGATTGTTCTCGCACGCGCCGCGAATCTTGATGACGTCCTTTCCGACCTTCCGACGCTCTGCCGGCACGTCGATCTTCTTGTCGCCCCGAAGATATGCCGCGGTGAGCGAGTTCTTATCCTTGAACACATCCGGTGTTCGACCCGTTGCTACAACTTCACCTCCGTGGATACCTGCCCCAGGCCCGATCTCAACCATATAGTCGGATGCGCGGATGGTATCCTCGTCGTGCTCGACCACGATAACCGTGTTTCCAAGGTCGCGTAACTGCATGAGCGTTTCGATCAACCGATCGTTATCACGCTGGTGCAGCCCGATCGTCGGCTCATCGAGCACATAGAGCGCGCCCACAAGACGCGAGCCAACTTGGGACGCGAGACGGATGCGCTGCGCTTCCCCGCCGGAAAGCGTTCCGGCCATGCGGTTGAGCGTCAAATAATGAAGCCCGACGTCCATCATAAATTGAAGCCGGCTCGTGATCTCCTTGAGGATCGAGCCAACAATCTCTTTCTCACGCCCGGTCAGCTGAACGGTCTTGAAATATTCCGTCGCGGCCTCAATGGACATGGACGTGATGTCGACGATCGAGAGGCCATTTTTCATAGGGACTTTAGTCCCGTCTCGCTCGACGCCACTAAAGTGGCTGGGAATATCTCGCATCCACACATGCAAGGCCTCGGGCCGCAAACGATCTCCTGTGCATGCTCCGCATAACTCCTCGCTGAATAGCTCCGCGGTGCCAAGACCGTGACACACGGGACACGCGCCGTATGGCGAGTTGAACGAAAAGAGACGCGGCTCGATTTCCGGAAACGCGAATCCGTCGTCTGGACAGGAAAACTTGGAGGATAACGTCTGTTCGGTCTTGTCTGGGTACGAGATGAGTACCGTGTCATTCCCGCGTTCCACCGCGGTTTCGATCGCGTCGGCGAGGCGTTGGCGGGCCTCGAGGCGGGGTGCGGGGACCCCGCCTATTTCATCTTGAATGAGCGAAGAAACAGGGATTGAGTCAACGACGACCTCGATGGTGTGCTGCTGGTATTTCTTGAGCTTGATCTGTTGGGAGAGGTCGAATAGCTCCCCGTCGATGCGCACGCGCGCGAAGCCGGAGTTGTACAGGTCGTAGAGCAGTTGGTAGTACTCACCCTTACGCCCGACCACGACCGGCGCAAGGATCTTTACGCTTCCCGTCTTCCCTGACGTTCCCACCTGATCCGCCAGGCGCTTCAAGACCACGTCCACCATCTGCTCGTTCGACAACTTCTCAATCTCGCGGCCACACTTCACGCAATGCGGCTTTCCAATGCGCGCAAATAGCACGCGAAGATAATCGTAAATCTCCGTGATGGTCGCCACGGTCGAGCGTGGGTTCGCGGAATGCGCCTTTTGGTCGATCGAAATGGCCGGGGACAATCCCTCGATCTCATCCACATCCGGCTTTTCCATTTGCCCAAGAAACTGGCGCGCATACGTCGAAAGCGACTCGACGTATCGGCGCTGCCCTTCCGCAAAGATGGTGTCGAACGCCAAGCTCGACTTGCCGGATCCCGACAGGCCGGTGATGGTAATAAGCTGGTTGCGCGGCAGCTCAAGCGTGATGTTCTTCAAGTTATGCTCCCGCGCGCCCTTGATGATGATTTTGTCGTTCATACCCACGCCACTAAAGTGGCTGTGAAAATAGACGTTATTTTGACTTTTGACTTCTTACTTTTGACTTGAGTTCCTGCTTCAAGACCACGATCTCGTCGCGCAGGATCGCCGCGGTTTCGAAGTCGAGGTGGTGCGAGGCGACGCGCATTTCCTCGGTCTTGTCCTTGATGAGTTCCTCGATCTCCTTGGGCTCAGCCGTCACTTCAATGTTGAGCACATTTTTTATCTCATCCTCAGGAGCGCCCAGCATCCCCCGAATGTCCTTGATCTGTTTCTGGATGGTCTTTGGAGTAATGCCATGTTCCTTGTTGTACGCCAACTGGATGTTCCGACGGCGCTCGGTTTCTCGAATCGCCTTTTCAAGGGAACCCGTTATCTCGTCCGCGTACAGAATAACCCTTCCCTCCACGTTGCGAGCTGCTCGTCCGATGGTTTGGATAATGGACGTCTCAGAACGCAGGAATCCCTCCTTGTCCGCGTCGAGGATGGCGACGAGTGTTACTTCGGGCAGGTCGAGCCCCTCGCGCAGCAGGTTGACGCCCACCAGCACGTCGTACTTCCCCTTTCGAAAATCCGTGAGCGTGGTGATGCGATCGAGCGTTTCCACGTCGGAATGAAGGTATTGCACCTTCATGTGACGTTCAATCAGGAACTCGGTCAGATCCTCCGCCATCTTTTTCGTCAGCGTAGTCACGAGCGTGCGCTCGCCCTTCGCAGAACGAAGGACGATCTCCTCGACAAGATCGTCGACCTGACCTAGGCCTCCCGCTGACCCCCTCCTGCCTCCCCCTTTCAAAGGGGGAGAGAACGCGGGGTTCCCCTCTCCAAGATCGTCGACCTGACCTAGGCCTCCCACTGACCCCCTCCTGCCTCCCCCTTTCAAAGGGGGAGAGAACCCGGGGTTCCCCTCTCCTTTGAAAGGAGAGGGACAGGGTGAGGTCAGCGAGGGGGTTTGCTCGCCCGTCACGGGCCGCACATCGATTTCGGGATCGACAAGGCCGGTCGGACGGATGATCTGCTCGACCACATGGTCCGAATGCTGATATTCGTACTTCCCGGGCGTCGCGGACACGAAAATCGTCTGGCCGATGCGCTTTTCGAACTCCTCGAACTTGAGCGGACGGTTGTCGCGAGCCGAAGGCAAACGGAACCCGTGCTCGACAAGCGTGTCCTTGCGAGCCTTGTCGCCCGCGTACATGCCGCCGATTTGCGTGACTGTCACATGCGACTCGTCGATCATGGTGAGAAAATCGTCGCCGAAATAATCGAGCAACGTGTACGGCGGTTCTCCCTCCTTGCGCCCGTCAAAATGGCGGGAATAATTCTCAATCCCGTTGCAATACCCAATGTTTTCCATCATCTCAAGATCGTACCTTGTCCGACGCGATAGCCGCTCGGACTCGAGCAACTTGCCCTCACGGTCGAACGCGGCAAGCTGGTCCGCAAGCTCCTGGCGAATATCCGCGACTGCCTTCTTTTCGCGGTCGGACGAAACCACATAATGCTTGGCCGGAAATATCCACATGTCCGGCACGCGCTCCAGCTCTTTGCGCGTCACAGGATCGAGCATGAGGATTTCCCGAACCACGTCGTCTTCCAGGCGGAGGCGATACAGAATCTCCTCATTCATGGGCATCATCTCAAGCACGTCGCCACGCGCCCGGAAATGCCCGCGCGTCAAATCGGCATTGGTGCGCTCGAACTGCATGTCCACGAGCCGGTGGAGGATGTCGCTTCTTTTCAAAGGGACTTTTCCGGCAGAGCCGGATCCGGGTCTGCCGGAAGTCCCGTCAGACTCAACGCCACTAAAGTGGCTTTGAATATGCAGCACTGTTTTCTCGTACTCCTTCGGACTCCCCAAGCCGTAGATGCAGGAAACCGAGGCCACGATAATCACGTCGCGGCGCGTGAGCAGGGCCTGGGTGGCGGCATGGCGGAGCCGGTCGATCTCCTGATTGATCATGGCCTCCTTCTCGATGAACGTGTCTGTGCGCGGCAAATAGGCCTCCGGCTGGTAATAGTCATAGTACGACACGAAGTATTCGACCGCGTTTTCCGGAAAAAACTCACGAAACTCGTTGCACAGCTGCGCGGCAAGCGTCTTGTTGTGCGCGATCACAAGCGTCGGCTTTTGGACGTTCTGGATGACATTCGCCATGGTAAACGTCTTACCTGAACCCGTAACCCCAAGCAGGGTCTGAAACCGGTCGCCCGACTTTAACCCCGCGGTCAACTGCTCAATCGCCTTCGGCTGATCTCCGGCAGGTTGATACTCAGAATAGAGCTTGTATTCCATACCTTTGACTTTTGACTTTTTATTTTTGACTTTTTGAACCTTTCAACAGAAATGCCCCAAGAGACAGGATCTCTAGGGGGATCATGATTGTTTTAGACATGATAGCACGAAACCGAACAAAGACCAAACAAAAAACCGCCAGCTACACGCGGCGGTAGTCGACGGCCGTATCGAAGGTGCGGTGCATCCAGAGGTTGAACTCGTCGGTTCTGCTCTCGTGGATCATGAGCAGGGTGAGACGGTCCTGCAGGTTCTCGGCCCACCTCGCCTTCAGGTCAAACGGACGAACGACCGGCCGATGCTCCGGCGTCAGATCCTCAATCTGGTAGAGGCGGAACCTGAGGCGTTGGGAGATGGCGCAGAGCGCCACCCAATCCCAGGCCTGATCCCGCCTCGCATGCAGTACGGCCGCTCCAACCGTTCCTCGCCAGAGATCCACCATCGAAGCGATGACCGAACCTGTGGCCAGGGTATGCCCACGGCACAATCCGCGTTTGGACGCCGGATCGGACAGACTTCCGCCCACCCATCCAGGCAGTTCATCGAGCGGATGACTCAGAAGAAGCATTTGGTTGCAAAGTTCGACATTGCAACCAGCCTCGAGGATTCCACGACCGGTCTCGAGAGCATAGCTCTCGCCGCTAGGCTTCGTGCACGTGATAGTGAATCCACCCGGGCAAAAACCGTACGTCATGTGCGAGAAATGATCGTGCGCATAGGCGGCGACCACCGAATGGTTGCACATGAGGGCGATGGAAGACCCGACGCTGTGCGGCAACAGCTCGCGTCCTTGTCCGCGATATTCGAGGACCTTGACCGTGAACCAGAGATTCTCCCCACGGTGCGCGTCGCGTTTGCACTCGACCGAAGTCGTTCTGCCTCCTTCCTCGTTCTCCATGACCACGCCCACCGTCGGAAGGTTCCTTCGCAGATGTTCAAGAACGAATCGCTGCGTCTCCAGGCAAGCAAGATGTCTAGACCAGACACCCATGAGACGCTGCCTTTCAATGATCGAACCGATGCATCGAAGTGTCTCGCGCATCACGAGGCCGACCGTCTCGTCGGAAATGTGACCGAAGGGAAACTGATTCATTGACTCACCTCCTGCCCGGAACCTAACAAAAATGACGGCTCGGGTCAATGGCCCGTGGCCGTCAGGTGTGCGTACAGGTCATCAGAGAAGTCGAAGCTTCGATCGGCGAGGACTCAACCATTCCTCGAGTTCTTGGATCCTGGACTCGTGGATGACCAGAAGATCTGAGGGTGGAGAAAGCGTGGGTTTCTTCACGATCTCCGGTTCGAACGGACACATCATGACTTCGCCGTCAAAGAAGAAGAACCGGAACCCGAGGAGTCGGGAAATGCCGTACATGAGGGGGAAATCCCATGGGTTGAGTACTCCACCACGCTGAAGCATACCTCCGAACTCCCCATTCCACAGCCGAGTCATCGACTCGACTGGTAGTTCGTCCATCACGCATTCGCTTCCCCGAAAAGGACTATCTGAGCCCACGAGGTCCTGGGTGAGACTCATGTTTTCCGAACGATCCGATCCACGATTGAGCAGCCGCTGATCGGAAAGCGGCCACGCCGCGTTGATCGTAAGCTTCTCGTCCTTGTTGTTGTGCGTGATACGGTGAACAACGCGGGAACCAGGACGGAATCCATACACCTTGTGCGTGCACAAGTCGCGGACATAAGCCGCGATCACCTTCCCGTCGAAGATAAGCGAGATCATGGAATAGAGACCGGCCGGCCGGCCGCCGAGAAACGCGTCGATTCCCTGGACTCGGCTGAACGAGAACCAGACTTTGTGTCCGTCTTCCCGAACGCGTTCCGAATACGGTACGCGTTCCCCTTCGACGTAATCGAACCAAGGAAGATCCCTCTGCAATGTTCGGATGACCGCCGCGGTTGCAAGGATGTCCAGATGAGTCAGGGCATCCACGCAATCCATCCTTTCTCCTCTATCCTTCGCGCTCATCGCGTCGAGAAGCATCTTCTCGGCGGCCCGATCGGCCCGCCGCAGCGCCTCGCGCATCACGATCCCCATGATCTGACCCGTGATCGAGCCAAGATCAAACTGTCCTTGCTTTGCCATTCGCACCTCCTGCCCGGAACCTAACAAAAAAGACGGCTCAGGTCAATGGCCCGTGGCCGTCAGTGGGGCTGTCCGTGGGACGTCAGCGTCGCGTGTTTCTGGGTGGATCCAGGACCGCATCCTTGAACGTGGGGTATCCATCGAGAAGCTCTTCGTGCTGGGCGAGGCTGCCCTGAATCCAGGCGATGAAGACCTTTTCGGTCGCGCTGCTCCCGGGAGCCTCAGCGAAGGTTTTCATCGCAAGGTCGATCCAAGACTCGCCATTCGGGATGTACGTCAGGAATCTCCTGACCCGTTCGGCGTTCTTGGTTCTGGATAGCCTGCGCCATCTCGACACGGCAAGGTTCCCAGGATGGGTTTCCGCGGCATACGCATACGCCACACCATCCCTCAATCCCGCGGCGTGGATTACCTCGCCTACGACAGACAGGAACCTGCAGATACGACTCATGGAGACTTCCATGTCACACCTCCTCGATGAGGAACCTAACAAAAAGACGGAGCATGGTCAATTTTTGCACCGTCTCAATCCGTTCATTTCCTGTAATACTCCATCATGGCGTCGTATACCTGGCGCTGGGAGGCCCATTGCACTAGGCCTTCATCCGACAGTTTCTTCATGGTCGAGAAAAATGTTCGGAGCGCTTCCTCATTCTTTTTATCGAAGGCCGCGGTCGGAAAATAGAAGGTGATCTTTCCCGGGCGCGAGTGGTCGTCCTTGGCCACGAAGTCGCGGATGAACGCCTCGGCGGCCTTTGCGTCATCGTCCGTGAACGGACAGGTGTCTCCGCAGGTCGCATCCGGCGAATCCAATCCAAGCGGTTGGATTTCTGCCAAATCACGAACATCGCCAATGGAACCGTTCGTGATAAGCAGGTTGCCTGCGGCAGACTCGCTGAACCCGAGCGCCTTGATGAGGAACGGGTAGTAATACGACTCGTTCTGCGGGGCTGGATCATGGAAAAACTCCTGCTGAATCGCGTCGTCCGTCCATCCGGTTGGTCGTTCGGACTGCGGCAGGGCCATGTAATGAAAGGCCACAGTGCCGTCGAGATAGGAAAATCCGGCGCCCACGGCCCCGGCATACCAGTCGGATTTTCCGCCGCCACCCGAGCACCCAAGGTTGTTTTCCGCACCAACGAGCGCGTCGACCAAATCCTTGCGATCCTTAAATTCCTTGATAATCGCCTGGGTTCCAAGATCAACCTTGGGACCAACATCGCAGTGGGTTCCGACCCCATGTCCACGATCGAGCGCCTCCTTGAGGACGTTATCCTTAAACGTCGCGCTTCCCTTCGCGAACGGTTTCTCGCTCTCAAACGTGAGAATCGCGCCATACTCGTCGGCCACATCCATGCCGTAGCGCATTTGATTCGCAACCTTCGAGAAATACGCCTTGTTCGTCGCAGCCTCGGTCCAGGTTCCCTCCAGATGCGTCATGGTCGCGATGTAGATAGGCCAGACGCGGACGCTAGTTTTGTCATCTTCCGGTGTGACATCCGAAGAAGATTCTCCGTCCGTCTTGTCCGACGAACCCGCGCGGCCGCGGACCGAATTTTGCTTTGCACGGTCGGAGTCCGTCACCCCGGAATCTTGTTGATCAAGATTTGAAACAAGGTACTGACCAACGAAGTATGTGCCGACTAAAACGGCCACGAATGCCGCGATTCCGACGACGGATAGGATGATGGAAGATCGTTTCATGAACATACGTATGTTATTTCGAACGGAATGATAAAACGGGGACTCTCCCCGTCATATACATCTCATATTTTCCGAATTCGTTCCGTTGCATTGAGTTCCACGAGATAAGACGCTACATCCTTTGGAACCAAAGCCTTCCAGTCCCCACCCTCCTTCATGCGTTTGCGAATCTCCGTGGCGCTGATGCCGGGGATCTCCTTAATCGTCTTCACCTCCATTCCAATCTTTTCAAAACAAGTCTTCGTCCATTCATTTCCGGTCCAAACCTGATGCGCTGTTTCTGACAATTCCAGGCATTTTTTCGCCCAAGCTTCATCATCTCCCACGTCCGGAACCTCTATGATTGATAGGTCGAAATTGGGAATGATGTCCTCGGCCTGAAGCGCGCGCTGGATCATTTCCCGTCGCTCGACTGCGGAAAACGGATTTTCCAAGCTCGCATCCGCGTTTGGCGAACCGATCGCGACCACGATCCTGCCGCACACCTTCGTCATACCCTTGATCACCATCAAGTGGCCGTTGTGAAACGGCTGGAACCGACCGACAAACAAACAGGAAAATGCTGGCATAATCTCTACAATCCCTTGGCGGCTTCCTCGATGATTTCCTCGGGCGTCCTGCCGTTCTTCCTCAGCATGGCCGCGTGCACGTCCGGCAAGACCCGGACAAGACGGCGAACGACTTCCTGATCCTCGACCGTCACGATCTGCGCGAGCCGCTCCTGCTGGGCGTGCCCGACCGCGTCGAAAAGCGACATGAACGAAGTGATGGAATCGTCAGGATGTCCGTTCCGACGGAGCGTGACAATGATGCGGACGCGAGGATCGAGGATGTCTAGGGCCATAGGCAATTAATTTTCAAGGGGCGTAAGCACTTTCTTTCCATGCTCGTTGCTGTGATAGAAGCCTGCGAAATATCCGTCGTCAAGTTGGAGGGTCATGTGCTGCCCATCCATAGTCGTAAGCACGACGAGCAAATCATTTCCACCGTCCTCGAAAAAGAAATCCGCGTCCGTGAATCCCGGGCCGACGTCGAGCCTCGGGCGCGTTCCGTCAGTCGCGTTGAAATACAGCGCGTTATTATTGAAACTAATCTGGTTCTTTTCGTAATAAGATGCGATTTTCTCATTGCCGACATGATGCGCGGACAAGTCGAGCAAGCGCTTACCCTCGTGTTTCATTCCTTCGCGCAAGCGATCGGCCGCGGCCTCGTTGTTTTTCAATTCTCGTTCCGTATCACGCAGATCCAATTGGTCCTTGATCTTCGATGCCGGGTCGCGTTGATATTGGACGCTTTCTTCCCCAAGACGTTTCTCAAGATTGGTGATTTTAACGACCAGCGCGTCGTGTTCCATGCTGAGATCGCGAATCTCATGGGCGCGTTCCTCGGTATTCTCGCCGCTCAGCCGGGCCCATGCGTTGTCCGGAGAACGCGAATCCCCTGCAAGCGCGGGAGACGCTACTAGCATGCCGGCAAGCACTGCCGCAAGCCTCACGAATCTTTTATATCGTGGACTTCTTTGTACCTCAGGTTGTTCGGCAGCAGTGCCTTCGAACATACGAGTTGAGTCAGGTCGTGTAAGCGTCATAGTCAATAAAAGCGTACCGGTATTTTGCGGTCCTGGCAAGAAGAACCTATACTTGCATTTCCTATGCTCGGTATTTTTGATTCAGGATTCGGCGGCCTGACAGTGCTCAAGCCAATCCATCGGCGTTTGCCGAACCTCTCGACGATTTATCTTGGCGACAATGCGAGGTCCCCGTACGGCACGCGCACGCACGAGGAAATCTTCGCGTTCGCGCTAGACGGCATACGCGAGCTCTTCGGCCGCGGCTGTCCGCTGGTCATCGCGGCATGCAACACGGCAAGCGCCCAGGCCCTGCGCCAAATTCAACAAACAATCCTGCCTACCGAATTTCCTGATCGCCGCGTGCTCGGAGTCATCCGTCCGACCGCCGAGGAACTGGCATCCATGTCCGCGTCCGGCCATGTTGGAATCATGGCAACGCCCGCGACCGTCCGGTCCGAGGCATACGTTCACGAGTTACGGAAAGTCAGGCCGAACATCGTCGTCGCGCAAGTCGCCTGTCCTGGATTGGTCGATCTCATCGAATCAGGACGCGAAGCCTCGCCCGAAGCCGCATCTCTTGCCAAGATATACTGCAACAAGCTCATGGCCAGCGACCCGGCCGTGGACACGGTCCTGCTCGGCTGCACGCACTACCCGCTCGTCGAACCACTGTTCCGAACCTTCCTCCCGCCGACGGTGGCGATTATCACCCAAGGCGCCATTGTCGCAGACAAGCTCGCGGACTACCTCGCACGCCACCCGGACATCGCGTCCCGCATCGACCACGCGGAGTCCAGAACCTATCTCACGACAAAAAACGGCCTCTCCGTCTCACAACTGGCATCCCGCTTCTACGGATCCAACCTCCGCTTCGAGCAGGTGCGGATGTGGACTTGAGGATGATTAGACCTACGCGTTCAACGGGTGAAATTCCGTTTGGCGCAGGTTTGCGACCGGGAGAAATAACGGCTCTGGAAATTGCTCCCAAACGTGCCATTGCCACTCGTGGCACTTGTCCGGTTCGAGGACTTCCGGATCGCCGGTTGCCTCCGAAGCAATCATGAAGACTGTCACGTAATGCTTTCCTGTCTCCACGAACACGTCGTTGGTCACGGACGCGAACCGTGTGCGCGTGACCACGATTCCCGTTTCCTCAAGCACTTCGCGACAGGCGCACGCATGCCACGACTCCCCGAATTCCAAATGCCCGCCCGGCAGGCTCCAGGTTCCCTCGCCATGCGCGCCCTTGCGTCTGCCAAGCAAAATCCTCCCGTCGCGCACGACGAAGACCCCGATGCCGACCTTGGGACGATTCTCCAAGGCAGACATATTCGTTACAATTTTATATCAACGACTGGTGGCTTATCCGATCGGACACCTACAGGTACGCGGATCTCCTTGCGGATTGGAGCAAGACGAACCTCTGGAACAGTCACGGATATCTTTCTATTTACATCAAACCGGGGGTCTGAAAATCCGATTGTCTGCGTCTCAATACAAGGAGCCATCTCAACGACAGCAAAAACAAAGGGTATCCTATCTTTAGTCATTTCTTCCTGCAATCGCAAGTGCAGCACTTCCCCGTTAGGATTTGCCGGACAGTGTTCATACGTCCGTCTTATGTCTTCCTCGATGGTCTGGTTTGCCCTATCCATGTCAACCGGATGCTCTACATGCTTTCTGATCCAGCCAAATAAACCCTTACCTTCCTCCGTGAGCTGATTTTGAAACACATCCTTTGCCGCACGGACGGCTGCGACCATCCATGCTTCGTGAATTTCGGAATCTAATTCAGTTTCGACCGTATCGAGCTTCGTGGCGATATGCTCACCGGATTTCCCTCCAGCAAATCGCTGCGCGAGGGTCGATAAGTTGTTTACACTTCGTTCTTCCTGCTTCAGAAGCTGGACATTATTCCAGGCGACGTTTTCAAAGCAAAAAGCCTTGTCTTTCAACAGATCGTGCATCCGACGTTTTGCTATTTCCTCATTGGATGCGGCTATCTCGAGAATTTCTTGCTCGGCATCTGTAAATAATTCCCCAGCCGGGAAAAAAGCCACGGTGACAAGATGGACGTTTTCGCCATTTTCCAGCCTTTTTTGGACAAATACCGTTCCTGTTTTCCCATCAAATGAAGCCCTTCCATCCTTTTCATCGAAAAGTAAAGTCCCGACCAACTGACGATTTACGATATCTCGGTCAAGCGCGGAAAATTTATAATCGCGAATGGATCCGATTGGGACCGTCATCATCTCGGGCTCAATCGGCAATTGCGTGGGGTCATCGATGGACGTGGCGCTTGAATCCCGATTCACGCAAGTAATTTCAAGGGCCGTTCCAGGCATGCTCGGCTTTATTTCAACCTGCTCAATCGCAACCGATCCGGAACCAATGGTCTTCGACCTATCAAGGACATATGCGGCCACGGCCTGCGATGTGAAGCGATCCATGCCGCAGTTTTGGGCGGCCCTGATGAGACACGAAAAATTCATTGCTCGGTTTTTTGATTGCGCTTCCGACGCGCCTTTCTCCCCGCGCAATGCCTCCGGAATATGCACGCGCTTTGAAACAAGAGCCTTTTCCCATTCCGAAGCCTTGGGATCTTCCTCCGCTGCGGAAAAATCCATTTTCGCTTCGTGAAAGTCATGACCAAAAGCCGATGGAATCTTTGGACCTGCCAGCACATCCTGCTTTTTTCGATGCGTTTCGGGTAGTACTCGCACGATGCCTTGTTCTACTTGAGTCGAAGGCGGTCGTCGTCTTGCTGGTTCCGAGGATTGAATCGATAGGTCAGGCATATGCGTATGTGAGATTAGACCTGTTGCTAAATGTCAAAGAAAATCAAGCCGCTGTATCCTTCGGCACCTGTGCGCGCAAGGTCTGGCGAACGTCGGAGCTTAAATGCAATGCCGGCAGGTGGACGTTTAGAAATTCCTTCTCATGCCCGGGCCGGGGATCGAGAACGGAAATGTCCTGCTCCTCGATAAATGGCTTAAGATCAACGACCGCGTAGACCCAATGATCCTTGCTGTCGTCCATGGTTTCCTGCAAATAGAGTCGCCGAATCGTGCCTCCTTGTTTTACGTCTATGCCGCTGGCAACGAGTTGTTCAAAGGATGACTTCATGGCGTCGTGAACCGCTGACAAATTGACCCGGGCTCCAAAAAATCTCCTCCACAGACCTGAAACATCCGCCGTTTCATCGTCCATTTTCGTTTTCAAGGCATCCTTGAGAGCAGCCAGGGCCTGATTCTTCCAATCAGCCTTCAATTTTTTGGTACTGTTTGATATCGCAGCGTCGAGGTCGGACGCAATATCCACCTGCTCATTTTCGACCAAGGTAGAGATAAGCGCGCCCAGATTGTTTATTTCTCGTTCGGGAGGAGTGAGAACTGAAAGGTCGACCCATGCAATTGTCTCAAGTTGATAGGCCTTTTCTAACAATATTTCTTTCAATCGCCGCGCCTGTGTCTTGGAATCTTCGCTCGCCGCGTACAATATCTCACGCTCGGCTGGCGTAAGCAGTTCCCTTGCCTCGACAAAGGCAGCAGGCACGAATCCGTATCTGCCATCAAATTCGATCCGCCGTGTCGCAAAAACAGTGTCTGTCGCTTCATCGAACGTGGCGTATCCAATGGATCCGTCCGCGAGCGAGGACGCGACTTTTCGCTGATCGACGGTTGAGCCCTCGAGCCCGTTGATCTGATACCGTGGCGTATCCTTTGGCGACAAATGCAGCGTTGTCTCGGCTTGCGTGGATTCCGCAGGTTTTTCCTCTCGAACGTCTCCGAATAACTCGCATCTGATTGTGATATCTAAAGATTCGTTTGACGAACCCATGCGGAACCAAATATTTCTGATCCTTCCTGTTCCTGTCCCGACGTCGTATGCCTGGTCGAACACATACGCGGCCGTTGCTTGGGCAGCGAATCTGTCCATGCCCGCCTTTGTCGCCGCGTCGACGAGACAAAGAAAATTCGTTGCACGATTCTCGTCGGACCATGGCTTCCAACCGAGTCCCGCGCGAATCGCGCTTGGGATGTAACGGGAGCGTTCGAATTCCTTGCCCCAAATTGGCAGACGTTCATTTGGAATTGGGTTCGAATCCGAATACTCCGCATCCGTCTCCCGAAGCCCCGCGCCAAATCGCTCCCTGAGTGCCTGAAGATTGGCTGCCTCGCGGCGGCGGGTAATATCATCTGCCCTTTCGCGTCCATTTCTTGCCCTCGCTGGCGTCGTTCGTTGATCCGACCCTTCTCCTGGTGCTCCTTCTCTAAGAATTGCCATACTATTCAATTTATTCCGCGCGACGCGGGGAAATGAGTTTTGGAACCAGCGGCAGCATCCAGCGGATGCGCAGTTGGGACGGCTTTTCGATCCAGAGCGGGGTAAAGTCGAACCAGACCCGCATGAAGGTCTCGTGATGAAACGACCGGCGCTTGCCCGTGTCTGGATCCATGATGGTCACGTGCGTATCATCGACGCCAATAACAGGAGAATAATGTCCCTCATCCGTCGAGAACCAGTTCACGATAACGGGAACGCCCTTGTCGAACCAGGCGCGCAGATCGCATACGGTCGCGTTCTTCTTCCACTTCCCCTCAAATCCATAGGCGTTCGCGACTCGAAGCAGGCATTCCGGCGGCGTGCCGAATTTAATCTTCGTTCCGGCCGCCCGTCCAAGCTCTTCCTCGGACACGATCGTCCCGTAATACCCAAACACCATCTTGAGGCTTGCTGGCCCGCAATGTGACTCTGACTGCTTGAACGGTAGAACACGAAGATAATGCATACCGCTTGATTGTATCGGAGTTTCCGCATATACTCAACGCGCAAAATCCACAGGCGATCGCCAGGATGGAGCGACAATTTTCGGGGGTCGTCTAAAGGCAGGACAGCAGCCTTTGAAGCTGTGAATAATGGTTCGATTCCATTCCCCCGAACCACGAAAGAGCGACGGAAATCCCCGTCGTTTTTTCGTGCGACAATTTCAATTTTACGCAAATCAATTCCTCCACAAAAAGCAAAGACCCGGCCGAACGGTGATGTGACTCACCGTTCGGCCGGGCACGTTCCCTAGCGGACTCCTCCCGGGACCTCCTTGACGGCCCCGTTCTCGCACTGGATGGCCATTCCGGTGGAGAGGTCGAGCTGCTGACCCTCCGCGATCAGCGCGAGAACCATGCTCGCGTGATGTTTTCTGGTGGAAGCCGAGAGCTCCCACACCGTGGCCGTGGAGTTCCGTCCGGCAGTCACGATCTCTCCGGAGGAACGCCGTGACATGTCCGTCACCTCCGAGAAGAGCTTGTAGACCACGGCCATCGGGGCGTTCTCGTCCCAGACCAGGTGCCCCTTCGTTCCGTCCCAACTGACCAGCCGAGCCGGAAGGTACCAGATGTCATCCGTGAAGCTGACATCCTTCGGATCCGGAAGATACCGCAGGTTCTTGGCCCGCTCCCGCAGCTTGTCGTCGACCGAGACGAACGCCGAGGAGCTGTGCGCTGCTCCGGGCGCAACCCCGAAGTAGAACCGGCCGAAGCCCCTGTTCGGATGCAGGCCGAAGTTCTCGAGCCACGGCCGGATGTCCAGGCTGCCCTTGCGGCAGAGCTTGGCCACCTCGAGAGCTCGATAGTTCTCGGGGCCGTAGAGCGTAGCGCTCAGGCCGCCATTCCCGGTTTCGGCGTACTTGTCCGCCCGGATGGTGACCCATCCTTCGGGGTGCGGGACCCTCGAGATACGCCGCGTCTGCAGCTCCTGCTGGATCCGCAAACGCTCGAACCGGCCGTTCCGGTAGACCCACTCCGAGAGCCGGAGGATCCGACCCTCGTGGTCGATCACGTCCTTCCCGTAGACCACGACATTTGCCGGGTCCGGTCGCGCCGGAAGCGCGGCGACGAGCCGCCGACGGAACTCCGGCCGGAAGTCGACCGGCCTTGAGCCGTACTGGCAGTGAGCCTCCTTGGCGCACCGGACGAGGAACGGCAAGTCCGTCTGCTCCTGGAGCCACTCCTCACTGGGCGCGGCCCCGGCGTCACGGGGATTCAGATGACCCGCCTTCACACATTGCCAGCACCAGCGACTGCCGGCGGCCACGTACTGGGGTCCCGAATGCGCTCCGGACACCAGGAAATCCACAACGGCTTCCTTGGCCGCGAGGAGAACCGCGAACTCGCCGGTACTCTCGAACGCCGCGACCGCATCGGCCACGACCCGCCGGTCCTTGTTCGCCCGCGCATCGCGGCATGCCTTCGCCCACTTGTCCGCGATCTCGCGGGCGTCGAACCCCATGGCCCTGAGCTGGACTTCCGAGAAGTCCATGGACCAGTCATTCAGGATCTTCGCGTACTCCTGAATGGCCTTGGTTTCAGCGGAAGAACCACCATCCTCCGGCCACGCGGGCGAATCGGGCCAGCGGATCATCTTGACCGCTTCGGCCAAGGCTTTCTGGTTGTTGATCCAACGCAGGCTCTCGCCCGAGGCAATCGCCTGGTACAAGGCATCGACGGCTTCATCGAACGTCGCCGCCTTGCCGCAGCTGAAGACTCCGATGCCCCTCGCCTTCTCCTGCAGGGGCTCGGCTTCGCGGCGTGACTTCACCTTCAGGACGCGATCGATCGCGTCCATGATCGCGGCCTGGGCACGGCCGTAGCCATACCTGCGCTCCGATGTCCTCTGAGCTCCCACTACCCGCTTCGCCGCATTCTCACCGAGGATCTCGATGAGAACGGCCCCGCCGCGGATGTCCGCTTCGGTGAGCGTGATGGGGGGTTCCGGCTCAACCGGCACCGCGACCGGCGCCGGTTCAGGGATTGCGGAACCCGAACTGGTCACCAGATTCAGACTTCGAAGAGCATCTTGCAAATTTCCACTCATGACTCACTCCTGCCTGCTTTTTCCATTGCCGCCAGACCCTGATTGGCCAGACGACATTCTGTTGATTCAACTGCCCTGGCGGACAGTGTTTGCAGCGCGAATATCGTGCCGTAAACGCTGGCCGACAGAACGAATTGGTCGGTAACTATATCAAAAAAATGGGCTTTTGTCAACCCATTTCTCTGAAAATCTGGCTTTGTTGCGCGGAATATTCTTGCTACACCCTCAGGTACTTTCGCATGGCGACGGCGGTGGCGAGCATGTTGATGATGGTGAGGGCGACAAACTGGGTTCCGAAGATCCAGTACCAGTTTTGGATGTAGTAAGCTAGGAGTCCGACTGAATTTTCGCCGAAAAAGGCGCCAAGGCGCGGGTCGAGGAATGCGACGGTTGGATAGGCCACGCCGGCCACGATGCCCACGGCCAGGAGCGCGTAGATAACGCACTCGATGAGAAACGGGGCGCGGACAAAGGCGTCTGTGGCGCCGACCAGCTTCATGATGCCGATTTCCTCGCGATGCACGAACAGGGCGATGCGCACCGCGTTGAACACGATGAGCACGGCAATAAGCAAGAAAATCACGGACAGTGCGGCGCAAAACAGCTGCACTCGGGTGACAGCGGACCGGACGCGGTCGACCACATCCTCAAGCGAGGAAAAGTCCTTTTCGCGCACGTCGTCGCGGAACCGCGGATTGTCGAGCGCACTCAGGATGAGCAGAAAGTCGTCCGCGCCGCGTGCCTTTACCACGAGCGTGGGACCAAACGGGTTCCCTCCGATTTCGCCGAGCGACTCAAGGATGGATGGATCGGCTGCATGGCGTTCCTGAAACCTAGCAAGCGCCTCGTCCGCAGTGATGACTTGCACGTCCCGAACTTGCGGAAGACCTTGGAGATAGGCGGCCGCGTCCGTGACGCGATCTTGGGACGTTGCCGGATAAAAATAGACGGAAGCCTCGATGCGGTCCTCGGCAAAGGCGATGGCGCGGCTGGCCACCTGCTGGAGCACGACGAGCACGTTCACGGTCAACAACGTGAGCACGAGCATGCTCACGGTCATGAGCGAAAGCCAGATGTTCCGCCAAAAGTTCTGAAACGCGAATTTCACGGCTCGCAGCGCGGTGATCATAGAAATATCAAATCTTATACCGCCCTTCCTCGACGTCCGAAACAATTTCTCCGTTCTCAAGCGTGATCACGCGTTTGCGCAGCGCATTCACCACCTCCCTGTTGTGCGTCACGAGGACCACGGTGGTACCGAACTCATTGATCTTTCTCAACAGGTCGATGATCTCGCGGGTGTGGATGGTGTCCAAATTGCCAGTGGGCTCGTCCGCAACCAGGATCTTTGGACGATGCACGAGAGAGCGCGCGACGACTACCCGCTGCTGTTCCCCGCCGGAAAGTTGCTTTGGGTAGCGGTCGCCCTTTTCCTGAAGGCTCACGATCTTGAGCACTTGCGGAACCACCTCGCGAATGCGCCGTGCCGGAGCGCCGGCAACCTCGAGTGCGAAGGCCACATTTTCGTAGACGGTTCGTCGCGGAAGCAGCTTGAAATCCTGAAACACGACACCGATCTGGCGGCGCAGGAGCGGCACGTCGTGCTCGCGGATGCGCGTGATGTCCCATCCTCCGATCGCAATCTCGCCAGAGGTAGGACGTTCCTCCGCGAACATGAGCTTCGCGAGCGTGCTTTTCCCGGTGCCGCTCTGTCCGACAATCGAAACGAACTCCCCGGGCTGGATGTGGAGGTTCACGTTGCGCACCCCAACGACGTTCGAGGAATACGTTTTGTTGACGTTTTTGAAATGGATCACAGGGGGTTCGTCACGGATTACGGATTTCGCCGGATGTACGGGGGGGTCGTCACAGATGTACAGATGGTACAGATCTACAGATCAGGCACGAAGGGGTCGTCACGGCGGGGTGCAGGCCTGTCCGGCTCCGACGGAGACCCCGCCTATCGCATGTCTACTGCAACAATGTTACCACGACCTGGATGACGCCTGCTCCGAGCGAGGCGATTTTTTTGAATGCGACCTTGTCGAGATCAATCACGCGATCGGGGAACACGGAACGGTCCGGGCCGAAGTCGTTGACTTGCACGGTCACGCTGCGCGACGGATCGTCCGCGCGGGCAACGACGAGGTAGGTGCCCTTCGGATAGTCCGGCGAGGCCGCGCAATCGCAGCCCTTGTACGCATACCAGCTCGCGTCTCCCGTCTCGGGAATCGATTCCTCAAAGATCGCGAGACGTGCGTATGGCAGATGGATGAGCGCGCGCACGGACTGGTTCTCGGGCGAATCCTCGCTTGGCAATTCCTCCCAGGCTTGGGTCACGCCGTTCCAAAACGAGATGCGGCGGCGGCCGTGCAAACGATCGGTTGCATCGGGCAAATTCTCGGGATACCGAATCTCAAGGAAAAAATAATCGGATCCGTCGTAGCTCGACTTGTTCAGAATGTCGAAAAGATAGATGTCCCCAACAAGCTCCCTATCCAACGGAAGCGTTTGGGCCATGATGGACGAATCCAGTGTCTTCACGTCCACGCGCGTGGAAACATTGAGCGTGTCAGGCCGAATTCCGAGCCGGAACAGGCCGTCGCCCGACTCGAGCGTGTATCCTCTCGCGATTGTGGCCGCTTCAAATTCGGTTGAGAGAACTTGTTCGGATTCAGCGGCAAACGCGGGTTGAATCAAGAAGATGTACAGCAGGAGATAAATGAAAAATGATCTTGTCATAAGGCGTTGACGTAGTATATGATACCGCTCGCAACATGAGTTCACAAGCGCGGGTATAGTTTAGTGGTAAAACGAGTGCTTCCCAAGCATTAGTCGCGGGTCCGATTCCCGCTACCCGCTCCACCCTACGCTCCGGCATCGTCAGATGATTCGGCGTAGGGTGTCACCCGTAGCCTTGGCGAAGGGTGACACGGTTGATTCACCCGAAGCTTCGGGTGGCCGTTGGCCAACAACGAACGCAACGAAAAAAGTGATGCAAGCGCATCACTTTTTTCGTGGAGCCGATGGTGGGGATTGAACCCACGACCTCTGCTTTACGAAAGCATTGCTCTACCGCTGAGCTACATCGGCGAACTCGGGCTTTTATAATCGCGATCTATCGCTTCGCGATGAAGGCCCTCGTTAGCGCCGGAATGATATCAAACCGCCAGAGAACGATCAAGCGCGGCCGATGAGCTTCCAGACACGGGAGGAATCGAGATATTCCTGCACGGTTTCCTCAAGCGTCACCTTGGGGACGGAAATGATGGATAACTTCACCTGCGCGGCGTCGCCGGATCCAGTCCGATCCATCACCTTGAAAATCATGAACGCGTCGGTTCCTTCCTCCACGCCAGAATAAGCCCCAATGCCCAACGATCCGATGGTGCCGGACCATTCCGACGGGATATCCTGAACCTTCACATATCCGACATCCCCGCCCGAGGTGGCGGAGGAATCCGCGCTCGTGTCTCCCGCGACCGCGGCGAAATCTTCGCCCTTCGCAAGACGATCGTACGCGTCCTGGGCCTGCTCGCGCCGCGGATTCTGAACCTCGACATCCGCACCAATCTTCTCCCCCAGCTGCATGGCCAGGACAACCGGCCTCACCACGCGGTCGCGGAACTCGTCCGTGGACCAACCAAACATGCTCTGAAGCTGGTCGGCAAACTCCTGCGGATCCGCGCCGCCGAGCGCCTGCTCGTAAAACGCATCCACGCGCGGCTCATCAATAGTCACTCCTGCCTCCTCGGCTAGACGATTCACAGCCGACTTATGCACGAGCGTGTCCATGATGTTCGCCTCGATCTCGGTTTCGGACGGCACGGTGCCTGACTGCTCTGCCGAAGATTTGAAGTAAGCGTTGAGCGCATCGCGTTCCTTGAGGTATTCGTTGACCGTGATCACGTCCGATCCGACGATCGCGGCCGGAAACGGCACCACCGCGGTGATCACGCGCACGGTCCTGTCCGTTGGCGGATGCAGGTACACGAACGACGAGATTCCGACCACAAGTGCGACCGCGACGGCCGCGGAAGCCGCGATCTTCGCGGTTCGAGGAATGGGGCGCCTGGTCAAAACCGTGGCGCGAACGGGTTCCTGCGCAGGAGTTTCCGGCGCGACTCGTTCCGGGACATCGGGGGAAATGTTGGAAATCGACGGTTGTTCTAGGTCGGACACATCGTTGAAGTTCGATGATTAACGAAAGAAATAGTGCCACCACTTGGATGGATTCGCAAGCTGGGTCGCGTTGTCCTCAAGCGCCAACAATGTGCGGGGATCAGCCGCCTCGACCACGCTCTGCTCGGACGAATCCGTGGCCGCGACCGGCTCTCCCTCGCCAACGTCCCGGATGACGACCACGTTTTCCCCGGGCTTCTTCATGCCAAGCTTGAGCCGCGCTTCCCGTTCGATGAACGACTCAGTTTGAAACGCCGTGTTCAAATCCGCAATTTTCAGATTGCGCGCCTGGAGGGCCTCAGCCTCGGACTGCAAACGGGAGATTTCCTGCTCAATGTCGCGGTTGCGCACCCATTCGCGCCCGAACGAAATGCCGAGCGCAATCAGGATGATCGCGTTCACAAGAAATAGTAGACGAAATTCGATGAGCCGCCTCCAGAGCGGCTTCCGGGCCTCAGGCATACGTCTTATCGTCGGGTTCGCGTGATTCGTCTCGCAGGTCATTGATGAGGTTATGAATGCGACTCGGACGTGGCACACGGCGGAATTCAATGTCCGCAGCACTGCCGGCCACGCACACGCGCAGATCGCCGTATCGGAACAGCGTGGGTCCGATTCCCTTCACGTGGTACGTGACGTCGTCGATGTCAGTATACGACGTTTCCGAAACGATCCTGTCAAAAAAACCGCGCCGTTCCACATCGATCGCCCTGCGATCCGTGAGAATCAAAACGGTATTCGACCAAACAACGTAGGAACGAAGCCCGACAAACGCCGCGCTGATGACAAGCGCGAGAAAAATAAGAATGCCGACCCACCCATCGTGAAACAATGGAAACAGAAAGAAAAACGGAATCACAAACCAAAGAAGAAGCAACGAAAATCGTGGGATGTGCGGGATCATATCCTCGCGTACCACCTCGAGCACCTCCTCCCCAGGCTTCAATTTGATCCGAGCGTCAATGCGACTTGTCATATCCGAGCGCGCGCAATGCCTTACGCGCCGCAACGCGATCATCCCAAGGAATTTTTTTTCCACGTCCGACGGCCATCACTGGCTCGCACCCCTTTCCCGTAATGAGAACGAGATCATTCGGACGAGCGAGCGCCACGGCCTTATCAATCGCCTCCTGCCTGTCGAGTATCTGCAACACTTCAACCCCCTGCGTCCCCTCCGCCCCACGAGCCACCTGCCGGACAATCTCCGCAGGATCATCGTCGTACGGATCTTCATTGGTCACGATAACGACGTCATCGTGTTCCGCGGCCATGTGTCCGAGGACCGGTCGGCGCGCGACATCCCGGCCGCCGCCCGCGGATCCGAGCACGTGGATGATTCGCTCATGTTGGACAAGATCAATCGCCGCATAGGCCGCGGCAAGCGCGGCTGGCTCGTAGGCGTAATCCACGATCACGGAAAATGGCTGCCCCTCGTCGATCGGCTCGAGCCGTCCAGGAACCGAACGAAGGCTTCGCGCCGCGTCGCGGATCGCGTCCCAGGAAAGCCTGAGCGCACGACAAACAGACATGGCAGCAAGCGCATTATACACGTTGAACCGGCCGATCGGCGAAATGGAAATGTTGGTGCCGCTCACGTCAAACGAAGATCCGGCCGCGGACATGGAGAGGTTCGTCGCAATGACCGGGACAAGGCCTGGGACTGTCGACCTTGCATCAATCCCGAATCCGTACTTTTGGTCCGCCGGAAAAGACAGGTA
>Ga0172379_10003864_pt1 | contig 23150 bp, 22 predicted proteins | sample GrowelOW334metaG_FD_119756 | JGI IMG/M metagenome (GOLD analysis project Ga0172379, IMG submission 119756) | Groundwater microbial communities from an aquifer near a municipal landfill in Southern Ontario, Canada - Groundwater well OW334 metaG | ecosystem: Environmental > Aquatic > Deep... | reverse complement strand
GTTATTGCATTGAGATTACCAATGATTAGAAATTGTTTTTTGTGCTCGAAAAGTTGCGTAATATATTCACGAAATAAACTAAATGGAGGATTAGTAACTACAATGTCAGAGTGTTTGAGCAACTCAACACATTCGTCACTTCTAAAATCACCTTCACCCTCAAGCGGAGTCCACTCGTTATTTTTGTTAGTTCTAAGTTGCTTCGCAATATCTTCTAGCGTAAAAGAGCCATCGCCATCCACATCACCAACTTCGTTGATAATAAATTTGTTGGCGGTGATTTTTGGACGGCCTTTTGATTTAGTGAGAGTTTTGTCATCGCCAAATAATCCCAGTTGCGTATTGGCTACAGGTGAGGGTTTGTAGCTTGTGGTGATAAGTTGTTTAAGTCCGAGTTTGTCAAAATTAAGTACAAAATAGCGAAAGAAATTACTCTCGAATGGGTCGTCGCAGTTGCTGTAAATCACCTTACCTTTAAAAGTATTTGGGTCATACTCAAGATAGGACTCTACTTCTTTTTGAATATCAGAAAATTGAGTATAAAACTCATCATTTTTCGCCTTCTTGGCATTTGTAAGATTTTTATTTGCCATAATTATTTCAAAAGTTCGCTACTGGAAATTCCTAATGCGTTGGCGATCTTTTCCAAGGTTGAAAGAGTAGGGTTCATTCGACCATTTTCAATATTGCTGATGTAAGCTCGATCAACGCTCAAAGCCGTCGCAAGGTCTCCTTGCGACATATCTTTTTTCAAACGCCATTTTCTTAGGTTTTCTCCAAGCTTTTTACCTGATGACATAGATACATAATAGGAAAACTTGCATTCTTTTGCAAGAGTGCAGTATAATGCATACATGTCCGCCCCGAATTCCCCCAAAACAAAAAGAGGAGCAAATGGAAAATTCCTCCCCAAACCCCTCCTTTTCCATTTGCGACTTCCGAATTCAAAAACAAATCAGCCGAAGTTTTGGCAAATCCTTTCCCCAAAAAATAGTTTTGCCAAAACTTCGTCCGCATTGTTCCACCACCTGCCCGAGACCTTGAGGGCAGAACACCAAAGAAAAATGTCCTTTCCTTTTTCAAGAAAAAATTCACCACCGCCAAATCAGAGAAGCAGGGAACATTTTTCTTTGGTGTTGCCGAGTGAAGCGAGGCAGTGGCGGAACGATTCATTCCACATCGGGATTTTGTTGGAAAAAAGTTCGGATTTTGTTCAAGAGACACAGCTAAGTAGAACTTATTAAATGTTTATTATTAAAAATCTCTAAAGGTGTTTTATGAAAACAAAAAAAGAGGTGAAAAATAAAATTAAAAAGGAAGAGAAGAAAATCACCACTCCATCCGATGACGTAATTCAAGGATCTGTATCTTTGGAAATTTCTTTCAGTGAGATCTTAAACAAGCTGGTTTCTGGATATGGCAAGAACGGTACTGAAGAAGGAAAAAAACAATTTTCAATTGTTTTTGGAAAACTACTTAAGCAAATAGTGTCTAAGCATAAATGCTCTAGCTCCTATAACATTATTATACTGTTTGACAATACAACTCTTATGAAAGTTGATTCTAACCGCATCTATCAAGCAATTATTGGTTTAGAAAAAAATTCCAAGCCACTATTACTAATCTTGCTGTCTCGAGGTGGCGAGCCTGGTTCAGCATATCTTATTGGTAAACTATGTAGAGAATCTTCAAATAACAAACTCGTCGTTGCAGTTCCTCGATACGCCAAGTCAGCGGCAACTCTTCTCTCATGCGCCGCAGATGAAATTCATATGGGAAGTTTGAGCGAGCTTGGTCCAATTGATTTACAGATAAATAAAATGCCTGCTTTAGGTTTAAAACATTCAATTGAACATATTGCTGAATTGGTTAGTAAAAATCCAAAATCTGCAGAAATGTTCGCAAAATATTTATACTATTCAGTAGAGCCAATTCAAATTGGATATTATGAACGAGCAGCAAAATCAGTAGAACAATATGCGGAGAAACTACTTAAAAGTCATAAAGAAACTTTATCTGATACTCCATCGAATATCGCTCAAAAATTGGTATATGATTATAAAGATCATGGATTTGTGATAGATAAATCTGAGGCCCTAAATATTTTTGGTGAAGGAACGGTAAAGAGTAATTCATCAGAATATAATCTTGCAAATGATATGTATCTAGAACTTTCTAAAATTGAAGAACTCGCCGATATTTTAGGCTATACTTTCTATTTTATTGGAGGGTTAGATTCGACTCCACAATTAGCTCCAAACAGTAAGTAGAGTGTTTAAGATAGAGACAAGTTATCGTTAATTATAAATTACACTAAAAATAACCTTACAGGGCTTGACCGATAACCGTTCTAGCTCAAGTCGGCCAGCCAAAATAATATATGTCTATTGACGAACAATATGATAATGGAAAAATGGCAAGAGATTATGCCTCTAATAGTCTTGTCGGAAAAGATGTTGATTTAGGGCGGCAGTTTTTAAAGCTTGGAATAAGCAATCTCGATCGATCTTCTCTCCTGATTGATGTCGGATGTGGTTCAGGTATCGATTTAAAAACCTATGAAGATTTAGGATTTTTAAATATCTACGGTACTGATCCTTCAGAAAAAATGTTAGAGGAGGCTAAAAACTCGGCAACAACCACTCACCTCAAAAAAGGCACATTCGAGAGTATTCCTTTTGAAGACAAAATGTTTGATGTGGTTGTTTCAAGGCACGCTCTTCATTATTCAAATAATATTGCTAAATCGCTCGACGAAGTGCGCCGTATCCTTAAATCTGGCGGAAAGTTTTTGGCCATAGTTAGTCATCCACACGGGGATGCTGTTTTAGGTAAAGATACCAATGGCTACGTTAATAAAACTTTATTTAGTGGCAGCGTCAGCATAACTTTTCCTCTACATCAATTAACGGAATATTTTTCTGAAGAATTTTTTAAAAATTTTGAATTAGAAAAAATATCTGAATATGTTGGACCAGAACAAGACAGAGAGACGCAGGGACTACCAAACACCCTAGCTTTTATCGCTAGAAAAAAATAATAAAAACACCACCTCTTTCCAGTTTCCAGGGATTTTTTTTTATTGAGTAGTCGACTTAATTATGACTACTTTGCCGATAGCTTTTCTACCATCTCTTTCAGCTCGTTTAGTTTGTGGTTGATGTTGTCGAGTTTGTTGGCCTCGTTTTCCAGTTCGCTTTCAGTTTTTTCTATCATCTTCTTTTCACCTCGCAGGCCAGAGAGGAGAATCTGATCACCAATAAAGTAGGAGACGAAAATACCGGTGGATAATAAGATCAAGGCGCCGATGATTGTTGACCCGAGATTGGTCATCCCGATGGCGATACTACCCTCCCAAATGCCGCGCCAAAAGAGAATCAAGCCAATACCGCCAATGACAGCATAGACGGTGGGATAATGACTGAGAAAGCCACGAGTTTTGTCTTCGAGCTTGTCGAAGAAAGAAAAGATTTTTTTAAACATATACGGAAATCCTATCATTTTTATGGTAAAATATCTACATATGGAGAAGGTAAAAGTAGCGATTATTGGTGCAGGTGAGCTCGGCCTGGCCCTGGCTAAAATTATTGGCCCTAAGGCTGAGATTTTGTTTTGGGACAAAGAAGCTGACAAATTGACAGATTTACCTGGTGCGGATATGCCCCTACCGGAAATCGTTAGTCAGTCAAAAATAATCTTTTTAGCGATCCCATCATGGGGTTTGAAAGAAGCCTTGTTTTGTCTGTCACCCTATTTTTCTGCTCAACAAATTATCATTACCTTATCGAAAGGTCTGGAAGACAGTACTTATAAAACAGCACCAGAATTTGTAGCTAAAATTGCTTCCAAATGCTTAGTTGGTCATCTCAGTGGGCCGATGATTGCCGAAGAATTATCGGCTGGTCATCCTGGTTGGGCAGTGCTGGCTAGTAGTAGTAAAAAAGTTTTGGCTGTGACTGAATTATTTGCCGATTCTAAACTAGCAGTCACTATTTCGTCTGATGTGATCGGCGTGGCGCTGGCGGGGGTGTTAAAAAATATTTACGCCCTCGGAGCGGGGATTGGTGAAGCGCTCGGTTGGGATGATAATAGTCGCGCCTTTTACTTACAACAAGCAATAAGTGAGATTTTAAAAATCGGAGTGTTGCTCGGCGGTAAGAAAGAAACTTTTCTCGGTATTCCCGGCGTAGCTGATTTTTTAGCCACTGCCCTTAGTCGTAGTTCGCTCAACAACGAACTCGGGCGACTGATCGCTCGGGGTGATGATTTAGATAAAAAAAGTGAGGGCTCAGTTTCCCTGCCCCTGATTATCCATTTGCTCGGTAAAAAGGCCAGTGATTTTCCACTGTTGGCGATGCTCAAAAAAGTAGTGCTAGAAAAGCAGTTGGCAGAAGAAGTTTTTAAACAAGAAAAATATCTATAATTTTACCAAAAAATAACTGTGCGACATCCGATGTCACACAGTTATTTTTTTTGGCAATTTATTTAGTTGAACAAGCTTTCTACTACTTCTTTAACAATCGCTCCGTCAGCTTGACCACCTGTCGCTTTCATTACCGCTCCCACCAGAATACCAAGTTTGGTTTTGTCGGTGATACCCATTTCAGTTTTTTTGGCTTCGGCAACGGCTCGGACTTGTTCGATCGGCATGGCGGCGGGTAGATAAACTTTCAAAATATTTAATTCGGCTTCTTCGGCGGAAGCTAGATCTTCACGGTCGCCAGCCCGGAATTGCTCGATCGAATCTTGGCGTTGTTTGACGAGACGTTTGATTACCGCTAGGGCGTCTTCATCAGAGAGCATCTCATCGGGTTTCATTCTCTTGGCGACCAGCTCATTGGTCATGGCCGCGCTGATACTGCGGACGGTGGCGAGACGGATCTCGTCGCGAGCTTTCATGGCTTCTTTGATCTCATTTTTTATTTGTTCGTGGAGTGGCATATTTTTTCAATTAAATTATTGGCTTGATATTAGCATTTTTGTTAGCAGGGTGCCAGTTTGGTCCTCGGCTTTTAGGTGCTAAAATAGAGCCCATGGAGACACTTAAATTTCAGCAGGCAATAGAAAAGCTTAACCCAGCCCAGCGGGAGGCCGTGGAGGCTATTGAGGGCCCCGTGATGGTGGCAGCAGGTCCAGGTACTGGCAAAACCCAGATTTTGGCTCTACGGGTGGCCAATATCTTACTCCAGACCGATGCTAGCCCGGAAAACATTTTGGCTCTGACTTTTACGGAATCCGGGGTGGTCGCCATGCGGCGGCGTTTGGCAGAGCTGATCGGCACGCCAGCTTATCGGGTGAAAATCTCGACTTTCCATGGTTTTTGTAATGAGGTGATCAAAGATTATCCAGAACATTTTTCCGCGATTATCGGAGCGATCAATATTGATGAGATCGGCCAGATTAAATTATTGGAAGAAATTATTTCCAGCCTACCGCTCCAGCGTCTGAAAATTCTCGGTAGTGAATTTTTCTATTTGAAGGATATTAATGCTTCGATTGGTAAACTTAAACGCGAAGGTGTCTCGCCGGCTGACCTGATCAAATTTAGCGCTGACCAGCTGGTCCAATTCGCCAAACGTGATGATCTCTATCACACCAGCGGTCGCTGGGCGGGGAAAATGAAAGGCGCGGCGGCCGACGAACAGAAAGTTTTAGAAAAGTTGGCTGAGCTGGCAGAAGTCTACCGTGCTTATCAAGAGCGTCTGCGTGCCGACAAACTGTATGACTATAACGATATGATTTTGGAGGTGAAGATGGCGTTAGAACAAGACGAGGAACTACTGTTAATTTTGCAAGAACAATATCAATATCTTCTAGTGGACGAGCATCAGGATACCAACAACGCGCAGAACAAAGTCCTCGAACTGCTGGCTAGTTTCTATGATCAGCCAAATTTGTTTGTGGTGGGTGATGACAAGCAAGCGATTTATAAATTCCAAGGCGCTTCACTGGAAAATTTTTTATACTTTAAAGAAAAATATCCTGAGGCCAAGTTTATTGCTCTCGAAGATAATTATCGCTCTGGTCAATTGATTCTCGATCTGGCGCATAGTCTATTGCCGGGAGAGGGAGGAAAAAAATTACAGGCCAAAGGGGCTTCGGCCAAGTTGGGTCAGATTGGTTTGGCAGAATTTAGCACCGAAGTCGGGGAGACTTATTTCCTAGCCCAAGATATTCAAAATAAAATAAAAGCGGGAACGAGGCCGGAAGAAATTGCGGTTTTTGTTCGTGACAACAAGGATGCTTGGCCGATTGTCGATATTTTTTCTCGTCTCGGAGTGCCGTTTGTTTTGGAATCGAGCCAGGACATTCTCGCTGATGCGGAAATTCGTAAATTGATTTTACTGTTGCGAGCGGTGCATGATTTTGGCAACGAAACTTTATTCTTTGAATTTCTCCATCTAGATTTTCTCGGAGTGGCTCCGCTAGATATTTATCAATTAGCTTCTCGGGCGGGCGAATATGATGAGAGCGGAAAGAAAGGTGGTGTTTTTGATTGGCTCAAACAGCCGGCCCAATTGGCTGACTTGAAACTCCAGACAGCGGACAAGATTATTAAAGCTTTTGACTTGCTGGCTGATTTAAAGATCAAGGCTAAAAACCTACCTCTCCTAAAGTTTTTCGAAGTAGCCGTGCGGGAGTCTGGCCTAGTGGCTGATTTTCTGGCTGGCGCTTCAGCCCTAGATAATATTGCTAAAATCAATAGTTTCTTTGCTGAAGTTAAGAAGCTGGTGGAGCAGAAAAAGGAGGCCAAGTTGCCGGATTTGATCGAATATTTGCAACGTCTAGAAGACCATGAACTCAGCCTCAAACGTAACGCAGCTTCAGGTACCGCTTCAGCGGGTAAAGTGCGTCTGATGACCGCTCATCGCTCCAAGGGGCTCGAATTTGACCATGTTTATGTCGCTTTCGTCGCTGATGGGCGTTGGGGTAATAAGCGCCGACACGACAAGATTAAGTTGCCAGTGGAGATTTTTTCTGGGGCTTCGACTGAGAGCGGTGACGATAATGGCGAGGAGCGCCGGCTCTTTTATGTGGCTCTGACTCGCGCTCGGCAATCACTGACTCTGACCTGGTCGCGCGAGAGAGCTGATGGCCGCGAACAGACGCCGTCGGCCTTTTTGACCGAGATCAATCCGGATTTAATTACTGATATAAAAACCGAAGCGATAGAAAAAGAGTTAGCTCTTCATCCAGAAATTTTCTTTTCGGCGCCAGTGGAGATGGTGGATGGCCTAGAAGAGACTAAAGCTTTCGTGGCTGAGCTTTTTGCTAAGCTCGGTCTATCGGTCACCCACCTCAATAATTATTTGCGCTGTCCGTGGAATTATTTTTATACCAATCTCTTGCACTTGCCTCAGGCGCCATCAGCCAGTCAGATGTATGGTATCGCGGTGCATAGCGCTCTGAAAGATTTTTTTGATAAATATCGTGAGGAAGATCCCGGCAAAGATTTTCTTTTAACCAAGTATGCTGACTATCTCAATCGTCAGCCGATGGCTAAAAATGATTATGAAGAATGGCGTCGCCGAGGCGGTGAATATTTGGCAGGCTATTATGATTTTTGGGAGGGTCGGTGGGCAGAGCGGACGATTACCGAGAAAAAAATTCGGGGCGTAGTGCTAACTGATGAAATTAAATTAAAGGGCGATATTGATAAGATTGAATTTATGGGTGATAAACAAATCGCGGTGGTGGATTATAAAACCAGCAAGCCGAAAACTCGGGGTCAGATCGAGGGCACGGTCAAAGATGGTGATGGTAATATCAAACGCCAGTTGGTTTTTTATAAACTACTACTAGATTTATCTGAGCCAGAAAAATATCAATTTGAAAAAGGGGCGGTGGAGTTTCTCCGACCGGATGAAAAAGGGCGCTACGTGCGCGAGGAATTTGCTGTCGGTCGGGAAGAAGTCGATGGGCTGATCGAGGAGATCAAACGCGTGGCCGATGAAATCATTAATCTAAAATTTTGGGATAAGAGGTGTGGTGATGCGAAGTGTGAGTTTTGTCGACTGAGAGAGATGGTTAAATAGCAAAGCCCCACAGCTGCAAAATGCGCAGTTGTGGGGCCAGAAATTCTGAACTCAGTGTCGGTCACTGAATTCCTCCGCCTCCTTGATTAGATCGGCTCGTTGAGCCTTCCGGCCTTCTTGGTAGTAATCTTGAGCCAGAGCCGTGGCTAACACCATTAGAACATCCAATGATTCTCTGGGGATTGATCCAAGAGAAGCCAGATGTTCAAGATTGGTCCTGAATTGTTCCAACACCTTGTCGTCCATCTCACTTTCTCCTCTACACTACATCAATGTTCTGGGATCGAAAGCTATCACCAGCTCTTTCGCCCCTTCTTTCTTTCCATGGGCAAGCCCTTTTTCATAGTAGGCGTTTGCCACGGATAGGATGCTATCTGCTACGATCTGTCGGATTTCGGGTTTGACCCCGGCCTCCTCGAGCTGACTGGAAACGCAGGAGATAACATGTTCAACTGAATCCTTTTCCATATAGCCACCCCTTCCTCTGTGGTTGTGTTTTGCCAAGATCAGAAACCCACCCTTCTTTTACTATCTTTTAAATATCAAGTCAAGAGCTATTACCGAGTATCTTTTAGATTCCAAGCAAACCAAATGCCGCTGACGAGAATCAGAGCTAGTGATGGAAAAATCCAACTAAGGGGCAAAATAATCGTAAAAATCATCCCAAAAACTGGTCCGATGAGATAGGCTAGGGGAATATTGTTACGGGAGACGGCGACAATATCGGCGTTCTCACTGTCTATTTTTTTGAATAAATATGTTTCCTTCATGATCTCTGTCGTGGCCGCGCCAGTGCGAGTCAGAAATAAAATCAGAGACCAGGCGATCAGACTAGTCCCGCCGATTAGAGGAATAGCGGCGGTGGTAAAAATCATAATAATTAGGCCGGAGATGAGCATTTCTTTTTCGCCAAAATATTTGTCAGCCAGTCTGCCTAGAGGAGCTTCAAATAAAACAAATGGCAGGAGCATAAAGGTAAAAATAATACCGATGCCTTGCCACGACAGACCAACAACCTCACGAAGATAGATTGGACTATAAACTACCATAATGGCATAGAAAAAATGGAGCAGAAAATCAATAATTAAAATCTTTTTGAGGTCAGTGTCGGCCTGCTTATTGCTAGACCAAAGTCTTTTGAGGGCTTGCCAGGGGGTAGAAATTTTAAACTCAGCCCGATCCTTCTCTTTCAAAGCAAAGATAGTCAATAATAAAACTAACAGCAGGGCTGGTAAAGTCAGGAAGAAGATTAAATCATAATGACCGGGATTAATTTCTAATAGTCGTCCTGCCAAAAAGGGCGAAGCTAACCAGGCGAGATTAAAAGCGGTCATATAAATACCACGGGTCATGCCAGTATCGGTGTCATCACTGTACTGCTCGAGTAAAACATCGAGCAGATAACGTAGAATCATCCCGGCACTATAAAAAACAACGAAAGCAAACAGAGTGGCATAGCCGACCGAACTAGTCGAAAGCTGGATAGTGGCAAAGACGGCCAAGAAGGTAAAAAGAATAATCGGCGCTCGCAGGCCAAAACGACGCAGACGACTAGAGAGGGAGGAAAAAATAATAATAGTTAGAAGTGAGCTAATGGCGAAAACGGAACCGACTGATTTGGCCCCGACAATAGACTGGAGAAAAGACGATTCCACATAAGCTGGCAGGGCAGCGGTGGTGGCCAAAATAAAACTGGCCAGATAAATAAGAATTTTCATAAAAGTAGTATAGCAAAAAAATAGTGAGTAGTAATTTTTACAAAACTTATGGAATAGCGAAGCGAAATTTGTCAAAAAAACTTACTTAATTTCAAAATGGTTGGGCTTGGGTCTGGGTTTTGAAATTAAGAAAGTTTTTGAACAAATTTATTCCATAGAGCAAAAAAATATCCGTGCTTTTAAAAACATAAGCCTTCGACAAGTTTTGTAAAAATTACACTTCAATCAACACTGGCAAAATGATTGGGCGCTTGTGAGTTTTTTGGAAGAGAAATTTACCGAGATCTTCACGAACACAATTTTTGACATAGTCGAGATTGATCGGGTGCATTTTGGCGGTAGCATCCTCGATAGTCTTCTTCGCCGTACTGCGAACGGCTCGGAGTAATTCCTGCGATTCTTTGAGATAGACGAAGCCCCGAGAAATAATATCTGGCGATTTACGAATCTTGCCATTTTTAACATCAACGATAGCGATAATAACGAACATGCCATCTTGGGCCAACATCTGGCGGTCGCGGATGACGACTTCCTGGACATTGTTAGTGCCGAGGCCGTCTACCATGACCACTCGTGAGCCAGCATTTTGTTTGAGGGCGGAAATTTTATTGCCCTGATCGGAAATTTCAATAATCATGCCATTGTCTGGCACCACAATATTTTTTTCTAGCATGCCAATATCCATCGCCACATCAGCGTGGACCCGAAGCATGGAGTGGTTGCCGTGAACTGGGATCAAGTAACGAGGTTTGATCATGCGATGAAGCCACTCGATCTCACCCTGATAGGAGTGACCACTAGAGTGAACATTGGCAATACCATAGTGAATGATCTTGGCCCCCTGGCGAGCGAGGTTGTCTTTGAGTTTACGAACACTGATTTCGTTACCAGGAATAACTGATGAAGAGAGTAAGACCGTATCGCCTTTTTTTATTTTGACCATTTTGTGTTCGCGCTGAGACATTCGCATCAGAGCAGCAAATTCGTCGCCCTGGGCACCGGTGGCCAGAATCACGATCTGGCCGTCAGGGTGCTGGTCAAGTTCGTCAGAAGTAATCAAAGTGTCGCGTTTAACTTTTAGTAAACCGAGCTCCTTAGCAATCTCGATATTGGTTTTCATGGCTCGGCCTTCGATCGCCACTTTTTTACCCAACTCTTCACAAGCCATGATGATATAAATCAAACGCTCAAATAGTGAAGCAAAGGTGCCAATAATGACACGGCCTTTGACATTGCGGATGATTTCTTTGACATTTTCCTGGACGTATTTTTCCGGATAGGAAAAACCAGTTTTCTCGATGTTGGTCGAATCGGCCATTACTAACAAATTTTTCTCTTTGCCGATTTCGCTATAGGTTTTGACTTCAAAATCAGCTGGCACGCCTTCTTTGTGTTCGAGACGAATATCGCCAGTAGAGATGATGTTGCCATAAGCTGTTTCGAGAATAATACCAATCGAATCAGGAATAGTATGAGAGGTGGCAAAGAAACGAAAACGCATTTCGCCCAGCTTTAATTTTTCTCCCGGATTAACAATTTGGATATTGAGTTTGGCCAGATGAGGAAATTCTTCTTGGCGTTTTTTGATCATGACGGCGGTCAGGAGAGAAGTATAGATCGGTGGATTGCCGATCTTGTCCATGATATAGGGAATACCACCAATGTGATCGAGGTGACCATGGGTAATGAGGACGCCACGAACTTTGCTCTTGCGTTCTTCAAGGTAGGTGGTATCAGGAATAATATAATCAACCCCTGGGGCATCTTCACCTGGGAAAGCTAAACCAGCATCAATAACAATGATATCGTTGCCGATTTCAATAGCGGTCATATTTTTACCGATTTCTTCTACTCCACCGAGCGGAATAATCCTGATTACCCCCTGGCCGATTTCGGGAATTTTTTCTTTGGGTTTGGTAGTAGCCTCATCGTGACTTCCGGCCGATCGCTGCCTTTTCTCGGCCACTCGACGAGTGGTTGGACGAGAAGAAGTCGGGCGACTGGTCGCATGAATAGCTGGTCGGGGAGCTGGCCGTTCGCCAGTTTTGATTACTGCCCCGCGATTAGGGGCTGGAGTTTGATTTGGAACTCGTGCTTGGTTTGAGACTGGTCTAGCTGGTGGCAAATTATTTTTGTGCCTAGTTAGACGATTGACAGAGAAGGCTGGTGTCGGGGCATCGTTACCTCCCGCCACAAAGTGCCGGCGTCTTGGTGGGTGAGCCTGATTTTTGTTGTTGGAAAAATTTGGCCGTGACGAGCGTCCTGATGAATTGTTCGGCTGGTTCTGATTATTTGGGGTCATGTTCTTTTGGTAATTTAGTAATTATTAGTTTTTAATTTTTATTCAGGCTCCGAGCACCTCTTTAAAAAATATTTTATTTAATAAAGATGGAGATGATTATTTTTTAATGATGTTATTTTTGTTGGCTAAGAAGCGCCAGAGGCGATCTGTTTTGTTGTACCATAAATGGATGGAAGCAAAGCGTTCGGCCGGATTGGTGATGGCGGGGAATTTGGCTCCCTTGATATCATTAGATAAGAGATAGAGATAGTAAGGCGAATAGAGGAAGACCGCGGGCTGGTCCTTGGCGATTTCTTTTTGGAAGAGACGGTATTTTGTTAACTTAGTTTTTTCGTCAGTGGCACTACGGGCCTCTTCTAGTAATTTATCAGCGGTCACGTTGGTGTATTGGGCGATATTGAGACCAGGATCGAGGCGTTGGGAAGAATGCCAGAAAGGAAATGGATCGGGATGACGGCCGACTACTTCACCAAAAAGGAGAGCATCGTATTTTCGGGGGCGAATGAAATTTTCATTTAAATCTCCAGCTTCAAAAATTCGAACTTCAACTTTGGCGCCAATCTTTGACCATTGTTCGCGGACCATTTCAGCGACGGCTTTTAATTCAGGTACATCGGAAGTAAAAATAGAAAAGGAGAGGGATTCCAGACGGGTTTCTTTTTTACTAATACTAATTTTCTTTTGTAAAATACCGTTAGTCCCGAGTTTCCAACCAGCTTTGGCGAGGAGGTCTTTGGCTGCCTGAGGATCATAATGAGAGTCACTACCTTCTAGAGTAAAACCAAAAGAACTCGGTGGGATAGCATTGTCTGCTACTTCGCCATAACCAGCCAAAACCTTGGCCACAATAGCTTTTTTGTCAGTCGCCAAATCTAGAGCCTGACGGACTTCTTTGCTAGTGAAAATTCGGTTTTGATTTTGATTAAAAAAGATACTAAAGATTCGGGGTAATGGAATCTTGGCAATTTTGTTTTGGTCAAAACCTTTGGCTTTTTCTGGTGAGACGGCACCGAAACTGTCTATTTTCCCCAAAGAATAATCGGCAAATAATTCGTCGGTATTGGAATAAGAACGAATAGTGACATTCTTCAGGTGTGGTTCGCCGAGAGCAAAATCTCCAAACGCGGTCAGATTATAAGTTTGGATAACATCCAAACTGTCTTTTTTAGTACTGCTAAATTTATATGGTCCAGAGCCGACAGGTTCGGTATTGAGTTTGTTGAGTGAAAAAGATTCAATCGAAACCTTTGACCATAAGTGTTCTGGCAAAATACCCATGGTGGTATTTTCTAAGAAATATGAATAGGGGCGTTTTAAAATAAATTCAACTTCCCGCTCGCTGATTTTACGCACCTCCACTCCATCCCAGTCAGCTCGCTTGGGGCTTTTAACCTGGGGATCATTGGCGCGTTTGATAGTAAAAACGATATCATCGGCGGTGATTGGCTGACCGTCGTGCCAATAAATTTTATCTTTTAAAATAAAACGATAAACCAAACCATCTTTAGAGACGGTGTAGCTTTTAGCGAGATCGGGGATCAGTTTGCCGTCAGTCCCAACACGCATCAGGCCAGAGTAAGTCAGCATCACTAGATCGCGATCAGTATCAGAAATCGCTAAAAGTGGATTGATAAAACGAGGTGAACCAATAACGCCTTCGGTCAAACTACCGCCAGGGATAGCGACGGTCACTACTACTGAATTATTGAGTCGCCAGAATAGTAGAGCACTACTAATTATGAAAATTATCCCAATTATCCCTAAAAACATTCGATTGCGGGGGCTAAAGGAGATGAGGGCGGTTCGGATTTCGGTTCGATTGGGTAAACCCAGAAAATTATACAGTTTAATTAAACCATTTTTGACCCAGGATAGGGCGAGAGTAAGTTTTTCAATCACGATAGAATTAGTTTGGCTTCCTATCCAAAAGACTCTATTTAAAACAACTTAAACCGGCATGACCAGAAGTCTTCCGGCTAAAATTTACAGAAAGAGAGCGAGAATAGTAGAAGCGATGAATAAAATAGCGAGGATAATAGTTGCAATGAAGATGTTTTTTTCCATGCCACGTTTGGTCGAAAAAGGATTGGCATTGCTGGAACCACCAAAGGCAGTACCTAAGCCAGCGTCGCTTTGTTGGACCAAAATGGCTCCCACCAAAAGAACGGAGAGAATGATTTGGATATAAGGCAGGAGAGCACTAAGCTGTTGCATTGGGGCTATTGTAGCAAAAAGAGGAAAAGAGGGCAAGGGGAGAATTTTAATCACCAATCGTCCTAGCCGGCACCTTTTTAGGGTACGGTTTTTTCTAAGCTTTAAAAAACCTGAAGCGTTCGGCTCGACAGCCTCACGACCCCCTAAAAAGGTGCCGTCTTTTCCGAGTTTTATGATTAAAATTTTTAAGGTGATTTTCCGTAATAAATATAGTATAATCAGAATCAAAATTAGTAGCTTTTAAACTCTAAAAATATGTCTATTTTAATGATTATCTTAGTTGCGGTGGTGGCAATCGTGGTGCTTTACCCGGTTTTTGTCTATAACCGTCTCGTCACGATGAAAAATCGCGTCAAGGAGGCTTGGGCTGATATTGATGTCCAGCTCAAACGCCGTTATGACTTGATTCCTAATTTAGTAGAAACGGTCAAGGGCTATGCTACTCATGAGAGTGGGGTCTTTGAAAAGGTAACCGAAGCTCGGGCCAACGCTCTCTCCGCTCAAGGTCCAGCTGAAAAGGGTAAGGCCGAAAATGTCCTGACCGATGCTCTGAAAAGCGTTTTTGCGGTGGCTGAAGCTTATCCCCAGTTGCGAGCGGTGGAAAGTTTTACTAGTTTGCAAACCGAGCTTTCTGATACTGAAAATAAAATCCAAGCGGCGCGTCGTTTTTACAACGGCAATGTCCGTGACTTCAATACCTCTATTCAAACTTTCCCAGCCAATATGGTAGCCGGTTCGTTTGGTTTCGGCGCGGAGGCTTTTTTCCAATTGGAAGCAGGAAGTGCTGAAAAAGAACCTGTGGCTGTTAAATTCTAAAATTTATGGAAATCAAAGATAAGGAGCTCCATCGGATCGCGATCACGGCTATTATTTTTAATCAGTCTGGACAATATCTAATTACCAAGAGGAGCCCCACCAAAAAAGCTTTCCCTAATAAGTGGACAGTACCTGGTGGTGGTCTCGAAGTTGATGACTATATTAATGACCAACCAACAACCTCAGCCGGTCAATGGTATGGAGCATTGGAAAAAACTTTGCGTCGCGAAGTCAAAGAAGAAGTAAATCTGGAAATTAGTAAGCCCCAATATTTGCTAGATCTGGCTTTTATTACCCCACAGGGAATTCCGTCGGTTGTTTTGAGCTATTATGCGGCTTATGAATCTGGCGAAGTTAAATTAGATGAAGATGCGACCGACTACAAATGGGTGACTTTCGAAGAAGCAAAAAATTATGACCTAATAGATGGAATTCTAGGAGAAATAGAAATGGTAGATAAAATTTTAAAGAATAAAAATGGCGACTCTCTATAATCAACAAGATAACAATATTCGAAGAACCTGGTTTTTAATGGCGACTTTTTTCGGTTTGATTATCGCTATTGGTTGGGCGGCTAGTTATTACTATCATAGTTCGGCGATTCTCTACGTGGCCGTGGTTTTTTCACTCGTCATGAACTTCGTCAGTTACTGGTGGTCCGACAAGATCGTTCTCTCTATGGCTGGTGCCAAACCACTCGAACATGATCAAGCTCCCGAGATCTATCACTTGGTAGAAAATCTGGCTATCACCGCAGGACTACCGACGCCGAAAATTTATTTGATTGAGGATCCGGTTCCTAATGCTTTTGCCACTGGTCGCAACAAAGAGCATGCGGTGGTGGCACTGACTAGTGGTTTAGTTCAAACATTAAATAAAAATGAATTAGAAGGGGTGATTGCTCACGAGCTGTCGCATATCGGTAATCGCGATATCTTATTGCAGACCGTGGTGGTGACTTTGGTAGGCTTTATTTCAATTTTGGCGGATATGTTCACTCACTCGCTATGGTTCGGCGGTAGTCGAGATAGCGAGGATCGGGGAGGCGGAGTAATCGTTCTAGTGGGGATTGTTTTATCGATTCTCTCGCCGTTGGTAGCCACTGTTATCCAGCTCGCCATTTCTCGTCGTCGCGAATTTTTGGCTGATGCTTCGGGGGCACTGCTCACTCGCTATCCCGAAGGTCTGGCTTCAGCGCTCGAGAAAATTTCTCGCTATAACCAGCCACTCGAGCACGCTAGTAATGCCACCGCTCATCTTTATATCAGTAATCCGTTTGGGGCGGGCGCAGTCAAAGGTATGGCTAAGTTATTTATGACTCATCCACCGGCGGAGGAAAGAATACAAGCTTTAAGAGGTATGTCATTTTAAGTAGGTGTGAACTGAGTCTCGCCCCTTCGGTTTGTAATCAAAACGACTGGGGTGACTCATCCACCAGTGGAGGAGAGAACAAGCGCCTTACGTAATATGTCATTTTAAGTAGGTGTGAACTGAGTTTTGCCCCTTCGGTTTGTAATCAAAACGACTGGGGTGACACATCCTCCCGTAGAAGAGAGGGTAAGCGCTTTGCGGGGCATGTCTTTTTAGATGCGACTGTTTAATAAGGAGATAAAATTCTGCAGATCGTTTTGGGCATTAAAAGAACGCAAGGTGTAGAGATCATCCTTGGTATACCAGCTACCGGCATAGCCATTGGTGCGAGCGGTTTTATAGCCAGCAGCCCTAATGATTTCTAGAGATTTATTACTGACATGGCCAAAGGGGTAACAAAAATCGTCAACTCTTTTTCCTAAATTATTTTCTAGAATTTTTTTACTCCAAACTATTTCTTTTTCCAGGGTTTTTTCGTCGTTAATTTTAAAGAGATAGGGGTGATACATAGAATGGTCGCCAATGGTCATACCCGCGCCTTGAATTTCCCGTAATTCATCCCACGAAAAATAATTAGGATGACCAACGGCGTTTGTAAAAACAAAAAAGGTGGCAGTCAGTCCGTATTTTTTTAAAATGGGATAAGCGTTGAGATATTGATTTTTCCAACCATCATCAAAAGACAAGATTACTGGTTTCGGTGGTAGTGGGGTGCTACTGGCGAAGCGATTGTCCAGATCAGCAAAAGAGATAGTGGTATAGCCGTTGTCTTTTAAATATTTTATTTGTTGTTCAAAAACTTCCGGCGTGACCGTCCAGATACGGTCAGCGGCACTTTGGTAGGAGTAAAAAGGTGCGACGCTATGATAAACAAAAATTGGCACGCGGACAGCCTCTTCTGTTTGGCTGTTGGACATTTTAGGAATGAGATCAATCAATTCAGTGGTGGTCGAAAAAGTAATGATCTTTGGAATGGGGTCGTTTTTGGGTTGGGGGGTTGGTGTATGGAGATTTTCTCTCTTGGCGGAGATCTTGCTAATCAACTTGACTGGTTGTTTGGCGACAAATTTTATTTGATTCAAAAAAAATAAACCGCCGACGGTGGCGATGGCTAGAATTGAAGCCCCACTAATGAAAATTTTGTTCATTCCCACCATTTTGCGGGAAGATTGAAAAAAAAGCAAAAAAAAGCGGTTTTTTTAATTTCAAAAACTCTTCCTCGGCGCAGATTTTGGTAGCACGGATATTTTTCTGCTGAAAAATTCCTCGAGCTCGCGCCGTCGCGCTCCCTAGGCTCCCAAAATCTCGCCTTCAACGAGTTTTTGAAATTCAAAATTCTAAATTTGAAAATTGGCTATTTTTTGCTAGGATGGAAAAAGTGTAAGGAATGGAGAGATGCGAGAGCGGTTTAATCGGCAGACCTGGAAAGTCTGTGTATCCGCAAGGGTACCGAGGGTTCGAATCCCTCTCTCTCCGCCAAGTCGAGCTAGCTCGAGATACTTATAAAAAGCACCTGATTAGGGTACTCTTTATATCCGATAAATGCATAATTAATTTATGGCTCAATGCATGTATTGTTTAAAAGATGAAAAGAAGACAACTTTCCTAACAAGAGAGCATGTTATACTGCAATCTTTTGGGACATTTACTCCCTTGAACCCAAACATAAAAGGAGATATTGTCTGTGACGGCTGTAATACAAAAATTCTAAGTCCTTTGGAGACCAATTTTATTGAAGATTCAATGGAGGGATTCTTTGCACAACGATTGAATCTCAATAACAGGAACAGTATTACCATGAGAAATGACAATTTTAAGATTGATATGGACAGTGGCCTTGGTCATAACTTCTTCAACCAAATGGTTTTTCCGCTTAAACCAAAAAATGAAAAACTTGTTCCTTGCCCAAAAACACAGATAAAGTTTCGAGGGCTTGGTGGTCAATCCTGTCGAGTATTCTTCCCAGAAGCATTAAAGCAGACTAAGAAAGACTCAAAGGATTTTCAAAAGCTTTCCGCTGACATGAAAAAACTTAGCCAGAAAGACTTGTGTATTTTTGCTGAAACACACGAAGATCTAGATGAGGTTATTGCACTCTTAAAAGATTACGGTGTGACCTATAACGAAAAAGAACGACATCACAAACCTTTCGAAGAAGGCGCAAAGTATGAGATATCAGAAGACTACTCTTGCACTGTGAACCATGATATTGGTCGTGTCTTGGCAAAAATCGCTATGAATTATTTTGCATATTGTTGCATTCAAGATAAACAGGAATCGCTTTTATTTTTGACCAATTTTGATGCGATAAGAAATTATATATTCAAAGGATATGGGGAAATGCGCGATTTCATTGTTTCAATAAATGAAGAACCTATTACTTATGAAGAAAATCAAAGCAAAAAGAGAATTGTCTCCCATGTAGTGAACTTCGTTGAGGAAAATGGAATGGTTGTTGTAAGAATGACATTCTTTGGTTGCCCTGCAATTTATAAAATTATTCTGGGTAAGATGCCTACAGAGATACCAGTTCAAGACTTTGGTTGTGGCCATCTATTCGACCCTTTTTCAAAAAGGATTATAAACATGGCAAATAAGCCTACACCAAAAGAACTAACTGTTGAACAAATAAGAGCAACTTTTGGAATACAAAAAAGGTACCGTTTTGGTACCGAATAATTAAGCCTTTAAATTAATTCTCTTGTTTGCTAGACAAATCTGGCTTTTCAAACACCCTAGCAATTCTCTTTTCTCAACATTTGTGCCGTCTCTCAAAATAAATTTGGCGTAATTTTTGATATCAATCTCGCCGACTTCTACCTTTTCTTTTAAACCCAGAATAACTCTCTGGAACTTCTTAAAACGCTCGACTTCGGTTTTGATTTTTTCCTTGATACTGATTTCATTTAGATCTATTTTGTCGAGGAGCAGTTCGAATTGTTTAATCAAATCTTTTTCTTCAATATATCCGCATTTACAGTGGGCATCTTTGGCCTTAGTACAGCCATAATATACGTAACGATGAACATTGCCATTTTGCTGTTTCTTGAATTTCTCGTCAGCACAAATACCTGATCCGCATAAACCGCAAGTCATTAATTTGGTAAAAGCGAATTCCTGATTTTCGACTCTTAAAACATTGCTCTTAAGTTGAGCATGGGTTTGATCGAATAATTCTCGAGTGATAATTGGCTCGTGTTTGCCCTGATACCAATTTCCACTATTTTTCGGATATTCAAAGGCCCCGTAATAAAAGGGGTTATAGAGAATACGAAAGATATTGCCTAGACTTAAGTGCTTTTTGCCTGCCGACGTTCTGAAATTTAATTCAAACCGTAACCACATATAAAGTTTCTTTCCACTCCATTTATCATAAGCCACTTTCTCAAATACTTGTTTAATAACTGGTGCCCGTTCTGGATCAATAATTGCTTGGCACTTTCGATCTGATCTTTTTTCATTGAGATAGCCCGTCGGTGGAACTCCCGGTCTTAAACCCATTTCGCACCTAGTCCTTAGGCCACGTTTTACATTAACGCTCTTGTTGTCATTTTCGAGTTTGGCTTGAGAACATAAGATCATTAACAGGAATTTTTCATTTGGTGAATTTATAAATGTCTGGCCATAAGTTCTGATTTGCAGAAGCAATTTTTGATCCATTAAATCAACAACTGAACCAAGATCGCCAGCGTTTCTTGAAAGTCTGTCAGGTGCCCAAGTCAAAATTCCATTGAACCGACCCTGCCTAATATCCTCGAGTAATTCCTTAAAAATTGGCCGTTGTCCCGAGTCCTTAGCTGAATGAGCCTCACGTCTAATATCGACAATTTCTAAATTATCCCTTTCGGCCAATTGGAGCATCTCTTTGACTTGCGAATCGATCGACAAGATTTGGCGCTCTTCTGATTCGGTCGACTTGCGTGCATATAGGACATACTTAATCGGCGTTGGTGGGGCAACGATTGATCTATCCATTATTTGACTATCCAGCTCTATTTTCATCGTCGTCCATTAATGACAGACCAGAAAACCTTGTAAAGTCTATGCAGAATTGCCCGTTTATTACATAATCGTGAGCTAGCTTTACAAAAAATACTGTCTGCGATAGGGTTGGACGGATACAATTTTTGTTGTATCATTATCTTTGACAATACCTAAACCAAACTCTGCGTTTGGCATGGTAAATATAGGAAATCCCACGCGAGTAGAAACGGCCACATAAGCCGGCACTTACTCGCGTGGGTCTTCTCCCGAAAGGGAGAGGGATAGTTCCGAAAGGAGCTATCGTCGGTCTTGTGTGGCCATTTGTGTCCCACAAAAATTATTAGCAATTATTATTAAATCCCACGCGAGGTATATGGATAATAAAAACGAGTCTCCCGAGGTTGAGACTAAAAAGAAAAACCGAGTTCAAATAATTAGTTGGATTATTGGTGTACTAATTGGATTCACTGGAATTGGGCAGATTTTTTCAGAGCCAGCTTTGGGAATTTTGTTCATTCTTCTTGCGGTCATCATTATTCCTATCACGAGAGAAAAGATTACTCAAAAACTAAATAATCGCTTGTCGAAGAATATAATCATTGGCATTGCAATTATTACCCTGGTTATCGTCGGAGTTGTTTTAAGTGATGATCTAGAAGCAAACAAGCAGGTGGCAAAGATTAATAAGCCAAAACCCGTAGAAACTGAAACGGTCCATGATTTTGTCAAAATTGGAGATATTGGATATTTAAGATTGCCGGGAACCAAGGATCCAGAGCAAATGATCTGTTTGGGCCCGACCAAAGAAGCTTATGATCAAGTAATGAGCTCCATAAGTGCCAAAGATCTTTTGGGCATTGTCGAAGCTGGTGGATTTTGTGTTGGCAATGGCACAAAGGTAAAAGTTATTGGTGGTAGTTTTTCTCTCAAACAAGTTAGAATTATAGAAGGAGTGAGAGAGATAGATAAAAATGTTGTCTTACGATCTGGCTGGGTGGCAACAGAATGGGTGGTTAAAAATTAATTGTTTATTATGAAAACTTTTCTTTTTAAAAAAATCCTGTTCGGCATAGGTGTGGTTTTTGTCCTCTTAATATTAATCGGTATCATTTTCCCGACCTCTGATTCCGAAATAAGCAAAAGGGAAATTAAAAATGTTGAAGTTGACACTCGAGTGGCAATTTCAAATCTAAAAGAACAAGAAGCCGTTGTCCCTAAAGTTCAGAACCTAAGTCCTAAAGTAGAGGCCACAAAAGAAACTGTTGCTCAAGTTAAGATTCCTCCGGCTGTCCCTACCTATACTTATTACTCCGTAACGAGCGTTGTTGATGGTGATACTTTGAAAGTAAATATCAATGGAAATACCGAGACACTACGTCTAATTGGTATGGACACCCCAGAAACGGTTGATCCCCGAAAACCTGTTCAATGTTTTGGGAAAGAAGCTTCAAATAAAGCCAAAGAATTATTAACTGGCAAAAAAGTTCGAATTGAAAAAGATCCAACTCAAGGCGAACGAGATAAATATAATCGCTTGCTTGCCTATATCTACCGTGAAGATGGATTATTCTATAACAAATATATGATTGAAATTGGTTATGCCCATGAGTACACCTATGGCACTCCCTACAAGTATCAAGCAGAATTTAAAGTGGCTCAGAGGTCTGCTCAGGCTTCATTTGCTGGGTTATGGTCTCCGAATACCTGCAATGGGGATACAACTTCATCCGCGGGCACAACGACTATCACTCCCGTCACTCAGACAACGCAAACGGCGGGCAAGTTTTACACTTCTTCTTATTCAACTTCAAAATACTATTACCCAGCAGAATGTGACGGTTGGAAAAGTTTAAGTGTAACATACCTTAAATCTTTTGATTCACTCGACGCTCTTCTTTTAGCCTATCCTTCAAAAGCTAAAAGTCCTCAGTGTGATTAGATTTTCCTAAGCAACTTTTATTGGTTCTTTATTGTTCACAAAACCAAAATTCATTTCTAATCTTTTCACTTTGCTTATGAGCATTGGCATGGGATAAAACACCAAGATAAGAGTTAATTGTACCCTTGTAGCAATTGGGAGAGATCAACCCATTTTCATAATTTTTCTTGGACAGATCTATCTTCCGCCACATCCGTCGCTCACTTCTTTTTCGCAGACGGCGATGATAGGGTAAAAGCACGTAGCCAAGGAAATCGGTACCTTGTGATACTTTGCCAATGCTAACCTTTTCTGGATGAAGAGATAAGCCTAATTTCGTTTTTAAAAATTTAGCCATCGATTTAATTAAGTCGAGCAAATAATCAACCTCAGCCGATACGACAATAAAATCATCGGTGTACCTAACATAATTTTTAACCCTTAGCTCATGCTTAACGAATTGGTCAAACTCATTCATGTATACGTTGGCAAAGAGCTGGGAGGTGAGGTTGCCGATTGGTACACCACGGCGATTAAACAAATCTGAATACTCGCTCAAAAAACTTTCAATAATTTCTTCCAGAAGCCATATGGCGTTTTGGTCAGAAATTCTCCTTTTAATAATTGTGAGAAGGAACGAGTGATCAATGGTATCGAAGAATTTTTTAACGTCGCATTTAAGGGCAAAGCCGGAGCGTGAATAATTTTGACTAATTTGCCGTTGCATTTGTTCCAAAACTGCCACGCCCTTGTGCGTGCCTTTGCCAAATCGACAAGAAAAAGAACGAGGG
>Ga0172379_10003863_pt1 | contig 23151 bp, 21 predicted proteins | sample GrowelOW334metaG_FD_119756 | JGI IMG/M metagenome (GOLD analysis project Ga0172379, IMG submission 119756) | Groundwater microbial communities from an aquifer near a municipal landfill in Southern Ontario, Canada - Groundwater well OW334 metaG | ecosystem: Environmental > Aquatic > Deep... | reverse complement strand
TGCCCTAATTCATGGACAGCAACGCGGCTAAAATCGCCTACGGACGACCGCCACGATGTCGAATAGACATCCCAAGACTCATTGCTGTTGAAGACAATATCCGTTTCCCGGAGTGTTGCGCCAGAAAACCAAGAGTGAGTAACGGCAAGGGTGCCGCTTCCCCATGCATCCCCACAATCGGTGGAGTCAAACCGTACTCCATTGTTATGGTCACTTTCATTACAAGGGTCTGAATATGTCCCGCGGATGATGCTGAATTGAAATTCGGTCCCAACACCCCATGCATACATGGCACTCTCAAAGGCGGTATTCCACTTACCTCCAGCGCCCGGGATATCCACATAAAAGGTGGTTGATGGCTGTGGCCACTTAAAACCTTCCAGTTGATACGCATTCGCCGTTGTTGATACGCAACCAATAACGACGAGCAACAGCAGAATGCCGAAAAGTCCTGTATTTTTAAGCCCCTGTATCAAAGGAAAATTCAAGCTGTTACTCACTGCATTTCCCCCATTCGCTCATGCAGAACTTTTTTAAATTCATCCACTGTCAGTCCTCTCGCATCTTTCTTCTCTTGTGCAACTGCAAGTCCAGGTGCCCCCCTTTTACTGGGGGCCGGGACAGATTTTTGATTGGGATTCAACTGGTTGACCGGCGTATCGCTCACCACCTCCACGACAGGTTGCTTGCTGCTGTTCATAACTCTGTCCGTACCTGTGGCGTCACGCTCCACTATATAATGTCCTTGGCTCCAACCATACAAGGGATGCACTTGCGATCGTTCCAACGATTCAACAAAGTAAATCCCATGCTCCCCCACTTGCGGAAATTTCATGTCGCTGACAGCCATGGTCACGTCACCAACCGTGCCCCCTAGGAAGCTCAGGGTAATGGTGTTACTTGGGTATTCCCCCTTAATAACCTCTTGTATTTTAAAGGTCACATAGGTGTGGATACGATTTCGGCTATTTTTTTTGGCATTCAGGGCTACCACCTTACCTTCGAATACAAACTGACACTGCTGGAGCATTTCGTCCATACTGACTTCACGGACACTTGCCGCATTGCCATAAGAAATAGGCAGGAGTAACAGGGACACCAAAATCGCAAAACCAGTTAGTGTTCCGTGGTTGATTCTTTTCATTTTTTTATTTCCCTCTTTCTCTCTGATTACCAAGCAATTTCGACAATGCTGAGATGCTCAGCTGGTACTAGGTCTCCTCCCGGGTCGCCTGTCGGATTATTCTCGTGCGCCCGGCTTCTTGATGCGTCTGGCTATATCATGACAGAAGGAGATTTTCGCGTCAACAACAGCGTCGGGGCACCACTCTTTCTAAGCTTCACCCCAAACCGAGACATGCAAAATTAGAGATTTCTGGCGTCCCGAAATGTTGCTCCCGGAACTGCTCCGGGGGATCATGAGGAGATAAAGAGTGCGGTTGACCAGATGGAGGTGTTTTTCGCATCTATTGGCCAAATGGCAAACGGGGATAAAAAAAAGGGCTTGGTCAATTTGACCAAGCCCTTGATTTTACTATGGTGCCGAAGAGAAGACTCGAACTTCCACGAGGAAACCCCCACTAGGCCCTGAACCTAGCGCGTCTACCAATTCCGCCACTTCGGCACATCAGTGAGAGGCGATAATAATTTTTTCGGGTGGTGTTTGTCAAGACAATTTAGAAGCCGTTCCAAAATAATCATTTCCGTTATAGTTCCTTTGCCACTATCGCTGCTACCGTCCTTGCCATTTCAATATCCATGTTGTATGCCAACGGCTTACCCAAGCCCCCATTAAAATCTCCCCGGGCGGCGGCTTGACCTTTTCAAGGTTGTCGCCTATTGTGTGGGCACACACAACCAGGACGCCTATTCCCATGGATATATACACGAACATCAGCGACATACCAGCCCCTTTCCCCAAGGCCGCAGTCACCATCGGCAATTTTGACGGCGTCCATCTGGGCCATCAAATCCTGTTCTCCGAGGTGGTAAGCCGCGCCTATCGGAACCAGGGCGCCAGTGTGGCCGTCACCTTTGAGCCGCATCCGCTCAAGGTGGTCCGACCCGACATCGGCCTCAAGCTCATCTCCACCCTCGAACAGAAAAAAGAACTCATCGCCCTGGCCAATATCGACGCGCTGATCATCCTGCCTTTTACCAAAGAATTTGCCAACACCCCGGCCGAGACCTTTGTGGATCAGGTCTTGCGCAAGGCCATCGGCGTTCAGGATCTGGTGGTGGGGTACGACTACGCCTTTGGCAAGAGCCGCCAGGGCGATATCCCCTTTCTCCAGGCGCAAGGCGAGGCCAAAGGATTCTCGGTCTCAGTGGTGGAACCCTATTATGTTGAGGGGATGCTGGCTAGCAGCACCAGAATCCGGGAACTGGTGGGTTTGGGCAAGATGAACGATGTCAAAAAACTGCTGGGACGCTACTACCAGATTCGGGGCGAGGTCAAAATGGGGCAGCAGCGCGGCGGACCGCTGCTGGGCTTTCCCACCGCCAACCTCGCCATTGCCGAGGAGGATCTCTGCCCGCGCCTGGGAGTATATGTCACCCAGGTGATCTACGACGGCAAATGCTACGGCGGCGTGCTCAACATCGGTTACAACCCGACCTTTGCCGGAAGCCAGCTTTCCGCCGAAACCCATATTTTCGATTTCAACCAGGACATCTACGGAAAACCAATCAAAATCAATCTGCTTCGCTTCCTGCGCGGAGAGAAAAAATTTTCCGGACCCGAAGAATTGGCCAGCCAGATCAGCCAGGACGTGGCCGACGCCAAGAAGGTTTTAGCGGATGCCCAAAAAGAAATCAGGTTATCCTGCGAAGAGAAATACAACCACTAACACCAAAGAAGGCCGGGAGCAAATGCTCCCGGCCTTCTTTGGTGTTCAGTTTTTTTTATTGCTACAGTCACCTAGAAATCTTCGAACGCATCCTCATCAAAGGGGATAACATCCTTACCCGTTTTCTTCCCCGAAGCCGGGGCGGCAATGGCCTTGGACTTTTTTGCCTGGACAGCGGACTTTCCTGTCACCTTTGCGACGGAATGAGCGATCAGGGCAGGCGAGGACTTCCTGCTCACCGGCCGCCCCATTCTTGGCGCAGGCCCGACTTTTCCTGTGCCAGCTCCAGGCCCACCCCCACCGCTGACCAGATGGTCCAGATCATCAACATACTTTTTCATATACTCCGCCTGAGCGCTCAACTCTTCCGAGGCGCTAGCCGCTTCTTCCGAACTGGAGGCAGTTTGCTGGGTCACCCGATCGATCTCGCTTATCGCCTTGTTAACCTGGTCAAGCCCCGTGGTCTGCTCACCAGAGGCAATGGCGATCTCATCAACCAGACTGCCAACCTTGGCCGCCACCTCGGCAACCTCGCAGAAATCCTCGTTGGTCCGAACCAGCAGATCCTCGCCTTCTTTCACCTTTTTCACGGTGCCTTCAATAAGATTCGCCGTATTGTGGGCCGCTTCCGCCGCCCGCATGGCCAGGTTGCGGACTTCATCGGCAACCACGGCAAACCCGGCCCCGGCCTCGCCAGCCCTGGCTGCCTCGACCGCAGCATTCAAAGCCAACAGATTGGTCTGAAAAGCAATCTCATCAATGGTTTTGATGATCTTCGAGGTCTGCTCGCTGGCCTTGGAGATTTCCCCCATGGCCACGGTTTGCGCAGCCATGGATTGATTGGCCTTGCCCATCACCGTGTTCACCTCGCGCATGAGTGAATTGCACTCGGCAGCGTTGTCCGCATTACGCCGGGCCATGGTCGAAACCTCTTCCAGGGAAGCGGAGGTCTCCTCCAGAGAAGCGGCCTCTTCGGAGGCGCCTTCGGCCAGCTGATGCGCGGCGCCGGAAAGTTGGCCGGAAGCCGAGGTTACCTGGGCGGCGCAGTCCTCCAAACCGGCAATGATCAGGCCAACCGGAGCGATGACAAAACGGGACAAACTCCAATACACGGCAAGACAAAGCGCCAGCACCACACAGCCGATGGCAAGGAGAATGACAATCCCCAGCCGCCAGGAGGCTGCGGTCAATTCCTCCTGGGTGGTCTGCACCATCTCCTCAATGCGGCGGGACACTTCAGCAGAGTTTTTCTCAACCCCGGCAAAGCTCAGGCCCACCTCGACAGATCCTATGGTCTTGCCATCGAACAGGATTTCCTTGCGCAGGATTTCCTTGGCTTCCTCCTGATCCTTGGCCTGGGCAAGCACACTCTTATCCTTGCCATAAAAAACCACGGAGACAACGTCTTCGTCATCCTTGGCGTTGGTGGCAAGCCTGGTCATGGAATCAAAATCATACCCCACGATCAGAGCCGCTCCTGTCTGCGCCAGGAGAGCAGCGATGGACTCCCCCTTCTGCCGCATCTCCCCGGCCAAGAGCTTTTCCTGTTCTGCCTGCTCGGACTTCAGGCGGTTAACAAAACCATCCGCCTGCTTGCTCTGGGAGTGACTGGCGGTGTAAATAGCCACCACCGCCAGCACGGCCATCAAACCCTGCGCCAGAATTGAAACGATAAGAATAAACCTGGCGGCAATCCCTCTTTTTTTCGAAGCCATCTGATCCCCCGGTTTCCTTCTTAGTTGGCAAAGGCCCCATACTTAAGCGCCTTCAGACATTCCCGCACGTTTTTGAAGTCGGCTGGCGGTGCCCAACCAAGAATTCCAGCCTTTTTGGCCGCATCGGAATCAGGCTTTACCGCCATAAGGGCCTCACCAAGTTTCTTGACCTTATCGGCATCAACATGCTTTGCTGCGGCCATGGGCCACTCGGGATACAGCTCGGTGCTGTGCACAAAGGGGAAGCTGTCTTTAACCTGGTTGATGATCTTGAACTCGGACATGGAGATCTTGCCTTCTTTTTCCATGGCCTCCAGGGTATCGGAACGCACGGTTCCGGCATCCATGGCCCCGTTTTTCACAGCCAGAATCACGTTGTCATGCTTGCCGCCTTCCTTGAATTCGGCAAAATCCTTCCGGTAATCGATCCCGTTCTGGAGCAAAAGCCGCATGGCCATCTGGCCGCCGCCAAAGGAGGAGGCCTTCACCACCATGAATTTCTTACCCTTGAGGTCAGCAAGATTATTGATGGGGCTGTCTTTGCGCGCAAAGATCACCCCGCCGAACTCCTTGACCGGCTTACCATTCGCCGAGTTGATCTGCATGGCCACGGGCTTGGCGCCGTACAGTTTTTCGATCTCCACGAAAAAGGCGGAGTTTGCGAGCACGAAATCGATCTTACCGTCTTTCACCATGGGCTCAATAGCGGCAAACTCCAGGGGCATAATGATAACCGGCTCGCCCATCTTGCCGGTGAGATACTCGCCGGTGGCGGCCCATTCCTCCATGACCTTGGGGGCACCCCGCAGAGCCAGGATACCAATCTTGATTTCCGCCTGAGCCGCCGCGACAAACATGGCGCTGGCCAACAAGGCCATACCCATCATCCCGATCTTCTTCATGTTGTTCCCCATAACACTTCTCCTTGCTGTATTGTTTCCTGCTTTTGCCGGATAATCCGGAACCCCATACAGACACGCGACACAAAACCTTCCGCCGCAGACCGAGGCCACGCGTCGGAAGCACAACTGGATAAGGAGTAACACTTACACAATATTTCATTCTATAAGCTTCAGAAGGATACTGTCAAAACTAATTATCCTTTTAAGAAAATTATTCGGCGTGTTTCACTGGGCCAGACAGAGCCCGTCCCGGACCAGGATAGTCCGGTCGCCATGGCGGCAGGCCTCCGGGTTGTGGGTCACCATGATGATGGTCAACCCCTCCTTGTTCAACTGGCGGAGCAGGGCCATGACCCCTTCGGCGGTTTCGCTGTCCAGACTACCGGTGGGCTCGTCGGCCAGCAGGATGGGCGGGCGGTTGACAATGGCCCTGGCAATGGCGACCCGCTCCTGCTCGCCGCCGGAAAGCTGGTCCGGCAAACGCTCGGCCTTGGGGCCAAGCCCCACCTTCTCAAGCACCGAGTGGGCCATACCGTCTTGCTCTTTAGCGGAGATTCCGGTGATGGCCATGGGCAGCTTGATGTTTTCCAGAACCGTCAGATAGGGGATGAGCTGAAACGACTGGAAGATAATACCGATGTATTCGCTGCGGAAATCCGCCCGCTGTTCGCTGCTCAGACCATAGACATCCAAAGAATCCACCAAAACCTGGCCCCGGCTCGGGTGGTTGAGCCCGCCGAGCACGGCCAGCAGGGTACTTTTCCCGGACCCGGACTGCCCCATGATACTGATGAATTCGCCGTCGTCGACATAAAAATTCATATGCCGAATGGCGTTCACCGTGTTCGCCCCGGTCTGGTAATCCTTGCCGATATCCCTGATCTCGATGAGATGGCGCACTGCGTTTTCTTTTGCTTGCATGGGTTCTCCTTTACGTAACTGATCACGGGTTAAGCCCCAGAAGGGTGCATACCCCCGAAATAAGCGATCACATGGTGCCGCAAATGCGCGAAAGAGGCCTGCCCGCTATACATCAGGTATGCGGACAGGTCGATGACAGCTAAGCGAGCCCCCCGCGAGACTGCGAAGCAGATGCGGTGCCCTGTGATCGCTTACCCCCTTACAGGGCCCGCAGCGCTTCGCTGGGATCAAGACTGCTGCCCTTCCTGGCCGGATAGAGGCTGGCCAACAGGCTAAGGGAAATAGAAAGCAGGATGGCCAGGGCGCCGAGAGAGAAATTCACCCCGGCAAAGGTTCCGTTGGGAATGACCAAGGGCAGCACCGACCAGGCGATGAGGTTGCCGCTGACAAAACCAAGAAAGCCGCCAAGAAAGCCAACCACGATGGCCTCCAGCAAAATGATCTGCATGACATGGCCCCGCCGAAAGCCAATGGCCCGGAAGATACCGATCTCGCGGGTCCGCTCGTTCACCGCACCCATCATGGTGACAAAAACCAGAAGCGAGCCGATAAAGATCACCAGCCCGGCAATGCCGTAGCTGAAAGCCTTGAACAACTCGACGGACTGCATCTTGGCCATCACCGCCTGCTTGAGCGCCGTGACCTTGGCGGTGGGAAATTTTTCCGCGATCTGCAAGACCATCTCGGTGATCGGACAATCCCGGCAGAAGGCGGCGATCTCCACCAGGGAGATAACGCCCTTTTTCCCCAGCACCTCCTGCACGGCATGGAGATCGCCGATGATCATGCTGTCTTCCGCGGCCCCGGTGGATTCAAGGATAGCGGCCACCTTGAATGTCCGGCGGCCAAGGGGCACGGTGTTGCCGACGGCAAGATCCAGGGTCGTAGCGGCCTCGGCCCCGACGATGAGATCCTCCGAGGCCGTTGGCGCGGTTCCGTCCAGATGCCACCAGGTCTTGAGCGGAAGTTCCACCGCAAAATCAACCCCCATCAGGAGCACCTGCTGGCCCATGACCTGGGTCGCGCCAAGAACCTTGGGAGCCACCGCCCCGAGATTCTCACGGTTTTCAATCTCCCGGATCCCGGCGATGTCTTTTTCGGCAAACTCCTTCACCGCATAGTTCACGCCGCCCACGGTGATGCCGCCATAGCTCAGGGCAAGATTTTCGCTTTTGGGCACCATGACGATGTTGGCGCCAAAGCGGTCCAGCCTGTCTTCGATATCGCGGGTCATGCTTTCGGTGATGGACAACAGGGTGACAATGGTGGCGATCCCCAGCATCAGACCGAGCACGAGAAAAATCACCTTACCCTTGCGGCGCATGAGGTTGTTACAAGAGATATGATAGAGCTTCATCTGTTTTTTTCCGCGCAATCCGACCCGGCTACTGGCCTCCGGTCGCCGCAGCCTCCTTTTTCATGGTATGCATCCGCTGGCTATGGCCCACTTCATTGAGAAGCACCGCCTGCGCCCCCTGTTTCAGGAGAAAAGCGGAAATCCTTGCCGTATCAAGCACTCCCTTGTTGTAAGTAACCACAACCCGCGAGCCGTGCCCATCCATCACCACCTCGCGCACTCCCTCCTGTTTTTTAAGTTCCGCCAGCGCCATCTCCGACCCGGACCGTTCCCCGGACAGTTTATAAATGGCATCCTCAAGCTGACGGTTTTGCAGAAAGGCGATGGACCTGGGGATGACAACCAGGCCCAGACCAAGGAGAATGGCGATGGCAACAAGCCCCGCCACGCGGCCGAAGCCCAGCCCCCGTTGCTTCACCCCCAGAACCCGCTCCCGTTTTTCCCGGTATTTTTCAAGATCGTAAACCATCCGCGGTGTTACCTCTTACTTTGTTTTCAACTCAAAAATGCAAACCAGAAACCGTAACTGTTCAGCAGCGCCGCTTCGCTGCTGCCGCAGATGCGCGAAAGAGGCCTGCGAAGTGTGCTATTGCACATGAGCAGGCCGATGACAAAGCAGATGCGGTGCTGCTGGACAGTTACCTACTTTTTGAATTTGCAATACCAACTGTTCTGGTCGATGTCGGCCATGGCGATCACCAGCTTGTCGCCTTCAATCGCTCTGGTCAGAGGAGCCGGGTTGCAGCCGCCTTTCACCTCGTTGATCTTGGCCGAAGGGAAACGCATGCCGCAATTTTGACAGACCATCTCATCGCCGCTCTGCTCATAGCCCTTGCCCGCACGGTAACAGACATCGCAGGCGTCCATGGCCGACCGGATAACGCCGTCGCTGCTTTTAATTACAAAAAACGTCACCATGACGCCATCGGTGGCCTGCACCTTGAAATGATGGGCCTTGCCGTCACTGACGGAAGCCAACGGGATTTCCAGCCGGCCCTTGGCCGGGGAAAGGGTGGGCACCTTGTCCCCCCAGAGACCGGCCATGGCCGTACCAACCAGCACCATAGACATCACCAACGCCGCAACTGCTCCAGATATTTTTTTCACCACGCTTCTCCTTGTTTATTTTTCAGGGGTATTACCGCCAAACATTTTTACAAAAAGCTCCCGCCAGGATGCCGTTGTCGCCGGGCAGACATTCTGGTCGCAACGCAGACAAGCCAATACCGTTGGATCTCCGGCAAAGGAAGGGGCCTTATTGAACCCCCACACAATCAAGACCAGGATGCCAATCAATCCCAATGATCCCCAAATGTATCGCATCATGTTTCCGTTTTTTGCATCCATTCTTGTGCCTCGCCCGCCTTATGCTCCATCAAGCAAGCGCCATGCCACCCGAACACAAATGGCTGCAACCCCTTATATGACAAGATTTGCAAGACGGAAGCGAAATGGGAGGCTATGGAAACAACTGGTTTATAGAGAATATTCGCCAAGCAATCTGGAGAATATTCTCCACCGATGGAGGAAATCAGGAACTGTGCAGCAGCGCCGCTTCGCTGCTGCCGCAGATGCTAGGAAGAGGCCTGCGAAGTGTGCTATTGCACATAAGCAGGCCGATGACAGCTAAGCGAGCACAGCGAGACTGCGAAGCAGATGTGGTGCTGCCGGACAGTTACTCAGATTTTGAATTTTTCCAGGCGATAGATCAGGACATGACGGGGAATCTTGAGCAGGCGAGCAGCCTCGGAGCGATTACCATTGGCCTTGGCCAGGGCCTTTTTAATCAGGCCCTGCTCCACTGCCTCCAGGGACAGTCCCTCGTCCGGAATCTCCGGAATTCCGTTTGCCGGTGCAGGCTGAGCCACCGAAGCAAGCTGGAGTTCCTCCGCCTCGATGAGCAGCCCTTTGCGCAGGATAACCGCGCGCTCGACAATGTTTTGCAGCTCGCGGATATTGCCGGGCCATGAATGGGCCTTGAGCCTGGCCAAAGCCCCGGCGGAAAAACGTACCCCGGCGGGAGCGCCCAACTTAGTGAGAAAATGGGCCACCAGCCCAGGGATATCCTCCCGACGTTCCCGCAGAGGCGGAAGCTGCAAAAGGATAACCCCCAGGCGGTAATAGAGATCCTCGCGGAAGGTTCCCTGGCCGATGGCGGCATACAAATCCCGGTTGGAAGCGGCAATCAGGCGGACGTCCACCGCTTCCGGCTGCTCCGCGCCAACCGGCGCCACCACCCGCTCCTGAATGGCGCGGAGCAGCTTGGCCTGTAGGTCCAAACGCAGCTCGCCGATCTCGTCCAAAAACAAGGTGCCGCCGGCTGCGGACTGAAACCTCCCCTTGCGGCTGCTCACCGCGCCGGTAAAGGCGCCTTTGACGTGGCCGAAAAGTTCGCTTTCCAAAAGGTTCTCCGGGATGGCGGCGCAGTTCACCGCCACCATGGGGCCCTGCGCCCTGGGGCTGTGCTGGTGGATGAGCCTGGCCAGCACCTCCTTGCCGGTGCCGGATTCTCCGGCAATAAGCACCGTGGCCTCGCTGTTGGCCGCCCGCCTTGCCGTGTCGAGCAATTCCGCCATGGCCGAGTTGGCCGTCTCCATGCCCTCGGTGCCGGTGAGCCGGTTGACCTCGCCGCTCAACTGCTGTTTCTGCTCGTGCAGCTCCCGCATCTCCAGGGCTTTGCGGCAGGAAAGCCGCAGGGCCTCGCGGTCGAATGGCTTGGCCAGAAAGGTGAAGGCCCCCTCCTGCATGGCCTTGACCGCCAGCTCGATGGAACCGAAGGCCGTGATCACCAGCACCGGGGTAATGGGCGACTCCTTTTTCACCGCCGCCAGGATCTGCAAGCCGTTCAGATCGCCAAGCTGCACATCGGTGATCACCAGATCCGGGCTGTGCTTATGAAAAAGCGCCAACCCTTCCCGGCCCGAGGCCGCGCCGAGCACGCTGAAACCGGCGCTGCTCAGGTTGTACTCCGTAACCCGCCGCAGGCTTGCGTCATCATCGATCAGAAGTATCCGGGGTTTCATCAAATAGCCCTCATCCTGCCTGCTCAAGGCCTGCGCCGTTTTCGGCGGGAAGGAGAATCTCAAAACAGGCCCCGCCTCCCGGACGGTCCGTGGCCCGAAGGCTGCCGCCGTAGCTTTCCACGATCTTCCGGCTGATCAGCAGGCCAAGGCCGGTGCCGTCGGCCTTGCCGGAATAAAACGGCTCGAATATCCGTTCCTTTTCCGCCTCCGGCACTCCCGGCCCGTCGTCACAGACAGCGATCCGCCAGCCCCCGTCCGCGCTGCTTTCAACCATGAGCCAGATCTGGCCACCCGGGACAACCGCGTCCAGGGCGTTGAGGACGAGATTCAAAAGAATCTGGGAAAACTTGGCGCTTTCCACCAACAGATGCTGGACCTCGCCATTTTCCGGCAGGATCAAGCGCACCTGTTTTTCCCGCAACTGCCTTTCCAGCAACGCGGCAACATGCCGGGCCACCGCAGCTATCGGCTCCGTGGCCTCATCCCGCTCCTGGGGCCGCCCTTTGGAATAATGGAGGATTTCTTCCACCGTGTCGTGCAAGCGGCCTGTTTCCTTAAACAGGATATCCACGAACTCCCGCTTGGGATGATCCTTGGGGAATTCATCACGGAGGATCTCCGCCGTGCCCTTGATGGAAGCGAGGGGATTTTTTATCTCATGGGCCAGGGAGGCGGAGAGCCTACCCAGGGCGGAAAACTTCTGCGCCGCAGCCAGGCGGGTCTCCGCCTCGATGAGCTGGGCGGTTTCATCATGGAGCCGGACATAGGAGGCTTGCAGCTTCTCGGATAACTGCTGGTAGCGTTCGCGCAGCCGGGTCTGCCGCCCGGAAATCACCCCGACCAGCAGCCCGGCCGCGAGATAGAGAACGATCTCCATCAGCTCACTGAGATATGCCTGCGGTCCGTGCCCGACATAGAGGAGAACATGAGGGATGAAGGCGATGGAGGAGAGCACGGCGATGCCAAGACCTCCGGCCACGCCGAACCAGAGGCCACCCAAAACTATAGGGAAATAGCTGAGCCGCCGGTAGATGTTGTGATAAAAAATGAAATCGCCGGAGGTAAAGAGGTGGAGCAGGCCGATGGCCACGACTGCGAGGAGCAAGGACGAAAAAAGGATTTTACGCATGCCGCCTCCGTCGGAAAAATCGTGACTGACCAGCAGAACGTTCCATCAAAGCCGTTACCGTTCGCGGTGAGCCTGTCGAACCGCAATTACCGCCATACTGGCCTTCGACAAGCTCAGGCCGAACGGCTTCATTGAACTGAAGGAAACGATCTGGCAGAGGAGGCGGGGCGACAACAACAAGGGCAAAAAAGGCCGTCGCCCTAAGACCGGTAATCCGCGTTGATCTTCACGTAATCCAGGGAAAAATCGCAGGTATAGATATCCTTGCTCCCCCTACCGACATGCAGGTCGATGGTGACCACAAACTCCGGTTTTTTGAGCACCGCAGTGGCGCGGGCCTCGACCTCGGCGCCCTGGCCCAGGCCGTGCTGCACCATGAGCACGTCGTCAAAGGCGATGTCCACCTTGTGTTGATCAAACTCCGCGCCGGAGCGGCCCAGGGCGGCGATGATCCTGCCCCAGTTGGCGTCCTCGCCAAAGAAGGCGGTCTTGACCAGATTGGAGTTGGCCACGGTCCGGGCGGCCTGATCTGCCTGCGCCTCGGTGGCCGCGCCTTGGACCCGGATGGTCACCAGCTTGGTCGCGCCCTCCCCGTCCCGGATAATCATCAGGGCCAGTTCCTTGCACAGGTCTTCCAGGGCGGCGGCAAAGGCAGCGAGCGCCTCGGGCCGGTCCTCGGCAATGGGCGGGTGGACCGCCAGGCCGTTGGCCATGAGCAGCACCGTGTCGTTGGTGCTGGTGTCGCCGTCCACGGTTATGGCGTTAAAGGTTTTTGCCGCAGCCTTTCGCAAGATACTCTGGAGCAGGTCGTGCTCGATCTTCGCGTCGGTGAGGATAAAGGAAAGCATGGTGGCCATGTTGGGCATGATCATGCCCGCGCCCTTGGCCATCCCGAGAAGCTTGACCGGTTTGCCGTCGATAAGGGCGGTGCGCACCGCGATCTTCCGCACGGTGTCGGTGGTCATGATGGCCTGGGCCACATCGACCAGGCCATCGGCGGCAAGGGACTGGGCCGCCTTGGGAATCCCCCGCTGAAAACAGGCCAGCTCCAGCTGTTGCCCGATAACGCCGGTGGAGCAGACCTGCACCAGCTCCGGGGCGATATTGAGGGCATCAGCGGCCATGGCCGTAGTCATCCGGGCCAGACGCATGCCTTCCTCGCCAGTGCAGGCATTGGCGATGCCGGAATTGACCAAAATCGCCTGGGCTTTGCCGATCCGGCACCGCTCCATATCCAGCAGTACCGGCGCCGCCTTGACCAGGCTGGTGGTGAAGACTCCGGCCACCACGGCGGGCTTGTCGCTGACGATCAGGGCAAGATCGAGCCGATCCTTGCCCCGGATTCCGGAGTTTACCGCCGCAGCCTTAAAGCCCTGGACTGAAAAATTTTCTGCCGCCATCTTACTTCTTCCCGCTGCTCTTGCCGCAGCATCGTTTGTATTTTTGCCCGCTGCCGCAGGGGCAGTCGGCGTTACGTCCGACCTTGTCTCCCTCGCGGGAAAAAGGCTTATGCTCGTCCTCCCCCTCGGCGCCGCGACTCAGCTGCATGGGCTGGCGCTGCTGCCGCTGCTCACGCTCCAACTCGGCGACCTCTTCGTCGCGCACCAGTTGGAGCCGGAACAGCGTGCTGACAGTCTGGTTCTTCATGGTGGAAATCATCTCGCCGAACATGTTGAACCCTTCCTTCTTGTACTCATCCAGAGGATTCTTCTGACCATAACCGCGGAGGCCGATGCCTTCCTTGAGATGATCCATGTTGAGCAGGTGCTCTTTCCAGTGGTGGTCCACGATCTGGAGGAGAACAACCCGCTCCAGGTGGCGCATGTTGGCGGCACCGACCTCCTCCTCCCGCTGGGCATAGCGGTCTTTCAGCGCCGCGAGGATCAGCTCGGCAAAGGCGCCAAGATCAAGATCCTTTTTCTCCGCCTCGCTCCACTCCCCGGCAAAGCCGAACAGGGCAAACATCCTTTCGGAAACCCCATGCCAATCCCACTCTTCCGAGGAGACCCGCGACTCGGCAAATTCATGCGCCACCATCTCGGCCAGTTCCGGGAACATATCGGTCACGACCTCATGGACATCATCCGAGCCCAATACCTCGCGGCGCTGGCGGTAGATCACCTCGCGCTGCTTATTCATCACGTCGTCGTACTCAAGCAGGTGCTTGCGCATATCGAAGTTATGCCCCTCCACCTTGCGCTGGGCGTTTTCGATGGCCCGGCTGATCATGGTATGCTCAATGGGCTCGTCCTCTTCCATACCCAGCTTGTCCATGATCCCGGAGATGCGGTCGGAGCCGAAGATCCGCAGCAGATCGTCCTCAAGGGAGAGATAGAAGCGGGAGGAGCCGGGATCGCCCTGGCGACCGGAGCGGCCGCGCAGCTGGTTGTCGATCCGGCGGCTCTCGTGACGGCTGGTGCCCAAGATGTGCAACCCGCCCAGCTCAACCACGCCTTCGCCCAGCTTGATGTCGGTGCCGCGCCCCGCCATGTTGGTGGCGATGGTCACCTTGCCCTTCTGTCCGGCATCGGCGACAATCTCGGCTTCCTTGTCATGCTGCTTGGCGTTGAGCACCGCATGGGGCACGTCTACTTTTTTCAACATGGCCGAAATCTTCTCGGAAACATCGATGCTGATGGTGCCCACCAGCACGGGCTGGCCTTTTTTGTACAGCTCCTGGATTTCCCGGATAATGGCGCGATCCTTGGCCTTGGCGTTTTTATAAATCACATCGGCGTAATCCTTGCGGATCATGTTGTTGTGGGTGGGGATGACCACCACGTCGAGGTTGTAGATCTTCTTGAACTCCGCCGCCTCGGTGTCCGCGGTGCCGGTCATGCCGCCGAGTTTTTCATACATCCGGAAGTAATTCTGGAAGGTGATGGAGGCCAGGGTCTGATTCTCCCGCTCCACCTTAACCCGCTCCTTGGCCTCCAGGGCCTGGTGCAGACCATCGCTGAAACGACGGCCCTCCATGGCCCGGCCGGTGAATTCGTCCACGATCACCACCTGGCCGTTGCGCACCAGATAATCCACATCCCGCTTGAAGAGCACATTGGCCTTCAAGGCCTGGTTCAAGTGATGCAGCCACTCGATATTCCGGGGGTCGTAAAGGTTCTCCACCCCGACGAGCTTCTCGCCCAGGGCCACCCCTTCCTCGGTGAGCGCGACCGACTTGGCCTTTTCATCCAGGGTGTAATGCTCATCGACCTTGAAGTTGGGAATGATCCGGTCCGCCTTCTCATACAGCTCGGTGGACATCTCGGCCGGCCCGGAGATGATCAGGGGGGTACGGGCCTCGTCGATCAGGATGGAGTCCACCTCATCGACAATGGCGAAATTGAAATCGCGTTGACAGAACTCGGCAACCTCGAATTTCATGTTGTCCCGCAAATAATCAAAGCCGAACTCATTGTTGGTTCCGTAAGTGATATCGGCGGCGTAGGCCTCACGGCGGGCCGCATCATCCATCTCATGCAGGATGGAACCAACGGAAAGCCCAAGAAAGGTGTAGAGCTTGCCCATCCATTCGGCATCGCGCCGGGCCAGATAATCATTGACCGTGACCACATGCACCCCACGGCCGGTGAGGGCATTGAGATAGACGGCCAGGGTGGCGGCCAGGGTTTTTCCCTCGCCGGTTTTCATCTCGGCGATCTTGCCCTGATGGAGGATCATACCGCCGATGAGCTGCACATCGAAATGGCGCATTTCCAGAACCCGCCAGCTTGCCTCCCGGCAGACGGCAAAGGCCTCGGGCAACAGGCTGTCCAGGGTTGCTCCGGCAGCGAGTCGCGCCTTAAAGGTCTCGGTCTTCGCCACCAGCGGCTGAATGCTTTTAAGAACCCGTTCGTTCTTGCTGCCAAAAATCTTTTTCAAAACAGAACCGACCATATTTCCACTCCAGGAGGTCAACACCATCGGCATGCCGCAAGGCACACCCCAGCGCGATCAGCATGTTGTTTAGGAGCCGTTTTGGCTATATTCCGTTGACAGTATTATTTGTCACAACGGCGCATTTTTCCCAGACCAAGGCTTCTTCGTTGCAATCCGGGAATTTCGGACATTGAATACAATCACTCCACACCTTATGGGGGAGCTCGTTCTTATCGATGGGCCGGAACTGAAGCCGCTCAAAAAAAGTGGGCTGATAAGTCAGGGTAAAGACCTTGCTGATGCCGAAATGATCGGCCTCGGCCAGGCAAGCCTCAACCAACTGCCGACCAAGCCCCTGGCCCTGGGCTTCTTCCACCACCGCCAGGGAACGGATCTCGGCCAGATTTTCCCAGCAGACATGCAGGGCGCAGATCCCGAGAATCTGCCCGGCAGATGGATCATCCGCCCCGTCCTTGACAATGACCTTAAAATCCCGCAGCTGATCATAGAGGGAACTCAAGGAACGGCCAAGGAGCAAACCCTTGTTGGCAAAATGCTGCAACAGGGCATACATCACCTTTACATCGTCCATCCTAGCATCACGAATCATGAACAGTCTCACCAAAAAAGGAAAGCGGTCAAATGTCCGCACACAAAATCAAGTGGTTACCAGGAAATAACCGTCGCCGGTCGCTTCCTGCTGTAATCGCAGCTTATTGCGATTGCAACAATCATGATGGTCTCACACATTTTTCGGCCCGTTCGGCTGGACGGAACCCGTTCGTTCTACCATACCCGCCCATAAAGAAAAAGATTTCCACAAAAAATCAGGGGGCCTGGAGCCGAGAAGCAGGCAACAGGGCGATATAGGCCTTGACCTTTTCCTCTTTTTCCAACTTGGCGATGAGCTGATTGGCCTCGGCCAGCTTGTCAAATTTGCCCACATAGACCCGGATAAACGGATCATCCTTGTCCTCGGGCGGCACGGAAAAAGCCTCATAGCCTCGTCCCCGCCACTGGGCCACATCCTGTTGCGCCCGTTCCTGATCCTTAACCGCAGAAACCTGCAGGGCAAAGAAAGAAGGCTCAGCCTCGGCCCATTCCGTTCCGGCAGCAGGGGCCGATTCCGGTTGTGCTCCAGATTCCGGCGGCATATTTTTCTTTTGCTCCGGTGAGACAACAGGCTCGACGGTGACAGGATTTCCCGACTGTAGAGCCCCGGCAAGCTTTGCCAGCGGGGACTTTTCCTCGCCCGGGGTCGGCTGGAGGATGGTCTGCCCAGCCCAAATGCCGAGAATGAACATCCAGAAAAAGATGCAGCCGGTGACCAGGGTCAGGCTAAACATCCCCAACAGGCCCAGCTCAAAACGGACAACAAATCCAAATCTGGCTTTCTGCTTCGGTTTCGGTGCGGTCATAAACGGATCATCCGTTGCCAGGAAACACCGGGCAACGCCTCCTCATGCTGATCGTTACAGGACATGCCCCAGGCCTACATGGATTCCGGAGCGCTCACCCCAATCAGGGCAAGACCATTTCGCAAAACAACCCTTATGCCCATGGCCAACCAAAGACGGGCCCGGCTCAATTCTTCATCCTCGGAAACAATCCGGTGCTTATTGTAGTAGCTATGAAACTGTCCGGCAACATCCTGGAGGAAAAAAACCAGCCGGTGCGGAGCCAGATCAAGGGCCGCACCCTCCACCAACCCAGGAAAAGCGGCCATGGCCTTGAGCAAATGGGTCTCGTCGTCCAGGGTGAGCCTCGCCAGCGGCGCATCCTCCAAGCTCCCCAGGATAATGCCTTTGGCCTCAGCCTGCCTGCGGATGCTGTGCAGTCGGGCATGGGCGTACTGGACATAGTAGACCGGGTTTTCCTGGCTGGTCTTGGTGGCCAGATCCAGATCAAACTCCAACTGGCTGTCCGCCTTGCGCATGAGGAAAAAGAAACGAGCCACATCCGCGCCCACCTCGTCGAGCAACTCGTCCACCGTGACGAAATTGGCCTTGCGGGTGGACATCTTCACCTGCTGCCCATCGCGCAGCAGGGTGACAAACTGGTGCAGGACCACGGTCACCTTGGTCGGATCATAGCCCAGGGCCTTGACCCCGGCCAGCACATCCGGCACCGTGGCGATATGGTCGGAGCCGAAGATATCGACCATCCAGTCAAAGCCGCGCCGGAATTTCTCCCGGTGATAGGCCATGTCCGGCAGCCGGTAGGTCGGCTCGCCGGTGGACTTGATGATCACCCGGTCCTGGGGCAGGTCGAACTCGGTACCCTTGAACCAGACCGCGCCGTCCTGATCGTAGGCCAGCCCCTTTTCCCGTAGGGAGGCGACCACATCATCAACCAGGCCGTTTTCATAGAGAGAATGTTCGTTGTAATAGTTGTCAAAGACAATGCCCAGACGGTGCAGGGTACCGTTGATGTCCGCAAAGATAACCTGCTCGGCCTTGTTCTTGAACACCATAACATCCGGCTCATCCTTGAGAGCCTCACCCTGCTCCTCGATGAGCGATTGAGCGATATCGCGAATGTACTGGCCTTGATAGCCGTCTTCCGGGAAGGTGAAGGGCAATCCAAGCGCTTCAAGATAGCGGGCTCGGGTGGATTCCCCCAGCACCCGCATCTGCCGCCCGGCATCGTTGTAATAATACTCCCTGGTTACCTGATGGCCGGTGGCGGCAAGCAGGCTGGCAATGGCATCGCCTAAAACCGCCTGTCGTCCGTGTCCCACACTCAGAGGCCCGGTGGGATTGGCGCTGACAAACTCGACCAGCACCTTCTTGTCCTGGCCGATTTTACTCAGGCCAAAGGCCGCATCCTGGGCACAGACCTCGGGCAGCACGGACTGCCAGACAGACTTGTTAATGTAGCAATTGACAAAGCCCGGCCCGGCGATCTCCACTCGCTCCAGCAGATCGGTATGGGGGCTAAGCATCTCCACCAGCTGGGCGGCAATGGCCCGGGGATTTTTCTGGTCCTTGCCCGCCACCACCATGGCCAGATTGGTGGCCAAATCGCCCTGGCCCGCATGCTTGGGTTCGTCCAGGGAATAAGCCCCTGCTGCGGCAACGGACCAAAATCCGGCCTCAACCCCTTGTGTAAAGCAGTGGTCTATCAATGTCTTCAAGCGTGTTTTAATCATTGTCTTTCTAATCCAGGAAATATTTTTGCAACTGTTCAGCTCACAGGGTCAACATACACCTGCCGATTGCAGGAGCCGAAAAGACAAAGAATCTCATAATTGATGGTGTCGGACCAGCGGGCGATCTCCTCGGCCCTGATCTCCCCTTTCCCTTGACGGCCAAGGAGCACCGCTTCATCCCCGGCCTTGACCCCAGGAATATCCGTCACATCGGCCATACAGGCATTCATGCAGATCATACCACGGACCGGCGCCCGCTGCCCCGCAAGCAACACCTCGGCCTTGCCAGTCATTCTCCGCAGATAGCCGTCATCGTAGCCCACCGGCAAAACCGCCAGTTTGGTAGGCCGCTCGGTCACATACCTGTGGCCATAGCTGATCCCCTGCTCTGCGGGAACTTCCTTGACCTGCAGCACCGTGGTGGCAAAACGCATGACCGGCCGCAGATTCAGGGCAGAAGCCTGCCCCAGCCAGTCCGCGGGGTAACAGCCATAGAGCGAAATACCCGGCCGCACCAGGTCACAATGCATCTCGGGGTAGCGCAACAGGGTGGCCGAATTGGCAATATGCCTGACCCGCCCGTCCCCACCGCCTTGTACCTGGGTCAACAGCTCCTGAAACAGGGCATACTGCTCTTCCGTGGTAGTGTCGCCTTGCACATCGGCCTTGGGAAAATGGCTGGCGATCCCGGAAAGGTAGAGACTGGGAAACCGGCGCAAGGCGGCCACAAACGGCGCGATTTCGTGGGGCAGAAGACCAAAACGCCCCATGCCGACATCAACCTTGATCTGCACCCCTTTCCGGCAACCAGCCTTTGCCGCCTGCGCGGCAAGAGCCTCCAGGGCTTCCAGGGTATAGACCACGGGGGTGAGATCATGGGCCACCGCCTCCGCCGCCCCGTGCCGATCAACGCCAAGCATGACCACGACCTGCCCGGTTATCCCGGCCTGCCGCAGACGCACCCCTTCTTCGACCTCGGCCACGCCGAAGGCCGTGGCCCCTGCCTCGGCAAAAGCCTGGGCCGCCGGGACAAGGCCATGCCCATAGGCATCTGCCTTGACCACGGCCAGGATCTCCACCGCCGGGCCGACCAGTTCTCGCACCTGCCGAAAATTATGGCGCAGGGCGGCACGATCGATCTCCACTCTATTCCAGGAAGGCGTTCCCATATCAAACAACCCGTTCTCTCAGCGAAGAACTTTGCGTGCGTTCCACTCCCGCCAGATGAGCCTGCTCGATAACAGCAGCGCCCATCCGACAGCAACATATATAACACTGACCACCAGGGGAGGCACGGAGGATTTGCGCAACAGGCGACCGCCAAGCATCATGCAGACAACCATCCCCCACATCCGCCAGGAATATACCCCACCAAGACACATTCCATCCGGGCGCACCACGATCCGGGCGATATTCTTCCGAGCTGCCCGCTCAATAAGCCAAAACGCTTTCAATGTACCAAACCCCAGAGCCAGAACCAGAAATACCCAGGACACAGCTTCGTCCAGAAGATAGCCCCGCACCATCAGGTATAGACCGATAAAGCTCCACATAAGGGCGGCAACCAGGAGGTTGGTGCTGATGCTCGCCCCCGGCTTCAACCGTGCCAACCAGCTCATGCTTTTCCCCTCGGAATCTGCCACACCATACCGAACCCCGTCCGTCGCCCGCAAATAAATAGGCCTACCCCCAAACATGGGAATAGGCCTACACACTTCAGCAAATGTTCTGCAAGTTCTACATTACACCTCGGTGACGGTGATTGCACCCTCGGGGCAAACCTCTACACAGGTCTCACAGCCCAGACATTCGTCAGCATTCACTGCTTCGGCCTTGCCGTCAACCATTTCATACACCTGCGCGGGACAAGCGTTTACGCACTCTGCATCACCGGCACATTTGTCCTTATCAATATCAATCTGCCACATAGTACTTCCTCCATATAAGGTTGAAAAAAATGATAAACAAGATCGCACTGCCACAGAACGAGGCAGAATATCGAGCCCATTGCTTCCGGAAAAAGACACGAATTTCCCTTTCCCTCTAATGCACAGGCATTTTTTTGTCAATAAAAAAGAAGCCTCGCCACAATCAGGGACACCCGCGGGGTAAAGACAATTCATGTTGACCAGTCTGCTCCGATCTTTTAGGATACCAACCGTTATTTTTTGTGCAGGCGTTTCCCCTGGCATTATCCTTAAAACTGTCCGAAAAAGGCCCATGGTATGAGCAGCAAACCAAAGATCAAAAAAAAGACCACACCCAGCCCGGAACTCAAGGCCCAAAAAAATGAAGAGGCCATGATTGCCGGCATCCTCGAAGGAAGCCCCGACGGGATTGGAGTGGCGGTTATCCGCCTGGACTGCGGCTGCCGGAAAATGGCGGCGGTTGACTGTAAGGGAGAACCCGCCAGCAAGGTGATCATCTACCGGGACGAGGCTGAAAGCATCTGCGAGGCATGCAAAAAAGACGATGGCGCTTTTGCCAGGGTGGTGACTCAGTTCATCCACTGGCAAGAACCGCTGCCCGATGGCGCCACCCGAATGAAGATCGAGGCCAAGGTTCTTGGCAGTTACACCAGCCACTAACCAAGCCAGTGCGCCATCCCTGGCTGAAGAGCATCACCGCTCCCCAGCCAGGGAGGCGGCATCAGGCTATTTGCTGCACACTCCGAGATATTTCCCCTTGGTCTTCACCACCTGTTTCATGGATTGCCCCTGGCCCTGGGTTGTCATGGTCATGGTGCTGTCCATGACCTCGCCGGTGTAAGTGGCAACCCCGTCCCCTTTAATTTTCATACCTCCGTCATCGCAAACGGTGCCCCAGGTAATCGTGTTGCCCTTGCGTTCCATCTTGGTTGCCTTGCACTTGTTGTCGGTTTTCTGATCGGAGGCGGGTACTAAATCGTCCTTGGTGATACATTTCACCACCGTCGAACGCATGGTATTCCCCCGGGTGGAAACCGACATCCCCGGAGGCAGCTTCACTCCCGGCGGCAGGGCGGGCATCTGCGGCATTCCTTCCATCTGCATCTCAGAAGTGAACTCCCACTTGCCTTCACGGATACCATCCGCGGCGCCTGCCACCCCTGCCAGGCCCAATACCGCCGCCAATCCCACAACAACCGCCCGTATTCCCTGTTGCATTTGCACCCCTCCGTTTTTTTTATAAAAAATCCGCCTACGACTGGACATATCCCGTATGACCGTCAACACAGGACGGCACAGGCCTTAACCCCGCATTGTTCGATACTCCCGCGCCCTAGCCACCAGGGCCGGAGCCCAGTCCGGAGTGCCCAACGCGTGGATATGGGTATACAGCGCCAGCACATTTTTAAGCACCAACCCATCGCGGCCACCGCTGAACCCCACTCCGCGCTCCATCCGCAGAGCAAGCTGACCAGCCTCGCCACCCCACTCCTCCACCCGACTGTAGCGAAATTCGTGCCCCTTGATTTCGGTTCCTTCGGGATAATACGGATTTTGCCCCTCGACCTTGAGCACGGTGTAGCCATGGGCCTGGGGTTTCTTCATCAGACCGAACCGCACCGGAAAAAGACCCACCAGGGGGAAGACCTCTTCACCAAGCACCATACTTTCGCCAAGATAGATCAGGCCGCCACACTCCGCGTAGATGGGCAGCCCGGCTTCGGCTGCTCTTTTCAGGGAGGTCCTAAAAGAGACATTGGCAGAAAGCGCACGGGCGCTGGTTTCCGGAAAGCCCCCGCCAATATAGAGACCATCAAGCTGCGGCAGCTCCGGAGCGGTTAGGGCATTGATCTCCACCAATTGGGCGCCGCACCGGGTGAGCGCCTCCAGGTTTTCCGCATAATAGAACTGAAAGGCCGCATCCTTAAGAATGCCGATTCGAGCCGGCTCTTCCGCGCCCTGACACGCCGGGCGCGGAAGAGCCGGCTCGCTGGCGCAGGGGGCCATCATCTTTTCTATCCCGACAAGATCCAAATATTGCGCCGCCTTCCCGGCCAGGGTCTGCACCGCCGCCTCGGCTCCCGCATGCTCCGGGCAAGGGGTAATACCAAGATGCCGTTGCGGGAAGGCGTCTTCTTTAGAGCGGGGCATGGCACCCAGAACCGGGATCCCGGTATACTGTTCCACCGCCTGTCGGACCAGGGCCTCGTGCCGGGGTGTGCCCACTCGGTTTAAAATCACCCCGCCGATTGTCACCTCCGGATCAAAGCGCTGGCAGCCCAACACCAGGGCCGCCACAG
>Ga0172379_10003862_pt1 | contig 23151 bp, 22 predicted proteins | sample GrowelOW334metaG_FD_119756 | JGI IMG/M metagenome (GOLD analysis project Ga0172379, IMG submission 119756) | Groundwater microbial communities from an aquifer near a municipal landfill in Southern Ontario, Canada - Groundwater well OW334 metaG | ecosystem: Environmental > Aquatic > Deep... | reverse complement strand
AGAATCTTTCCCTGCCAAAAAACCGGTTTATATCGTAGCCAAATGCGAACCAGAGCAAGAAGAGGCCTGGCGGGAATGCGTTTTACAGGTGACTGACATGGCAAGCTTGTTCGCGCCCCAGACAGACCGCAACCCCTGGATCCCGCATATCACTTTGGCCCGCACACGCGGCGGCAAGGAGCTGGAGCACATGCAGATCCAGGTCAATGGCTTAGGCTGGGTGCCGCGCAATGCCACGCTCTACAAAAGCGATCACACCCCGACTGGCCCGATTTACACACCCTTACATGAATTCCCCATCAACATTTAATTGCATGGGCTTGGTCATCCACGGATATGATTTGCATCGCATCCTGCAGGAGATCCAGACCCGCAGCGCCCAAGGCCTCAAGACTTGGATTGTTACGGCTAATGCCGAGATTTTGCTTACTGCCAAACGTTCACCAGCCTATTGGGAAACGATAAGGCAAGCTGATTTCAGGTTTGTGGATGGGTTTGGCCCGCAGCTGATCGGATTTTTGCGCGGCACAAGGGCCAAGCGCGTGGCCGGAGTAGAACTGAGCGAGGCTATGGCACAATTGTGTTTGCAGAAAAATTGGACGCTCGGCTTGGTCGGCGGCCAAGATGGAGTAGCTGACAAGGCTGCTTGGGAATTAAGGAAAGCATATCCAGAGATTAAGGTCTGGACTGAAACCGGCGGCCAGGTCGCACCAGACGGTAGGGCAGATGAAACAGGGGAGGCGTCACTCACAAAATTATTTGAATACGAACCAGACGTGCTCTTGGTTGCGTTCGGACACCCTAAACAAGAATATTGGATCCAGAAATATAAAGATCGTTTGCCTACAGTCAAAGTCTTTATGGGCGTGGGCGGGACCTTGGATTTCTGGGCTGGCCATGCAGTGCGCGCTCCGCTATGGATGCGCCACATGGGCTTGGAATGGCTATGGCGCTTGATCCAAGAGCCCTGGCGCTGGCGCAGAATCTGGGACGCTGTGATTGTATTCCCGATCAGAGCATTGTTTGGATAAAAAAAACCGCGTTCATAATGAATGCGGCATAGACTTATCCGCGCCTGATTGGCGCGTCATTTAATGTACCTGCAGATCTTCTTGGCCAGCCTTGGGTCGCTCTTTTTCAACGCCTCAAGCGCTTCCTTATAGCCAAGCTTGGCCAGGGTCATGGCATTGCGCAGCTCCTCAATCTTCTTGTTGCGGCGGTCAACGTACACGAGCCGCCTGAGGATGAGCGCACAGGGCACGAACAACAAGATGAGGATGATGATGCCAATACACATAACCGTGTTATTGCTCATCTCTGCTTCGTCCGGCGGAATCACCAGTTGACCCACGGTGATAGAAAGGGCTATGAGCAAAAGAGAGCTGATGATGAGCCCAAGGGCTATGGGCATGATGCGCGCTCTGTTGATCTCTCTGACGAGCCGCCGCAGATGATCGGCGCACCATTCTTTCTTGTCCTGCACCCTCACGATTGCTTTTGTGGCCATTTCCTACCTCCTGGGCAGATATTAGGAGGTAAATTTACAGTTGTCAACCGTAAGCTTTTAGCTTAAACAGGCCTCAGATTAACCCCTGAGGGCATTACATATCGAGACGCGCTCTACAGGCCTAAATTTCAACTCCTTCTTTCCAGTACTCATCAAAAGCATTCCGGGCTTCGTCATAATTTGTCGAAAGATTCATTTCTGATCGTTGTCCTGAATTTATTGCATTTACGTTTGGAAGGTTCCGCAAATAACCATTTCCCCCCATTATCCAACGATCATGCGCGTCTTTTATCTTCCGACTGTCAATGACAGCCCAAATAACCTTAATACCCCTCTGACCCATCTCCAACTTAAATCGAGTATAGGATTTTTTAGTCTCGCTCTTTATATTCTTGTCGCTCAGATCCAATGAAAGTAAGCGAATCTCCTTGATTTTTTCAGCGTCAGCTACAGCCCATAGCCACTCAAGTGCCTCTTTTTGAAAGTGCTTATCGAGCCAAGATATAGACCGCTCGCACTCCGCCAAGACCCTTTTAATCCAAAGAATATTTGAAAATGGGCGCTTCGGGTCAATAAAAACATTGTTTGGGACGTTCACCGTGTCTGGCGAAATCAAAATCTTGATTTTACGCGTTTTTTTGTTGTAACTGATGATACCGGCATAATTCAACAAATCCAAAAAATGTGTTAGAGGTTCACGTGAGACATAGCACCAAAAACCAGTTGTTTTGAGAACCGTCAAAACTTGCTCAACATCTACGTCTGACAGACCCCACAGATACTGCTGTAAAGCCACGGTAGGGGGAAAACTGAGTAGCAGATGCATGAGAATCTCTGTCTCTTTTCCATCGCGTTTGATGAATAAAGACTCAAAAACTCCGCGCCCCGCTTCTGTTAATTCACCCGCATCAAAAACCCCAAGCCCCTCCCAAAAGTCATGCGAGCTAACCTGGCTCTGATTTATTGAGCCTTCTTCGCCAGCCATTTTTAAATGCGGCAATATTTTCTTCCAATTACTTTGGAGAAGAATGCTCTGTTTCGTGTCCATGATCTGTTTTATTATTTTTTAGCTCGTTGCTGATTTCAGCATCAAGCGCTGAAATCACTCCAGCAAACTTTCCCATAGCAATCCCGTACGCGAGTTGTTTGGGATACCAGAGAATAGCCCCACTTGGCAGTGGAATACTTTCAAGATCCGATGCCAATTTCACATCATTAATTATTGACTTTGGTGGGTTCTGAACTACTTTCAAAGGGGGGACTTCTGGATTCTGGACTTCATGATTTTTTTTCTCATCTTCATCAATCAACCCAATTAATTCAACGGAAACCTTGTCATTTGGATAAAGGTCCGCAAATTTTATTGTCTCAAGAAAGATTCTAGCAACTTCAGCCGAGACCCGTCTCGCGATTCCATGATGCTGTATCAGAATACTGCTTAAAGCCGTCGGAACTGCTTTGCCGGCATATTCTTTAATCAGTGAACTAAACAATTTGGGGGCTAAGCAGGCTTGCTTAATTGCCTGATTGTAATCATCATCTATTGGATGCGCCAGACGAATCGAAAGCTGCGAGTTGCGGTAGGCCTTGCCCTCTCTATTTAGAAGGCCATAGTGCACAAGTGCTGAAATCCTCGTCCCCGAGGTTCCCGTTACCGTCTTATACCCCATCTGAACAACTGCATCTTCTCTGTTGAATTGCGAATTCCCAAACGCTTTGTCTAATTTGGCCGAAAAGGCAACAGCCTGTTCCAATGGAATCGCTGGATAAGCCGTGCTCCTATCCCTCGTGCTTTTCTTTGCGACTTTTTCTATACTTTGTTGCATAAATTTAAAATTTAAGTATTAGCTGCCTATAGCATATACCCAATGTTTATGCCTTGTCAAGAAGTTCTGAATTATTTACTCTGAATTACGCTGTAATCATAGCTCAATTTAAAAAATCAATAGAATATCATGCTTATAATGGTCGGTATTAAGATAAAATTCTAAAGTTATTTTTAGAGCAAATAACAAAACAAAGTAGCGTGAAGATAATCAACAATAGCCCTTGTTAAAAGGAGCCTTTGGACTTAAAATAGCTTTATTATGCCTAAAAAGATCAGGACGCGCTTTGCGCCAAGCCCCACAGGTTATTTGCATATTGGAGGCGTAAGGTCAGCCTTGTATCCGGAATTGCTGGCGCGCCAATTGGGCGGGGATTTTATTTTGCGCATTGAAGACACTGACCAGGCCAGATTTATGCCGGGCGCTACGGAAAACCTGTGCAGGACATTAAAGATGCTCGGAATTGAGCCAAATGAGGGTGTTTGGATAGATGACAGCGGCAAGATCATTGAACGCGGGCCGCGCGGGCCTTATATCCAGTCTCTGCGCAAAAGCGCACACCAGGCTTATGCCAAACAGCTTATGGACATGGACAAAGCTTATTATTGCTTTTGTACTGAAGAGCGACTGACAGAAATGCGCATAAACCAGGAACTAGCTCATTTGCCGACTGGTTATGACGGCCTTTGCCGCAAGTTGAGCAAAGAGGAGGCTCAGAAAAAGGTGGACGCAGGCGAGGGGCATGTAATCCGCCTCAAGCTCCCCAAAGAGGGCAGTGTGGTTGTGGATGATATTATCCGCGGCAAAGTTAAGTTTGAGTGGAAGCTGGTGGATGACCAGGTAATCATCAAGCGCGATGGCATGGCCACCTACCATCTAGCTTCCATGGCTGATGACCATGACATGGGCATAACCCATGTGATCCGCGGGGAGGAATGGTTATCCTCAGCCCCCAAGCATGTTTTCATCTACCAAGCCTTTGGCTGGGAGCTCCCCGTATTCGCTCATCTGCCCTTGATCCTGAACGCTGACCGGTCCAAGCTGTCCAAACGCCAAGGTGATGTATCCACTGAATCTTATTTGGACAAAGGATATTTGCCTGAAGCATTGATCAACTTTGTTGCTCTTATGGGTTGGAACCCGAAGGGTGATCAGGAAATCTATTCGCACAAAGAGCTAGTTGATCTGTTTGACTTGTCCAAGGTCAACAAAGCTGGCGCAATCTTTAACATTGAAAAACTCAACTGGCTTAACAACCATTACTTGCGCCAATTGCCTGACGACAAGTACTTTAGCCTTATTTTACAGTATCTACCTAAGACTGAATCTGACTTGGAACTCAAGCGCCGCGTGGCTTTATTGTTCAGAGAGCGTTTGAATTTACCAGCTGAAATCACTGAGCTGAGCGCGTTCATCTTTAAGCCAAAATTAGATTACTCAGGCATCTCATTGACCTGGAAAGATCACACAAAAGAAGAAGCTAGCGAACGTTTGAAGACTGCTAAAGAGTGGATTGAACAACTTGATGATTCAATGATGTTAGACTCCAAAGCCATTGAGCAGGTCATCAAATCCAAGATTATTGATAAGGGGTGGGGGAATGGGGATACGCTCTGGCCTTTACGGGTCGCTTTGTCAGCCCAAGAAAAATCACCCAGCCCGTTTGAGTTGATAGCCATCTACGGCAAGACAAGAGCACTGAAGCGAGTGGGAGAAACACTGGAATATCTAAAATAAGGCCTATTTGTCATCTTGAGCGGAGTGAGTCAGACGAACGGAGCCGAAAGATCTCGGAAACAGAAGTCACTTGGTAACGTTAGATTCTGAGATTTCTCGACTCCGTCTAACTCCGCTCGAAATGACACTGTTATTCTGTTATACTGTTACTATGCGCATCGGCCGGTTTTGTTTGGTTTTATTGAGCCTGGTTGCATTGCTTGGCAATAGCAACTTTTTTGTTTTACAGCCTGCTTCAGCTGCCTCCCAGCTCAAGAGCGAAGTGGATGACATGAACTCCCAGATCCAGGAAAAGCGCACGCAAGTCAAAGAAGTCCAGGGATTGATCAGCACTTATCAAAGCAGAATCAAGGCCCAGGAGAGCCAGCAGGCAACACTGGCCAACCAGATATTGCTGTTGGACAATCGTGTTCGCGAAAAAGAACTGCGCATCCAAGAAACAAAATCCCAGATTGATTTGATTAACCTTGAGCTTAAGGCTTTGAACTCAAGCATTGCCAGCCAAGAAGAAAAAATCATGAGCCAAAAATCCATGGCCGCTGACTTGATTCGCAGACTAAGGCAAATGGATGATATCAGCACTTTATATGTATTTCTGAGCCGGCCGACTCTGTCGTCTTACTTGGACAGGGTAGAGGAGCTGAAACGACTTGAGGGAGATCTGACCCAGACCTTGCAAAGAGTGTCCCAGGAAAAGCTGGAGCTTGAACAGACTAGAAAAAACAGGGAAGCCAAAATGGCTGATTTGGTGACGCAGAAAAAGACTTTGGCTGAGGATGCATTCAGGTTAGACCAGGAAAAAAACGCCAAAACTTCGCTCTTGGCTGAGACCAAGGACAAGCAAGAAGAGTTTGCCCGGGCTTTGGATGAATTGCGTCAGCAAAGAGAACAGGCTGCTGATGAAATCGCGACCCTAGAAAAAACCTTAAAAGACAAGTTGGATACGATTGATGTGGCTTTAGCCAATGGCGAAACGCTTTTGCTTTGGCCTGTGCCATTGCGCAAGATCACAGTCACATTCCATGACCCGACCTATCCGTTCAGGAACTTGTTTGAGCACCCTGGCATTGATTTGAGGGCTGATGTGGGCACGCCAATTCGCGCTGCAGCTGGCGGCTATGTAGCCTGGAATAAAACCGGAAAAATGTACGGAAACTATGTCATGATTATCCATCCGGGCAACATTGCTACGGTCTATGGCCACTTATCGCGCTTTGGCGCCAAGCCAAACACTTATGTTGAGCGCGGGGACATCATCGGTTACACGGGCGGAATGCCGGGCATGCAAGGCGCTGGCCTTTCTACTGGCCCGCATTTGCATTTTGAGGTCAGGCAAGATGGCATCCCAGTTGACCCCATGGGCTTTTTGCCCGAAGCAATCCAAACGGACATGGTTTCTCAAGAATAATTTTGTTTGTCTGATTATTGACAGCTTAAGGCTGTTATTTTATTATTGGGCTACCTCGCTTCACACCCTCCTCGGGGCAGAGGTCCTCTGGATTTCCTCATGGTCTAGATGGACAAAAAGGCGTCCATGCTTGTGCGATCGCCCAAACGATTCGCCTTGCAGGCTGAGTAAGACGAGGTGCTCTGTTAACACGGGCCATTCTCGGCAGCTCTTATCTCAGGACAGCGGGTACGCAACCCCGCTCATTCGTCTCCACGGACTTGCATAAGCAGGTCCTTTTTAAATACTGAAAACACCCCTACCCCTCTTTCTCAAGAGGGTGTGACCTAGTACGTTAAAGTCTCCCTTATCAAGGGAGAAGCGAAGAGGAATAAACCTAAGCACTTGTACGTTAAAGTCTCCTTGTGAAAGGAGAAGCGAAGAGGTTTTCTGTCAACGCATCAATATCTTCCATAGTCTCTACTTTCACGGCTTGTTCGCGATATTTCCTGAAGCCTGGGATGCTTTTGAAATACCAAGGGAAATGTTTGCGCAATTTTATCAACCCGTTTTGGCCGTAGTGTTCGATTTGATACTTTGCATGCAAGCGCAAAAGCCTAAGACGTTCGTTTAGATCTGGATCGCCAGGATCAACCATGCCATGCATGGCTTTGCGGATCCTGTCCAAAATCCATGGCCTGCCCAAAGCTCCGCGGCCCACGAGCAGGCCTGCAGCGCCTGAATCAGTCAAAGCTTGGACCGCGCTTTCCGGGTCAGTGATATCGCCGTTGATCAGAACCGGAATTTTCAGGGCTTGCGCCACGGGTTTGACCAAAGACCAGTCTGCTTTGCCAGAATAACCCTGCTCTTTGGTGCGCGCATGGATCTCCAAGGCATCTGCGCCAGCTTGTTCCAGAATCTTTGCAAACTTGATGATATCATTCGGGTCGCTCCAGCCTAGACGAGTCTTGACGCTAAGTGGTACATTAATAGCTGATTTCACAGCTTTAACAATGTCTGCGGCGCGCTCAGGATCTTTCATGAGCGATGCACCATTAAACTGTGAAACTGCTTTGTGTACCGGGCAACCCATGTTGATGTCAATGCCGTCGGGCGCGAACTTTTCGCAAATCAGGGCAGCGGCTTTGGCCATCACTGCTGGGTCTGACCCGAAAAGCTGTTGGACAACCGGTCTTTCGTATTGCTCCAGCTTGCACAATTCCAAAGTTTTGCGGTTGTCGCGCACCAAAGCCTCGGCCGAAACCATTTCGCGGAAAATCACTGACTGTTTATCAATATCCCGGATCAAACGGCAAAACGGCAGATCAGTGAAATCTGCCATCGGCGCCAGGCCGATAATGGGCCGCGAATCATCCATCCATCTCATGGAAAAAGAATTTACCAAACAAAAGCCAAAAAGTCGAGCCTTATGTACCTGCTAAAGAAATCCACCAAGGAGGATCCACGCGTCAAATATTTGACACGCTTGGTGCAAGGGCAAAACTTGATATTAGCCATAATCATTTTGGTGGCAGCTGTTGTCGTGGTCTGGAAAACAGGCTATGTCCAATTTCCAGCCCAAGACCCGTTGCAAGAAGGCCCGCCAGTCACAAAAGATCTCATTCAATACCAGCTCTTTGCTTATCAGGACGGGACATACATCAAACACGAACAAACCATCACCAAAAACCGTTTGATGATCGTGGGACAGGTGTATGACATGAAAACAGTTGAGGCTGAATGGCCGGATTTCCAGATGTTCATAAATGACCAGAAAATTCCTGTGCCAAAGGATTCTGGAGCATACAGCCTGGATTTTTTCCTCAAACCCGGTAAGAATGTATTTAACAGCCATGTTTCCGTGGCCGGACAAGTCCTTAACCAGCAGCAGCTCATCATCTATTACCAACCGTCAAGCTAACAGCCATGAAGTTTAAATTGCACGAACCATATCAGCCTGCTGGCGACCAGCCAGAGGCCATAAAGCAGCTGGCCGCGAATCTGAAAAAGGGGGCCAGATTTTTAACTTTGCTGGGCGCGACCGGCACGGGCAAGACTTTTACCATGGCCGAGGTCATCAATCAGATACAAAAGCCGACTTTGGTGATTGCGCACAACAAAACATTGGCTGCACAGCTGTGCAATGAGTTCAGGCAATTTTTCCCTGAGAATGCGGTTGAATATTTTGTTTCATACTACGATTATTATCAGCCTGAAGCCTACATACCTAAAACAGATACTTACATTGAGAAAGACGCGGCCATCAACGAGGAGATTGACCGCTTGCGCCATAGCGCGACCCAGTCATTGCTGACCAGGAAGGATGTGATTATCTGCGCATCAGTCTCGTGCATTTACGGCTTGGGAGCGCCCGAGGTCTATGCTCTGACGCATTTGCACATAAATACCAGCCAAGATGTGGACCGCGATAAAATAATCAGCCAGCTGATAGACATGCAGTTCACCCGGACGAATGCGGATTTGACGCGCGGCTCTTTCCGGCTCACCGGCCCGGTTTTAGAGTTGATGCCGGCCAACGAGGAAAAAATCTATCGTTTGGAAATGCTGGGCGGCCGGGTAGATAGGATTGCGCAGATAGAACCGGTCAGCCGCAAGGTGTTGCGCGAACAAGGCGACCTATGGGTCTTTCCGGCCAAACACTTCATCACAGCCGGGCCAGAACGCGAGCGCGCCATCAAAGACATACGCCGCGAACTGGCTGAGAGGCTTTCGTATTTTGAAAAAACAGGCAAGCTGCTTGAGGCTGAGCGCCTTGAGCGCCGCACGCGCTATGATCTGGAAATGATTGAGACGCTTGGGTATTGCTCGGGCATAGAGAACTATTCGCGGCATTTGTCTGGCCGCAAAGAAGGGGAGCCGCCTGATACTTTGCTTTCATATTTCCAAGGCGACTTTTTGACCATCATTGATGAATCGCACGTCACGATTTCGCAGATCGGGGGCATGTACGAAGGCGACAAATCCAGGAAAGACACTTTGATAGAACATGGATTCCGTTTGCCTTCAGCGCGCGACAACAGGCCCATGACATTTGCCGAGTTTGAGAAAAAGATAACGCAGGCCGTTTTCGTCTCAGCCACGCCCGCGGCTTTTGAATTCAAGAATTCCGATGCAATCATTGAGCAGATCATCCGCCCCACAGGTCTAGTGGACCCGCAAGTAATCATCCGCCCGATAACACCACGTAGCTCGCATCTCGTAGCTCGCCGCCGCCCAGAGGGCTCTGGCCCGGAGGGTAGCTCGCGGGACGTGGGACCCATTCGACTCCGCTCCGCTCCGCTCAGGGCAGGCTGTAGGACGAGCGACGATGGCGTAGGCCAGATCGATGACTGCATTGAGCGTATCAGCCAAACGACCAAATCCGGCATGCGCACCTTGGTCACGACTTTGACCAAAAAAATGGCTGAGGACCTGACTGATTATCTGAAAGAAAAAAACCTCAAAGCCTGTTATCTGCATTCTGACATCAAGACTGTTGAGCGGCTGGAGATTTTGAGCGACTTCAGGCGCGGGACTTATGATGTGCTGGTCGGCGTCAACCTGTTGCGCGAAGGCTTGGATCTGCCTGAGGTATCTTTGATCTGCATCTTGGATGCTGACAAGGAGGGCTTCCTCAGGTCTGAGACGTCTTTGATCCAGACAATCGGCCGCGCGGCCCGCAACGTTAAGGGCACAGTCATACTTTACGCTGACCACATCACAGACAGCATGAAGCGCGCCATCCAGGAGACTGACAGGCGCAGGGAAAAGCAAGTCAAATATAATGAAGAGCACAACATCACGCCAACGACCATCATCAAGGCTATTGCGGATTTGCGCGGCAGCCTCGGGTTTGAGACTGAGCCAAAAGACGTCAAAGCCATTCTCGCGCTGGAGCTTTCGGTTGAAACGCACAATCTGGAAGAGATCATCAAAACCAAAGAAGCTGAGATGAAGACCGCGGCACTTGAATTGGATTTTGAACTGGCAGCCATTTTGCGCGACGAAATCGTGGTCATAAACCAAGAATTAGGAAAACGGAAAAAAGAAATCGCATCACCCAAAGATCCGAACAAGATTGTGATCAAACGCCCGCCGCGGCACGGAAGGACGCATTAAACAAAAAATCCCGCGAGAAACGGGAGGGAGTCGACGGAGCGGTCGTCAGTTGTGGATGAAACCTGCGACAAGAGGCTCGATTTGGTAGCCGCGCTTGATGTTGTAGTTGGACAGGGCATACAGGTGCGTGGGCCAGAGCTTGGCGTTCTCGTTCCAGGGCAAGCCGAGTTTGGAGTACAGCTCCATGAACGCGTCATTGACTGAGCCGGATTCCATGGTCTCAAAGCCATCAATGGACAGCACATGGTCAGCCGGGACGAGCGCGAGCCACCACTCGGCATAGGGCCTGCCCTCGGGCGTGGCATTCAGCACATAGACTTCGTAGCCAGCTGCGATGGCTGCCTCGAGCCGCCCTGTGGAGTAGTACTTGTACTCGTACTCTCCATCTGCCTTGAGGTTGAGCTGGTACTTGGGCACAGCGGCCGGGTAGGGCGGGTGCATGGTGTAGATCTCGCTGGGAAGGAACACGACAACCTGTTTCATGGGACCTCCTATGGGTTGCGAACAGACATACTTAAGTCCAAATCTTGATAAAAGTCAAGGTGCGCATGGACGCAAGCCAAAACGTGCGGTAATCTTAGGCCATGGATGCTGTTGAAGACATAAAAGCCAGGCTGGACATAGTGGATGTGATCGGCGAATACCTCCAGCTTAAGCCCGCGGGCAGCGGGAGTTTTAAGGCTAATTGCCCGTTTCATCAGGAAAAAACCCCGAGTTTTTTCGTTAACCGGCCCAGGCAATCCTGGCACTGTTTTGGATGCAACATCGGCGGGGACATGATTTCGTTTGTGGAAAAAGTAGAAGGCATGGAGTTCATGGAGGCTTTGGAGCTCTTGGCCCAAAAGGCCGGCATTCAGCTCCCCAAGTTTGACCAGAAAATAATGGGCGTAAAAAAACGCTTGCAGGATGTGAATGATTACGTAGCCAAGCTTTACCAGCACACACTGATCTCAGACTCTGATGCGAACGTGGCGCGCGAGTACATCAAAAAGCGCGGCATTGATGATTTGACTGCTGACATCTGGCGCATTGGCTATTCGCCGGCTGATTGGAGCGGACTTGAGAAAAAACTGAAAGAACAGGGATTCAACTCGTCTGACCTGATTGAGGCTGGAGTGGCTGCGGCCAAAGAGCATGGGCAGGGGATTTATTATCGCTTCAGGTCCAGGCTCATGTTTCCCATCTGGGATGCTTTCGGCCATGTCATCGGCTTCACGGGCAGGATCTTGACTGACGAAAAAGTCGCCAAATACATCAACACGCCTGAGACAGCGCTGTATAAGAAGAGCGCAGTGCTTTACGGACTGGACAAGGCTAAGGCCCATATCAAGCGCGAAGATTTGGCGATCCTAGTTGAGGGCAATATGGATGCTCTGACATCCCATCAATTCGGCGTGCAAAACGTGGTCGCGACTTCGGGTACGGCTTTGAGCTTTGAGCAGCTTTCGCTTTTGAAAAGATTTTCATCCAATCTTGCGATTGCCTTTGATATGGACAGCGCCGGCACTATGGCGACTTTGCGCGGCTTGGACATGGCGCGCCAAATGGAGTTTTCCATCAAAGTCATCAGCTATGATTCCAGCCTGGCCAAAGACCCGGATGAGCTGATCAGAAAAGATGTTGAGCTTTGGAAAGATGCAGTGCGCAAAGCCAAGCCCATCATGGAATGGATTTATGTGCGCGCTTTCACCCAGTTTTCGCCCCAGACGCCTGAAGGCAAAAAAGACATTGCCCAGTTTGTCTTGAACGAATGCAGGCACATCCAGCACCCGGTTGAGAGGGATGCTTGGATTGCTAAACTAGCCAAAGATTTGGACATTTCACCGGATGCTCTGAGAACAGTGTTAAGCCGCGCAACAGAAACCAAATCTCGTGACACGCGATACGTGAAACGTGAGATGACTGTTTCTCAGACAGGTCACGAATCACAAGTCACGACACCAGAGAAGCGAACAGCGAAAAGCGATCTACGTGATGTCATCGTGGAATTGGAAGCGCGCTGGTTGGCGACCATAATGCTTAAAGCTGACCTGTTCCATCCCGTGAAGTTCAACTGGTCTGCTCCTCCACATGCGCTACTTTACAAGGCCTTAAATGAGCGCTATACTTCGCGCATTAATCAAAGCGACGGTGTTTCAAATACAGCACCCGCAAATGCTGCGGCTTGGGACCCCCCGGGCAGAGCCTCCCCAGAGATGCCCTCTGGGCGGAGCCTGGACCAAGACCTTAAGCAGCTCGTTGATTATCTCGCCATATTGGCGGATCGCGAATTCCAGGATCAGACGCCAACAGGCTTGGAAAAAGAGCTGGCTGGCACAGAAAAAAGGCTTGAGGAATATGGAATGGTAAAAAGCCTTTCAGAAATTGAACAACAGATGCGCGAAGCAGAACGCCTCGGCGACACCGAGCGCATAAAAGCTTTGCTCGCGCAATTCAATCACCTAAACGATCCCACCTAAGGGATCATAGCTCTCCGCTTCCGCAGGTCGACCAACAGTACGCAGTCCTAAGTACACAGTCCTAACACCAGGACCAAGTACCCAGGACCAAGTACTTGAGTGGACTAGCGATTCTGGAGTGCAAAACTATGTCAACCAATAAGAAAAAAAATTCACGCCAATCAGGACGAAAGAATTTTTCCAGCACCCCAGCCAAGAACAAACACAAGAAACACATGCCCAATAAAAAACGCCCGATCCAGAAGAAGCACGCCCCCCAGCCGAAAAAGAAAGGGCCGGCAAAGCCTCAGCCGAAAAAGCAAACCAAGCAGCAGATCATCCCAAAAGTGCCGTATGTAAAGACTCCTGCGCCTTCGGAGGAAACTTTGGATAAATTATTTGATAAGGCGCGCACCAGGAGCTTTTTGACCGAGACTGAAGTTTTATATGCTTTCCCTGACATAGAGGATTACATCCCGACATATGAGGCATTCGTGGATCGTTTGGATGCCGCTGGAATCGGTATCGTGGAAATGAAGGAAGGGATTTTGGGCAGGAAAGAGGACAGGCAAGTCATCATGACGCAGATGAACAGCGCCGTGCCAGAGGTCATGGGCTTTAAGGTTGACCCGTTTGACATCACGGCTGACTCAATCCAAATCTATTTGCGCGAAATCGGAAAGATTCCTTTGCTCAAGGGCGAGGAAGAAGTGGCTTTGGCCAAGCGCAAAGAAAGAGGGGAGAAAGAAGCCGAAAAGAAATTGATTGAGGCTAACTTGCGCCTGGTCGTTTCCATTGCCAAAAAATTCATGGGCAAATCCTTGTCTTTGCTGGACTTGATCCAAGAAGGCAACATCGGCTTGTTCCGCGCAGTCAAAAAATTTGAATACCGCAAAGGCTATAAGTTCTCAACCTATGCCACTTGGTGGATCAGGCAGGCCATCACGCGCGCTTTGGCTGACCAATCCCGCACCATCCGCATTCCGGTCCACATGGTGGAAACCATCAACAAGTTCCAGCAGATTGAGCGCCAGCTGATCCAGGACTTGGGGCGCGAACCATTGCCCGAAGAAATCGCAGCTGAAATGGGCGAGGAAGTGGACAAAGTGCGCCACATCATCAAAATCTCGCAGGATACTGTTTCGCTTGAGACATCAGTCGGCGAAGATGATGAGGACTCAACGCTTGAGGACTTTATTGAGGATATCAAGAATGTCACGCCTGACCGCGCAGCCGGGCTTCAGCTCCTCAAGGACTATGTTAAAGACATCATCAAAGACCTTTCCCCGCGCGAACAAAAAATCCTGGAAATGCGCTTTGGCCTGGTAGACGGCGTAGGCCACACCTTGGAAGAAGTGGGCAAAGAGTTTGACGTCACCCGCGAGCGCATCCGCCAAATTGAATCCAAAGCCTTGGAAAAGATCCAGCAGCATCCGATGATCAGGAGATTGGCTGACTACTAAAAAACTCTTTGGCGGCCACAGCGTGACGCTGTTTGTGATATAATAAAATATATTATGAACAATAAACACGTTCTTTATCCTGTTTTAGCAGTTACTGCAGCAGTCGTCGTCTGTATTGCTGTTGCACTCGCGGCTGTTGGAATCAATGCGGCCACAGCTAAGCCTGAGGCGCTGCGCATAACAACCACCAGCCTCCCGGCCTGGATTTCGGGAACGCAGGCTAAGTACCAATTGATCGCCAAAGGAGGCACGCCCCCTCTCGTCTGGAGCGTCAAAAGCGGAGCCTTGCCAAGCGGTTTCAAGCTGACCCCGGATGGCGTCATTTCGGGCATGACAATCTTATCATCAGGCGTGACTAAAAAAACTTTTGCCCCTTTTGTCGTACAGGTGAAAGACAAAAAAGGAAAAACACAGACCGTAAAACTTTCTATCACAGTAAAACCAAGCCCGCCAGCTATCACGACCGCAAATCCACCGGATCTGACAGTTGGTCAATCATACAATGTGACAATCGCCACAGCATCTGGCGGCATGCCTCCATATAAATTTGCGCGCGAAGCAGTGAGCGGCCCCATGCCGTTTGGCATGCAAATCACGACCGTCGGTTCAAAAGCTCATCTGACAGGCGCGCCAAAAGCAAAAGGGCATTTTGCATTCCGCGTGTGCGTGACAGACACCACAAAAACGGAAAAGTGCGGAGACGTAGCATTCAATGTCAAAGACAAAGTCACATCGGAAACCTGGCAAGGTACAATCACGACCCAAGGGCGGTGCGTGTGTTCCCATGCATCAGGCAGCGGGTGCGACCCTGGGGATGGGTCGCTCAGTGGCAGTATGACATTTACCTTCACCATGCCAGAGGCATTAGCCGAAGCAATGAAACGCACCGATAGATTTGAATCCGGGAAACGCCGGGGAACGGGAACCTTGACCGGTTCTGAAACCGTGGCCTTGCAACAGCCGCCCAGTAACTGGGGGCCAAGCGAAGATTGCACGTTAGTCGGCGGGTCCGCATCAAACATTCCGCTAAAAGTCCAAGCCGGAAGCAGCCAGGGTTCGTATTACAAAAACGAGTCAGCCGCGATTATTGACCTGGACGCTTGCGACAACCCAGAAGCACAACGCTATGTAACGCCAGGAGGAAGAGAGAGTTCACAGGGCATCGCCGGACAAACCTGTAAATTCAGTCTTTTGGTCCCATCCGTATCTGGCACGCAATTTTCCGGCAAGGTCATCTACACCTCGCCAGGCACAGGCACGTTTACATTGACTAAAGTGCAATAAATGCTCCCACATGGAGGTTGAAAGAGGCCTATGATATAGGCCTTGCCTTTTTCTGGAGTATTGGTTAATATTAACCTCGCTCGGAGCAATGCTTTGAGCACATTCCGGGGTAGCTCAGCGGTAGAGCAGAAGACTGTGAACATGCTTGATTCATAAGCCAAACTTATGAAGAGTAAGCGAACCTATGCCGATCGTGCCGATTACATCAAGAAGGCAGTCGCCAAACGGCGCAAAAAGCTTCGCGATGTACACGCCGGCATAACGCAGCTTTCCACCGAAGCCTGAGGCGAAGGTGGATTGAAAAATGAGGTGAACTTCTGGAAGCCTACAGCCGCCGATCGGGCGACTACGGTAATCAGAAGCCAAGTCCCACGTAGCTTTACGCGAAGTGGGGAAGGTTCAGAGACTATCCAGCAATGGAGTAGGGTCGAGCCAAGCTCGATTCGAAGCGCCTCATCCCGATGTGACGTCGGGAATGATATAGTCCATCCCTAGCGGAAACGCCAGGACAAATGTAATCTTTTGGTCGTGGGTTCGATCCCCACCCCCGGAGCCATGAACGACAATGTCTGGCGACCCAGACACTGTCAATCACTAGCGCATCAAAAAATTGGTGAAATAGTGATTGATAGTCCGCCTTATGAATCTTGCTTCCATTTTTGGCTTCTTCAATACAAGCTTCTTCGTTTCTTTGACTACAATACTTACAGCTATTGTTGCAATTGTATTATTTTATCGTCAAAAATCAGATGAAAGAACGAAAGCCGCAAGAGTAATTTTGATGGAGGTACGAAATGCAGAGAGCAAAATCAATCAATTAAAATCAACTGGTGCGCTTGGAAATCCAGTCCCTCTTCTTATAGGAAATAGTTGGGCCAACTATGCACATTTATTTACGAGGGTTCTGAATAGGGATGAGATCGACGTGCTTTATAGATTCTATCAATCGTCAAAACTGATTGATACTCAAATCAATACTATTATTGCATTGCAAGATCGTGCACGCGAAACCACAACCATCGGCATGCAAAATAAACTCATCGAATTGGCTGATAAATACAAAGATAACCCCGTCAGCTTCACCGACCTGCATAGCGATTATTCAAAACATAAAGAGCAGATTACAAAAATAGTTCACGATGAAATATATTGGTTTCTACCCAACCTTCCCAAGGAGAGACTCGCGTTGCTATTGTCAGACGTTCCTACAATCATAACTTCATCTATTGGGCTGAAGTTAAAAAAAGTGGCAAAGATGGAATAAAATACTTACATGAGCAAAGAAAAAGCCCGAGATAAAGGCCTAACAGACAATCAGAAGATTGAACAGGTTCTTCATTCGAGTGGCCATGATTTTCATATCCGAATAGCAAACATATTACGTGCCGAGGATTGGCAGGTAACAATAAGCCCTTACTACAGCGATCCAGCCACGAACCTATCCCGCGAAGTGGATCTGATCGCAAAAAAACAATACCCTGTTAATAATTTACTTGGCAACAATATTGGCAATTTTACATTACGCCTTTTTATTGAATGCAAATATCTCACTGAACCAACGCTATTTTGGTTTGAGGCAAAGGACTATGGCCGAGCCAAAAACTTGTTAAAGAGTAATGGCTTACTTTACGGTGCTCAGGACTATTATCTTGAAGGAGGAACATCCAGCCCGGCCAAGCCGCATCATTATCTGCTCAAAAAAAACGCCGCAAAATTATGGCAGGTATTTAATAGCTCAAAAGATAAACCCGACTCCTTTTATCAGGCGATGAATGGCAGCTTAAATGCCCTCATATTTCAGAGAGAGCATTCTCGGTCTGGCAATCAAGACACTGTCGACTACCCTGTAATAATAATAAATGATCTCGAAAGAACATTCAGACGTGAACCTGACGCGAAATCTGGCTTTGGAAAAATAACAAACCATTTTCAAATTGAAGTCAATTACTCTTATATTAATAGAATCAGTGTCCCCTCTGAGCAATATTTTTTACTTGATGTGATAGATCAAAATAATATCCCCGTCTTCCTTTCTGCTCTCGACGACGATGCTACAATTTATGCAAACTACATGAGGGAAAAGAATAGAACCTAAAGATAATTAGCCAACGAGTGGAGAAGTAGAGTTCCAAACTTTCTGATGTCAGTCTCGCTATGATTTCATCATAACCAGCCTTTAACTCTTCAACAAAATAATCAAAATATGACACTCGAAGAAGCAACGAAATTGTACAAAGTTTGGCAAAACTACATGGAATTCCATGATAAGTTATTCGCACTATTCTTAGCCTCAATTCCTGAATCATTTTTGCCTTTTCCAAAAGAAGATTTTGAAGAGGCATTAAATATAGTCTCCAAACAATATTACGACAATAAAAATTATTCTACAGCTGAATTAATACAAAAAACGATTGATTATCTTAATTTTTACGAAAAAGATGAAAAAGCGTTGCAGAGGATAGCGTTTCAACTCAACGATCCAATGCTAAGGGGCTCTATTCTTGTCAAACTTAAGGATGCGCAGAGTAATTGGCTTAGGATAAATTTAAAATTAAATAGTATAGATAGCAACTCTTTAAAATAAATTTCAGGTTCATATGACTAAACAGCCGGCATGGAAGACCTATGAAGAAGTTGCTTGCTTTTTGCTTAACCAAATGAGAGCCGAGTTTGGCTTAGAAGATGTTCAGGGTAAACAAAAAGTAGCAGGAAACTCCGGTACGCTTTGGGAGATTGATGGTAAAGGAATTTGCCAGAATGGTACAGGCTTTCTGCTAATTGAGTGCAGGAGATATACGAATAGTAAAATTAAACAGGAAGAAGTAGCCGCTATTGCTTTTCGCATTCAAGACACTGGCGCAGTTGGTGGAATTATTGTGACTCCTATTGGGCTTCAAGAAGGCGCGAAAAAAATTGCTTCTGGAGAATCTATTGTCACCGTCCATATGACGCCAGAAAGTGACTGCTCAGATTTCGTCTTGCGTTTTCTTAATAAAATTTTTATTGGTAAACATGATACGGTTCATATAGAAGAATCCGTAGAGATTAAAATAATACACGCGGACGGGACAGTAGAAAATCACCCTATAAGCTGAATCTTCACGTTTTAGAACGAAGCAATAGAGGGCACCCACCCCCGGAGCCACGTAAAAAACCCTCAGTAAATGGAGGTTTTTTTGTACCGTATTCTTGGTCATGATATGATAATCACATTATAATTATTTTTTTCCTTAATATGCGTTACAAATATCTCATTCTTACTCCGCTCATCTTCGCAGCGCTCACGCTCGTCGGCGCAGGCTGCGGGCCGAAGGCGTCTGTATCCACAAACGAAACAGGCGGGCCAAGCACAACGGCCTCGGACGAGTGCGGCAATCCGTATTATCCTTTTAAGTCTGGCATGGCCATTACATATCATGAAAGCTCGACGAACAAAGCAGTTGAGAGTTCGGATTACACGATCCGAACCGTCAAAGTCGTTGGTACCACGGCTACAATCCGCGCGGAGCTCGGGGACGGCGCCACGGCTGACATGACGGCTGATTGTGCTAGCGGTTCAGTGGCGCTAAAGGGTTCGTCCAGCCTCGGAGCTGCTGCAGAAGGCACCACGTTCAAGACAACTGTCATATCTTCAGAAGGCACATCCATGCCGGCAGATGTGAAAGCCGGCTCAACATGGAACCATTCTGAAACCATCCAAATGGATTTGGAAGGCGGTGCGGCCGCTGGCCTAGGCTCAATCAAAATGACCACGACTGAAAAGAGCCGTGCCATCAGCGAAGAGTCGGTCACTGTGCCGGCTGGGACGTTTAAAGCAATAAAAGTAGAAGTAAAACGTACAACGACTTCAGCCGCTAAAATCGGCAATATCCCGGCAACGACTCAGACGACCACTGAGTGGTGGGTGAAGGGCATTGGAATGGTCAAGTCTGTGACAGTGGGCCAAGAAGGGACAACGACAACCGAAGCGAAAAAAATCACGGGGAACTAGCGCATAAATTGATGACGCAGAGCCATTGAATCTTGGGCTATCCAATGATAGTCTTATGAAAGCATGAAAAAAATACCTATTCTGAAGATTGGTTTGGTTTTACTGATTATCCTAGCTTCAGGCATAGGTTTGGTTGCATTAAAAAACAAATACATAACTCCATCTGACAATAGCTTATCTGAGAAGTGCAGACAAAAAAACTTGCCATATCTAAACCCTGCTCTGCCTACCCAAGATAGAGTGAATGATTTAATGGGCAGAATGAATGATTGGGAAAAAATCGGCCAGATGGTTTTGATCGAAAAAAATAGCATTCACGACCTAAGCGACATTACACGGTATAATTTAGGGGCGCTTTTGAGCGGAGGCGGTGCGGGGCCAGAACAAAATACCCCACTAGCTTGGCTGCAGATGGTAAATAGCTTCCAGGCTGCGGCAAAAAAAACTTGTTTAGGAATACCTCTCTTGTACGGAACTGACGCGATTCATGGCAATGGCAATGTTTCTGGAGCTACAATTTTTCCTCATTTTATCGGGCTGGGGGCAACCATAGACCCGGATTTAGTGTCGCGTGTCGCAAAAGCGACTGCAGAAGAAGTGGCGGCAACAGGGATTTATTGGAATTATGCCCCCAATCTTGATGTCGCTAAAGATATTCGTTGGGGCAAAACTTATGAGACTTTTGGATCAGATACTGCGAATGTGGCGAAATTGGGTGTGGCTTATCTAGAAGGCACTCAGGAGCATCCAAATGGTTATTTGAATGTATTGGCTAATCCCAAACATTTTATTGGCGGAGGAGCTATGGAGTATGGGACTGCTCGAAATAAAAATTTCAAACTGGAAGAGGGAAACATTTCTCTAGACGAAAAAACTTTGCGCCAGGTCCATTTAGTCCCTTTTCAAGAAGCTGTAGCAGGAGGAGCGCGGGCCATCATGGTCAGTACAGCCAGTTGGAAAGGAAAAACGAATTCTTCCAATCATCATCTTCTGACGGAGATATTAAAAAACGAACTAGGATTTTCTGGATTTTTAGTCTCCGATTGGTACGGGGTGTATATGGTCTCGCCCAGCAGATATGAATCTTTAGTAGTTGCAATCAATGCAGGTATTGATATGGTGATGACGCCGTTTGAATATAAAGATTTCATGTCTAACATGCAGAAAGCCGTATCTAACGGCGACATAAAAAAAGAGCGAATAGACGATGCCGTAAAAAGGATTTTGACGGTAAAATTTGAGACGGGCTTGTTTGATCGCCCCCCAGCCGAGCCAGCAGGACTGTCTGTCATCGGCAGCGACGAGAATCGTGCTTTGGCCAGGGAAGCCGTAAGAAAATCTCAAGTATTGTTAAAAAATAAAAACTTCATCTTGCCGCTAGCTCCGTCATTAGGCAAAATTTTAGTCGGCGGATCAGCAGCGAACAATTTAGGCCGCCAGGCAGGAGGCTGGACAGTGGAGTGGCAAGGCGTTGATGGCAATAATTCCATTTCGGGCACCACCATACTTGAAGCGATAAAAAATACAGTATCTAAAAATACAGAAGTCGAATATGATGAAAAAGGCCACTTTTCCATTGGCGACAGTTCAGCAGATGTTGGAATTGCCGTTGTCGGCGAAAAGCCCTATGCCGAAGGCTGGGGAGACGAAGCAAATCCAAAATTAAGCCCAGAGGACCTATCGGCTATTAAAAAAATAAAGGCAAAAAGTAAAAAAATAGTAGTTATAATAATTTCTGGCAGGCCGCTTGATATTTCCCCGTATTCTAAAGAATGGGACGCTATAATCGCCTCATGGTTGCCGGGAGGAGAAGGGGAAGGCATCACGGATGTGTTGTTCGGGCTTTATCCGTTTACCGGCGTCTTGCCGGTAAAATGGAACTACTAAAATTGATCGTAAGAATTACGTCCCCATCTGATGACGTGATTTTTGAATGGTTGTATAATATGAGACATGAAAACTAGAAAAAGCAATAATGAGACATCGGTTGTCCATATGGATAAAACCGGGTTGGATCGTTTTATATTTTTCAGCGACGCTTTGTTCGCTTTTGCCATCACCTTGCTTGTCCTGAATATCCAATTGCCCGCCGGGCCTAAGGCAGACCTCAGCAAGCAGCTGTTGGCGCTCTGGCCGGAATATAGCGCATATCTGATCGGCTTTTTATCCATCGGCACATTCTGGATAAGCCATCACCGCAAATTCAGATATATCGTGGGCTATGACACGAACTTGATTTGGCTGAACCTTTTGCTCCTGATGGTCATTGCATTCATGCCGTTTCCCACATCATTGATCAGCGAGCTGGGAAATTCCACGGCCACCATCTTTTATGCATCAATCATGGCTATCGCAAGCATGTGCTCGTTTTTCGTGTGGCTTTACGCCCAAAGCAAACCCGGTATATTGGACCCGAACACAAGCAAACACACGATAAACACAGAACTCTACCGGCCCCTGGCTTTTGCCGGGATATTCATCATCTCAATCGGCATTGCTTTTTTGAACGCTACAGCAGCCATGCTGTTCTGGCTGACCATGATTCCAGTATCGCACCTGCTTGATTCATCCAATATCTAGGGCCAAAGCCCTTGCCTTTTCACACAATCTGTGCTATGCTTCGTCAACTCTGATAAACGCAGAGATAACTAAATATGAGACCACCAAACAGAGGAAATAGTTCAGGCGGATGGACCGACAAGAAAAAGTTCGGTTCAAGCAAGCCCTGGGAGCGCTCAGGCGGTCGGGATTTTGATAAACCGACCATGTATGAAGCAGTCTGCAGCGAATGCGGCAAAGACTGCGAAGTGCCTTTTAGGCCAACTGGCAGCAGGCCAGTGTTCTGCAGCAATTGTTTTAAGAAAGACGAGAACCCCAGCCCGCGCCGTTTTGAAGGCCGCGGCGGAGACCGTTTTGAGAGCAGGGAATCGCGCAGCTCATTTGACCAAAAGCCTTTGTTCAAAGCTGTGTGCGAAAAATGCGGCTCCTCATGCGAGGTGCCCTTCCGCCCGAATGGTTCTAAGCCGGTATATTGCAAAGCTTGTTTCGCTGGAAGCGATACGGCCAAAAACAGCAATACCGAGCAGACCAAGGAACAGTTCAAGATAGTGAATTCAAAACTTGATGCTATCTTGAAGATCCTCAAGCCAACAGAAATCGAGCTTGATGAAAAAGCCATTGACGCAAAGGTGGAAGCGCCAGAAAAACCAGCCAAGAAAAAGGCTGCAGCCAAAAAGAAGAAATAAAACTTAGGTTTTATGCAAAAAACCCACCGTCGCGGTGGATTTTTTGCGCGATAAAAAAAGCCCGTAGGATTATCCTGCGGGTTTTGCGTAGCGAGTTAGATGCAGCGGGCTACGATGACGAAGAAGTATGCACGAATCGGTTGGAGCAGCGCTT
>Ga0172379_10003861_pt1 | contig 23153 bp, 18 predicted proteins | sample GrowelOW334metaG_FD_119756 | JGI IMG/M metagenome (GOLD analysis project Ga0172379, IMG submission 119756) | Groundwater microbial communities from an aquifer near a municipal landfill in Southern Ontario, Canada - Groundwater well OW334 metaG | ecosystem: Environmental > Aquatic > Deep... | reverse complement strand
GTGCAAGGGTGGCACGGCAAAGTTTTCCGTTAACCTTGCACCTTCCCAACCGCGTCTCTGGCTGGGTATGTTTCACGTCATGCACCAGTTCCGAGCCATCCTCGCCACCCTGTTCGCACTCGCCTGCGGTCATGCGGCCGCGGCCGCGAAACCCAACATCATCTTCCTCCTCGCCGACGACATCGGCTATGCGGACCTCTCGTGCTACGGCGCGAAGCATGCGAAGACGCCCAATCTCGACCGCCTGGCGACGCAGGGCTGCAAGTTCACCGACGCCCATTCGCCCGCCTCGACCTGCACGCCGACGCGTCGCGCGTTTCTGAGCGGTGTTTATTCGTGGCGGCAGCAGCCGGGCTCCGCCATCGCGCCGGGCGATGCCGCGTTGAGCATTGAACCGGGCACCGGCACCGTGGCGTCGCTGATGAAGTCGGCGGGCTACAAGACCGGGGTCGTCGGCAAGTGGCACATCGGCCTTGGCCCCGAGGGCGGGCCCGACTGGAACGGCGACATCAAACCCGGCCCGCTGGACATCGGCTTCGACTACTGCTTCATCATGGCCGCGACCGGCGACCGCGTGCCGACCGTTTTCATCGAAAACCGCCGCGTCGTCGGTCTCGATCCGAAGGACCCCATCACCGTCAGCTACAAGGCGAAGGTCGGCACCGACCCGACGGGCAGGGAAAATCCCGAGCTGCTCAAGCTCAAGCACACGCACGGGCACGACATGACCATCGTCAACGGCGTCGGGCGCATCGGCTGGATGAGCGGTGGCAGGGCGGCGCGCTGGAAGGACGAGGACATGGCGGACACGTTCACCGGCAAGGCGCTCAAGTTCATCGAGGACAACAAGGGCGGCCCCTTCTTCCTCTACTTCGCCACTCACAACATCCATGTGCCGCGCGTGCCGAATCCGCGCTTCAAGGGCACGAGTCCCGCGGGCATCCGCGGCGATTCGATTCATGAGCTCGACGCCGCCGCCGGCAGGCTGCTGGCCAAACTCGACGAGCTGAAGCTCACCGACAACACGCTGATCGTTTTCACCAGCGACAACGGCGGCGTGATGGACGACGGCTACGAGGACGTGGGCAGCTTCGACTATCATCCGAACGCGCCGCTGCGCGGCTACAAGGGCGGCATCTTCGAGGGCGGTCACCGCGTGCCGTTCATCGCCCGCTGGCCCGGCCACATCCGGCCCGGCACGCAGAGCGGCGCGCTCATGGCGCACCTTGACATGGCCGCGACCTTCGCCGCCGTGGCCGGGGTGAAGGTCCCCGCCGGCCAGTGCGTGGACAGCATCAACGTGCTGCCCGCCCTGCTCGGCAAGACGACGAAATCGCCGCGCGAAACCTTCATCGCCCACAACGGCGGCACGAAGGGGCCGTTTGCGCTGCGCGCTGGCGACTGGAAATACCTCGAAGGAGGCACGGGCGGCGGCTACGGCAAGACGGCGGGCAAGGGCAAGACGGAGCCGAGGAATCCCGCCAGCCCGCAGCTCTTCAATCTCGCCACGGACCTGGGTGAGGAAAAAAATCTCGCCACCGAGCAACCGCAGCGGCTCGCGGAGATGAAGGCGCTGCTGGAAAAGATTCGCGGCGTCAGCCCAAGCCCAAATAAGATTCGGTAGGCAGCGTTCGGCGGTGGCCCGCGCCCTCCCCCCCCTCGCCGGCGGTTGCCGCCCACTTCGGAGTTCGGGATAAAACCCTGTGGCCAGACAGCCGCGTGGAAGCCGATGATCGGCGTTTATTTCTTTTCGGGAGCTGGGACTGGTCGCGGCTTCGAGTGGCTGTTCGTGAGGTGAGGGTAATACTTGGTCAAATCAATCTGCTGCCAGGCGTAGGGGCCGAATTCCATGCCGCTGACACGCTTGTTCAAGCCGGAGACATGAACCGTGATTTCTTCATCGAAGGATTCCCCAGTTAGAAAACCAAACAAAGGCTTTTTGGGATACCATCTGATTACAAAGAATGGGAGCGGGCTGCCGCCCCTGCCAGGCGGACCCCAAAAATATTGGCTAGATACAGGCGGTCGCATTGCAGCCATGCGATCGGACAGACCTGAACGTTGAAGCGCCCGCTCCGCGATTCGCAGCGCCTGATTGGTCGTCAAGAGCGAGGGACGATTAGTATACTCTGGCAAACGGTCCCGATTGTTAACCGATTCCGGATGATGTTCTCCGTCCAAAAAACTAAAACTGCCGTAATAAGGAGTCTTGTGGGGTGCAAACCAGCTGAAATAGAACCGCCCTTCAAACTCCAAGTTGGCCTTGTTCAAAGAGGGCACAACCTGCTCGTGAGTAATTTCATACTCTGCAACCGGCTTCGGCATGTCGATTTCGCATTTGCGCACGCAGTCTTGCAGGACTGGCAGCAGCATCTGGACTGACAGCACTGCGGTGGCGGCAATATTGGTTGGCATGTTCGCAGGTTGAAGATTTCACTCCGGAAGCCCCGGCAATCCGGCTCCTACTTCTTCCGCGTCTGGAAGCTCCGCAGGTGGCCGGTGGCCGGCACGGACACGCTGTAGCTCTCGCCGGTGTGGTTCACGTTGAGCTTGATGTAGTGGGCGTCACACTTGTCGGCCTTGTCGCCGGCGTTGGCGATGAGGTCTTTCGCGGTGTTGGTGTCCGGCTCGTTGCGGACGTTCTCGTGGACTTGGTAAATGGCGGCGATGCTCTTCGTGCCGCGCAGCGTGGCGACGACTTTCGGCATGGTGCCCTTGCGCGGCCCGTTGTTCATGATGGCCACGGTCGGCTCGATGGACTGGACGAGCAGCGGATTGCTGCTCACGTCGAGGCCGTGGTGGTCAACCTGATACACGTCCACCTTGCCGACGATGTTGCAGGGCACGACGAGCGACTGCTCGGTGCGGAGCGTGGCGTCGCCGCCGTCGAAGAAGCGGAAGCCGCCGTATTGCAGCAGCAGCACGATGGAGTTGGCGTTGTCGGACTTGTCCTCGGGCTGCGGCACGGCCCTGGCGGCGAGCGGGTTCTCGCGGCGCTGGTCGGGGCGCGGGGAGACGGCCTTCTGGTTCGCGCACAGGACGCGGAGGTCGAGCTTCGGGTTGCCGGGGACGGCGGGCTGCCTGAGCGGGATGGGATCGCCGGCCTTCACGGTGACGCGCCGGGCCACCTTCGCCTCGCGGTAGGGCTTGCTCAGGAGCGGCCAGCGGGTGTCGGCGGGATTGTTGTCCGGGTTCGCGGCGGTGAGGCCCTTGTCGTAAAGCGTGCCGAGGGGCATGAGGTCGGCGAGTTCGGCCGTGCCGCCGAAATGGTCGATGTGGAAGTGCGTGATGATGACGTGGTCGATCTGCTTCAGGCCCGCGATTTCGGTGGCGATCTTGTGGATGCGCCTGGCGTCGCGCCCGCCGGGGTTGCCGGTGTCAATCAGCACGGACTCGCCCTCCGGCGTGACGATGAGCGTGGAGCCGCCGCCCTCGGAATCCACCCAGTAGATGTCGAGGGTCCGGTCGGCCTTGCCGGCGTGCGCGGTGACGGCGGCGGCCAGCAGCAGGACGGTGATGAGGCGGGAAACGGCGGTGTTCATGGCGCGAAGTGTGGAAAGCCGCCGCCACGGCGGCAACTGGAAAGGTGCGGTCCGAACGCCTGCGCCAGGATCAGGCGGCCGCCTGCGCGGGCTTGCGCTGGATCAGCGGCGTGGTTTCCCCGCGCACGGCGGCGGCGGTGATTTTCACCGATTCCACGTCGTCCGCGCCGGGGATTTCATACATCGCGTCGAGCATGAGCTTCTCCAGCAGCGCGCGGAGGGCACGCGCGCCGGTGCCCTTCTTGATGGCTTGGGCGGCCAGCTCGCGGAGGGCGTCGGGCGTGATTTCCAGGGCCACCTCCTCCATGTGCATGAGCTTGGCGTATTGCTTCACGAGGGCGTTGCGCGGCTCGGTGAGGATGTTGACGAGCTGATCCTCGGTGAGTTCCTCCAGCACCGTGACCATGGGCAGACGGCCGATCAATTCGGGGATGTAGCCGAAGGCCAGCAGGTCCTCCGGCTCGACCTTTGCCAGCACCTCGCGCTTCTCGATGGAACTGAGGTGCTGCTGCGCGGCGCTGAAGCCCATCACCCGGTTGCCAAGCCGGCGCTGGATGACCTTGTCCAGGCCGACAAAGGCGCCTCCGCAGATGAACAGGATGTTGGTGGTGTCCACCTTGATGTATTCCTGCTGCGGGTGCTTGCGTCCGCCGGCGGGCGGGACGCTGCAAACGGTGCCTTCCAGCATCTTGAGCAGCCCCTGCTGCACGCCCTCGCCGGACACGTCGCGGGTGATGGAGACGTTCTCCGTCTTGCGCGCGATCTTGTCGATCTCATCCACGTAAACGATGCCGACCTGCGCGCGTCCCACATCGTAGTCAGCGGCTTGAAGCAGGCGGAGAATGATGTTCTCGACGTCCTCGCCCACGTAGCCGGCCTCGGTCAGCGAGGTGGCGTCGGCAATGGCAAAGGGCACGTCGAGGATGCGAGCGAGCGTGCGGGCCAGCAGCGTCTTGCCGGAGCCGGTTGGGCCGATGAGCAGGATGTTGCTCTTCTCGATCTCCACGTCATCGTGCCTCGCCTCGCGGGCGGCGCTGGAACCGCCGGATGCCTTCCGCTCGTGGATGATGCGCTTGTAGTGGTTGTGGACGGCGACGGCCAACGTCTTCTTGGCGTGTTCCTGCCCGATGCAGTAGCGGTCCAGCTCGCCCTTGATGGCGGACGGCCTTGGGATCTTGAGCCTGGGCGTGGTGCGTTTGGTGTCGGCGGCCAGCTCCTTGTCGAGCACGCCCTTGCAGACGTGGATGCAGCTGTCGCAGATGTAAACGCCCGGCCCTGCGATGAGCTTCTTGACCTCCGCCTGCGATTTTCCGCAGAAGGAGCAGAGCGTGAGGTTGTGAGGGCGGGCCAAGCGAAGTTGAGGGTTGAAAGATGAAAGTTGAAAGTCCGCTGACTTATGCGACCACGCTGGACTTCTCAGGCATGCCGGGAATTTCCTTCCGGTTGGCGACGACTTCATCCACGAGGCCGAAGGTTTTCGCCTCCTCGGAGGACATGAAGTTGTCGCGGTCGCAGGCCTTCTCGACGACCTCGATGGTCTGCCCGGTGTGCTTGGCGATGATGGCGTTGAGGCGCTGCTTGAGCTTGAGCATGTATTTGACGCGGATTTCCACGTCGCTGGCCTGGCCCTCGGCGCCGCCGAGCACCTGGTGGATCATGATGTTCGCGTTGGGCAGGGCGAAGCGCTTGCCCTTCGTGCCGCCGCAGAGCAGCACGGCGCCCATGCTCGCGGCCTGGCCGATGCAGTAGGTGTTCACGTCGCAGGTCATGAACTGCATGGTGTCGTAGATCGCGAGGCCGGCCGTGACGCTGCCGCCCGGCGAGTTGATGTAGAGATGAATGTCCTTCTTCGGATCGTTCATCTGGAGGAAGAGGAGCTGCGCGATGATGACGTTGGCGACCATGTCATCCACCGGCGTGCCCAGGAAGACGATGCGGTCGATCAGCAGCCGCGAGTAGATGTCGTAGCCGCGTTCGCCACGGCCCGTCTGCTCGACGACCATCGGCACCAGTAAGCTGTTTTTCGGATCACTCATTATTGTGCGCGGACGGTAACGCCCGTCCGGATGAAGCGCAAGGACGGCGCAAGACGATTCGGAAACGCGCCGGCTGCAATCCCCGGCGGGAAAACCCGCGGCATCTCAAAATCCCCAGAATTAAGCCGCCGGTCGCGCAGTCCAAGCCGGACGCATGAAAGCCGCGCTCATTGTCACCCTCACCACCCTTCTTCTCGCCACCCTTCACGCCGCCGAGCCGGTCCCGCCAAAAGGCTTCCGCGCCATCTTCAACGGCAGGGATATCACCGGCTGGCATGGCTGGAACCCGCACAGCTCCGCCAGGCTGCAGGGCGAGAAGAAGGACGCGAACCTGAAACAGCAGCGCGAAGACTTCCCGAAACACTGGACCGTCGAGAACGGCGAGCTGGTCAACGTCGGCACCGGGCCCTACGCCACGACGGACGAAGAGTTTGGTGACATCGAGCTGCTCATCGAATACAAGACCGTGCCCAAGGCCGACAGCGGGATCTACCTGCGCGGCTCGCCGCAGGTGCAGATCTGGGACATGAACCAGGTGTTCGATCCCAAGAACCCCACGCGCCGGCCGCACCTGGGCTCCGGCGGTCTCTTCAACAACACGCCCGGCACGCCGGGCCGCGACCCGCTCGTGCTGGCCGACAAACCCTTCGGCGAGTGGAACGCCTTCCGCATCCGCCAAATCGGCGCGACCACCTGGGTCTGGCTCAACGACAAGCTCGTCGTGGACGGCGCGGTGATGGAAAATTACTGGGAGCGCACGAAGCCGCTGCCGGCCAGAGGCCCCATCATGCTCCAGACCCACGGCGGCGAAATCCGCTGGCGCAACCTCTTCTTGCGGGAGATCGGCGAGGTCGAGGGGAAGAAAATCTTGAGCGAGACGCCGCCCAAAAAATGAAGAGGCAGCCATGAGACTTGCCCGGTCTTCGGCGATGGCCGGCTGCTGCAGGCGTGGAACCGCTGGTGCAAGCCGGGCGCGAGGCGATGTCGCGCACGGCTCGTTGACGCCAGCCCGTGGGATTTGCCGCCGCCCCGTTCACATCGTCTCCGTCAACTTTCAGCCGCACTTTATGAAGCACCTCCTGCTCACCGCCGCCGCCTTCTTCACGTTCACGCTGGCAACCGCCCGGGCGGAGTTCCAAGCCGGGGCCGCCGTCATTGATGTCACCCCGCCGACGCTGCCGGTGCTGGTCAACGGCGGCATGACCAGCCGTTCCATTGAGAAGATCAAAACCCGCGTCAACGCGCGGGCCATCGTGCTGGCCGACAGCCGGAGCCGGCTCGCCATCGTGGTCGTGGACAGTTGCATGATGGGCCGGCCGCTGCTGGACGAGGCCAAGGCGCTGGCCACGAAACGCACGGGCATTCCGTCGGACCGCATCCTCATCTCCGCCACGCACGCGCACAGCGCGCCGTCCTCCATGGGATGCCTGGGCACCGATGCCGACCCGCGCTACGTGCCGTTCCTGCGCGACAAGCTCGTGGAGGCCGTCGCCGCCGCGCAGGCCAACCTGGAGCCGGCGCGCATCGGCTTCGCGAAGATTGACGCGGCGGACTTCACCGCGCTGCGCCAGTGGATTCGCCGGCCCGACCGGATCGTGGAAGATCCGTTTGGGAACAAGACCGTGCGGGCCAACATGCACGCCGGGCGCGTCTGGGACGATGTCACCGGCGAGGCCGGCCCCAAGGATCCCGATCTGTCCATCGTCTCCATCCAGTCGCGCGCCGGCCGGCCGCTGGCGGTGCTGGGGAATTTCTCGATGCACTACTTCGGCGACGCGGACCTCAGCGCGGATTATTACGGCCTGTTCTCGGAAGGCCTGAAGGCGCGCATCGCCCCCGAGGCCGCGCCGGGGAAGCCTGCGTTTGTCGGCCTCATGTCGCACGGTTGCAGCGGCGACATCTACCGCGTGGACTACACCGTCCCGGAAAAGGACCGCCCGAAGCCGACCATTGACGAATATGCGAAGGGCCTCCTTGACCTCGCCATGAAGGCTTACGCGGGCATCCAGTATCGCGCGGATGCCGACATCGCGATGGCCGAGCGGCGCATGACGTTGAAATACCGCGTGCCTGACCAGCAGCGGCTCGAATGGGCGCAGCGCGTCATGGCCGGCGTCACGAACCGCCTCGTCAAAACCACCCCCGAGGTTTACGCGCGCGAGCAAATCATCCTGCACGAGCGGCAGCAGACGGAGATCGTCGTGCAGGCGTTGCGCATCGGCGACATCGGTGTCGCCACCACGCCGAACGAAACCTACGCGGTCACCGGCCTGAAAATCAAGGCCGCCAGCCCGCTGCCGCACAACCTGGTCATCGAGCTGGCCAACGGCGGCGACGGCTACATCCCGCCGCCCGAGCAGCACCTTTTCGGCGGCTACAACACCTGGCCTGCGCGCTCCGCCGGGCTGGAGGTCATGGCCGAGCCGAAGATCGCCGCGGCCGCCATCGGCCTGCTCGAGCAGGTCGCCGGCAGGCCGCGCCGCGAGTGGAAGCTCGGCGACGGCACCGCCGCGCGCGGCGTGCTGGCGCTCAAGCCTTCCGCCTACTGGCGCTTGAATGAGTTCACCGGCCCGCACGCCGCCGACGCCAGCGGCCAGGGCCACGACGCGGCCTACGAGCGCGAGATCACCTATTATCTCGAAGGCCCCCGCTCCGACGCCTTCTGCGCGCCGGGCGAGAAGAACCGCGCGCCGCACTTCGTCGGCGGACGCCTGCGCGCGCGACTGGCCGGGCTGGGCGAGCGCTACTCCATTTCCCTCTGGCTCTGGAACGGCATGCCGAATGAAGGCCGCGACGTGAGCGGCTGGCTCTTCTCCCGCGATCATGACCTTGGCCTCGGCGCTTTCGGGGATCACCTCGGCATCGGCGGCAGGAGCGGCCACACCGGCAAACTCACCTTCCTCCATGGCGACAGCCCGCAGACCATCATCGCCGGCCGGACCGAAATTCCGCGCTGGCAGTGGCAGCACGTCGTCCTCGTCCGCGACGGCGGCACCGTGCGCGCCTACCTCAACGGCAGCCTCGAACTGGAAGCGCAGGCACCCGCGAAATTCCCCGCCGGTTTCGACCAGTGCTTCCTCGGCGGCCGCAGCGACAACGAGTCGAACTGGGAGGGCCGGCTTGACGAGATCGCCGTGTTCAATCGCGCGTTGAACGCCAAAGAAGTGGCGAAGTTGCAGGTGAAATGACCGCGTCCATGAAGACCGGCCGCCTCATCCCAACCGCGTGTCTGGCCGCGCTGCTGCTCACCGTCAACCCGGCGTGTCAGGCCGCCGCGGACTTTCAGAAGGAAATCCGCCCGCTCCTCAACGAGTTCTGCGTGAAGTGCCACTCGACCAGGGCGCACAAGGGCGACCTCGATCTGGAACGCTTCAAGTCACCCGGCTTGGTGAAGCGCGACCCGATGGTCTGGCAGCAGGTCGGGGAGCAACTGGAACTGGGCGAGATGCCGCCGAAGGACAAGCCGCAGCTCTCCAGCGCGCAGAAGTCGATGCTCGTCGCCTGGGTGCGCGGCACGCTCGGGGACATCGCGCTGGCCCGCGCGGGCGACCCCGGCCCCGTCGTGCTGCGCCGCCTCTCGAACGCCGAATACACCTACACCCTCCGCGACCTCACGGGCGTCGAGTCGCTCGACCCGGCGCGCGAGTTCCCCGTGGACGGCGCGGCGGGCGAGGGCTTCTCGAACACCGGCGCAGCGCTCGTCATGTCGCCCGCGCTGCTCACCAAGTATCTCGACGCCGCGAAGGACCTTGCCGGTCATGCCGTGTTGCTGCCGGACGGCCTCGCCTTCTCGCCGAGCACGTCCGAGCGCGATTGGACCGAGGAGCGGCTCGCGGCCATCCGCGCCTTCTACGCGCAGTTCACCGAGAAGGGCGGCGGCACGGCGGTAAACTTGCAGGGCATCAAGTTCGACACCAAGGACGGCGGCGTGCTCCCGCTGGAGAAGTATCTCGCCGCGACCATCGAGCTGCGAATGGCGCTGCTTGGACCAACGAACACTTCCCCCCTCACCCCGGCCCTCTCCCCAGGGGAGAGGGAGAAACGGAGTCCGCCACCGACCGCGACGAACCGCGTGGTGAAAACGTCTGCCGAATCACCGAAGCGCAACGCCCCAGCCCAACGCGGCCAAACGGCTCTCCCTCTCCCAGCGGGAGAGGGACGGGGTGAGGGAGAACGGCCAGCCCACCCTCACGCCACGCTGATTGCTCAAGTGGCCACCCAGCACCACCTCAACGCCAAGTATCTCACCACTCTCTGGACCGCGCTGAACGACCCGCAGCCCTCGCTCGTCCTCGACCTCGTCCGCACGCAGTGGCGCACTGCGAAGCCCACCGACGCCCCCGCGCTCGCCGCGAGCATCGCGCAATGGCAGCGGGCCTTGTGGCGCTTCACGACCGTCGGGCACATAGGCAAGCGCAACGGCCCGAAGGCGTGGCAAGTTCCCGTGCTTCCGCTTGCCTCGTCGCAGGAGGTTCGCGTGAAGCTGCCCTCGCCCGCGGGCGGCAACGAAATCACGCTCTACCTCGTCGCGTCCGATGCCGGCGACGGCAACGAGCACGACTTCGCCGTCTGGGAAAACCCGCGCCTCGTCGCGCCCGGCCGGCCGGACCTCCGCCTGCGTGACGTGCGTGACGCCGTGGCCGCGCTGGATTCGCACCGCCAGCGCGTCGCCGTCAGCGCCTCGAAGTGCCTCACGGCCGCGGCGGATGCAGGCGGGTTGTCCGACCAGGCCGAGCTGGCCGCACTCGCTCAGAAACACGGTGTCGAGCCGGCGCTGCTCGCCGCGTGGCTGGATTACCTCGGAATCGGTGGCGGGCCGGTGAGCGTGACTTCGCACATGACGCAGAAGGCCGAGCTCGCGAACAATTACGACTTCATCAAGGGCTGGACGGGCGCGGATGCGTTGAGCGTCCTGGCGAACTCCTCCGCCAATCCCGTGCGGATCCCCGGCCACATGAAGCCTCACGGCGTCGGCGTGCATCCCTCGCCGAAGCTGCGCGTGTGTGTCGGCTGGAGCAGCCCGGTCACGGCGCGGCTGCGCGTGGAGGGCGCGGTGCAGCACGCGCATCCCGAGTGCGGCAACGGCGTCGAATGGTGGCTCGAAGTGCGGCGCGGCAACACCCGGGAGCGGCTCGCCGCAGGCACGGCGCAGGGCGCGAAGGAAGTGAAGTTCGGCCCGTTCGAGAACGTCGTCGTGCAGCCCGGTGACCTCGTCTCGCTCATCATCGGCCCGCGCGACGGCAATCATTCTTGCGACATGACGGCGGTGGATCTGTCCATGAAGTCCGGTGACGGCAAAGAGTGGAACCTCTCGCGCGACGTCTCGCCCAACATCCTCGCCGGCAACCCGCACGCGGACCTGCTCGGCAACTCCGGCGTCTGGCATTTCTACAGCGAACCCGACAAGGGCGGAGGCACGAACACGGTGATTCCCGCCGGCTCGTTGCTGGCCAAATGGCGCGCGGCCACGGACGCGGCGGAGAAGCTGCGGCTCGCCGGCGAAGTGCAGAAGCTCCTGCAAATTGGCGTGGCCGGCTTGGCGAAAGATGCGCCGGACGCGCTGCTGCACCGACAACTCACGGCGTTGGGCGGGCCGTTGTTTAAGAGCCAGCCTGCCAGTAGCCGCCGAGGTGAGGAGGCGGATTTTTCGACCAACGCCGTCCGCCTCCTCACCTCGGCGGCTACGAGCATCGGTCTCGATCCTTCACTGTTTGGCAAACATCCCAACGGCTCCGCGCTCCCCGCCGCGCACCTCTGCGTCCGCGCGCCGTCGCTGCTCGAAGTGCGCCTGCCCGCCGACCTCGTCGAGGGCTGCGAGTTCGTCGCCACGGCGACCTTGCACCGCGAGACCGGCGCGGAAGGCAGCGTGCAAATGCAGGTGCTCACGACGAAGCCCGCGAGCGCCTCGGGCCTCGCGGCGGGCGCGGCAAAGGAACTCGGCGGCAAGAGCACTTGGTCCGACGGCGAGCGGCCCGTCGGCTCGGACACGCCCGTCCTCGTCCACGATGGCAGCGCGGCGCGCAAACGCATCGAGTCCGCGCTCGACCAGTTCCGCCAGCTTTTCCCCGCCGCGCTCTGCTACACGAAGATTGTGCCGGTGGACGAAGTTGTGACCCTGACGCTGTATTACCGCGAGGACGACCAGCTTCGCCACCTGCTGCTGGACGACGCTCAAGCCGCCGAGCTGGAGCGGCTCTGGGCGGAGCTGCACTTTGTCAGTCACAGCCCGCTCAAGCTCGTGGACGCCTTCGAGCAGCTCTGGCAGTTCGCGACGCAGGATGCCGATCCGGGCGCCTTCACGCCGATGCGCGAGCCGATCAAGCAGCGCGCCGAGATCTTCCGCAAAGAGCTGCTCGCCGCCGAGCCGAAGCAGGTGGAAGCGGTCGTGAACTTCGCCGGGCGCGCGTGGCGTCGCCCGCTCAGGAGCGCGGAGCGGGAGGAGTTGAACACGCTTTACCGCAAGTTTCGCGCACAAGAGCTGCCGCACGACGCCGCACTTCGCATGATGCTGGCCCGTGTGTTCGTCGCGCCGGGCTTCCTCTACAAGTTCGAGCAGCCCGCGCCCGGCAAAAAGCAGTCACCCGTGAGCGACACCGAGCTGGCCACGCGGCTGAGTTACTTCCTGTGGTCGTCCGCGCCGGATGCCGAGTTGGCGTCGCTCGCAGCGGCGGGCAAGCTCTGCAATCCCGCCGTGCTCGCCGCCCAGACGCGCCGGATGCTGAAGGACGCGCGCGTGCGGCGGCTGGCCGTGGAGTTCGGCGCGCAATGGCTCCACACGCGTGACCTCGACAAGCTGGACGAGAAAAGCGAGCGGCACTTCCCGACGTTCACCTCGGTGCGCGGCGCGTTGAACGAGGAGCCGATTCGTTTCTTCACCGACCTCTTCCAACGCGACGGCTCGGTGCTCGCGCTGCTGGACGCGGACTACACGTTTGTGAACGGCACGCTGGCGAAGCACTACGGTCTCAGCGGCGTGACTGGCGACGAATGGCAGCGCGTGGACGGCGTGCGGGCGCAGGGACGCGGCGGCGTGCTGGGCTTTGGTGCGACGCTCGCGAAGCAGAGCGGTGCGTCGCGAACGAGTCCGATTCTGCGTGGCAACTGGCTGAGTGAAACGCTGCTGGGCGAGCGGCTGCCGCGTCCGCCCAAGGGCGTGCCCGTGCTCCCCGAGGAAGCGCCCGCCGGCCTCACCGAACGCGCGCTCATCGAGCGGCACAGCAGCGATCCGAAGTGCGCCGGCTGCCACGTGCGCATAGACCCGTTCGGCTTCGCGCTGGAGCGCTACGACGCCATCGGGCGCCTGCGCACGAAGGACGCCGCCGGCCTGGCGATCAACACCCGCACCCGCACGGCGGACGGCACGGAGCTGGACGGACTTGACGGGCTGCGGACTTATTTGCTCACGACGCGGCGCGAGGCGTTCGAGTGGCAGTTCTGCCGGAAGCTCCTCGGCTACGCGCTCGGGCGCGGCGTGCAGTTGAGCGACCAGCCGCTGATTGACGACATGTTGAGGCAGCTCGCGGCCGACGAACACCGCGTCAGCATCGTCGTCGAAATGATTGTGCGCAGCCGGCAGTTTCGGGAGATTCGCGGGCAAGCAGCGGCGGTTGACTAAGTTAGTCCACAACACTACACATTCAGCATGACGACGATCACCACCCACGAGGCCAAGACCCACCTCTCCCGCTACCTCGCCGAGGTGGAGCTGGGGAAGGAATACGTCATCGCGCGTGGCAAGAAGGCGGTGGCCAGGCTCGTGCCCGTGAGGCCCGCCAAGCAAAAATCCCGGCCAAAGGTCGGCGACATCGAGGGCAAGCCGTTTGTGTTTCCTGATTCGGCCTTCGCGCCACTGACGGAGACGGAACTGAAGGAGTGGGGGTTGTGAGATACCTGCTCGACACCTGCACGTTCCTCTGGCTCGCCCAGCAGCCGGACATGTTGTCGGCCAGGGCGAGCGAACTTCTGGACAATGCGGTGGCTGACTTGCACGTCAGCGACATCAGCATCTGGGAAATCACGCTGAAGCATTCGGCAGGGAAGCTGCCCTTGCCCGAGGTTCCCAAGAAGTGGATCCCGAGAAAGTTTGTCTATCACAAGCTGCGATCTTTGCCGGTCACCCGCGAGGCGATTTTCCGCAGCGGCGAATTGCCACGCATGCATGCCGATCCCTTTGACCGGTTGCTCGCGGCACAGGCCATCGAGTCCGGTCTCACCATCCTTTCGCCAGACACGCCGTTGTCGTTGTTGGGCGCGTCCCGTATCTGGTAACCTGCACGAATCATGAGCACCCACCGCTTCCACCGCCGCGCCTTCCTGCGGGGCGTCGGCGTCACCATGGCGCTGCCGTGGATGGAGTCCTTCAACGTGTGGGGCGACGAGCCGGTGAAGAACAAACCCGCCAGCGAAGCGCCGGTGCGCCTCGCGGTCCTGTTTTCCGGCAACGGCTTTCACTCGAAGGAGTGGTGGGCCAACGGAGAGGGCCGCGCGATGGAGCTGGGCCGCGTGCTCGCGCCGCTGGCCGACTTCCGCGAGAAGCTGACCTTCGTGCGCGGGCTGTATCACGAGGAGGCGCGCAAGGGAAACATCCACAGCTCGCAGACGGGCAACATGCTCTCGGGTGCGCCCATCGCAAGCGGCGGCGAGATTCGGTCGGGCACGAGCTTCGACCAGTTGCTGGCGCAGACCTACGGGCGCTCAACGAAAGTGCCGAGCCTCGTGCTGGGCTGCGAGCATTCGAACCCATCGGTGCACAAGAACTACTCGATGCTCTACAGCTCGCACATCTCGTGGAGTTCGCCCACGACGCCGACGCCGCTGGAGCTTTACCCCGCGCTGGCCTTCGACCGCTTGTTCAAGGACGCCGTCACGCCGGGCGACAAGAGCGTGCTGGATGCGGTGCTTGCCGACGCCACCGGCCTGCGCCGCCAGATCAGCATCGCCGACCAGCGCAAGCTCGATGAATATCTCGACTCCGTCCGTGACGTGGAGAAGCGGATCGAGAACGCCGGCAAGCGCGGCGAAGTGCAGGGCTGGCGGCCCACGCTCGCCAAGCCGAACATCGCGCGCCCCGCCGACGGCATCCCGCAGGACGTCGGCGAGCACATGCGGCTCATGTGCGACCTGTTGGTGCTCGGCTTCCAGACCGACACCACGCGCATCACAACGCTGAAGCTGAACAACGACCACAGCGCGCTGCGTTTCCCGAACGTGCCCAGCGTGCAGCAGGCCGGCCACGGCATTGACTACATGATCCACCACCTGCTCTCGCACAGCGACGGCGAGGACTGGCTGAAGGTGAACCAGTTTTTCATGGAGCAACTCGCCTACGTCGCCCGGAAGCTCGACGCGATTCAGGAGGGCCCGCGCACGCTGCTCGACAACACCATGCTCATGCACTGTTCCAGCATGATGGCCGGTGCGCGCCACGATAACGACCAGCTCCCCGTCCTCCTCCTCGGCGGAGCCGGTGGTCGCCTCAAGGGCGGCCGCAGCCTCGACTACAAGGACAAGCCCGACCGCCAGCTCTGCCGCCTGTTCATGTCCATGATGGACAAGATGGAAGTGCGCCCGAAGACCTTCGGCGACGCGAAAGCGCCGCTGGAGGAGGTGTGATGCGAACTCCCACGCATGGAGCGCGAACGCCCACGTCCGCAGCACATGGACACGGACGTGGGCGTCCGTGCTCCGCACTCACTGCACAGTTTTTGCCCTCAATCAATCGTCGCTCAACCCGCTCATGAAACTTGCCCTGTTCGCTTCAACGGTGCTGCTTGCGCTCGCCACTCACGCCGCAGACGCCTTCCGCATCGAGAAGGACATCGCCTACCTCGCGCCGGACCGGAAGGAGAAGGCGGACCTTTATCTGCCTGCGAATTCGCCCGCAGGAGCGCGGCGTCCGGCGGTGGTCATCATCCACGGCGGCGGCTGGTCCGGCGGCGACAAGGGCGCGGCGCGCGAGATCAACATCGGGACGAACCTCGCGTTGAACGGTTACGTGGGCCTGAGCATCAACTACGTGCTCGCCACGACGAACTCGCCGACGTGGCCGCGCAACCTGCACGACTGCAAGACCGCGGTGCGCTGGCTGCGCAAGAACGCGGAGCGGTTGCAGGTGGACCCCGGGCACATTGGCGTCATCGGCGGTTCGGCGGGCGGGCATCTCGCGGCGATGCTTGCAGTCACGGGAGAGAAGGATGGCCTTGATCCACAGGGGCCTTACGGAGAGTTCTCCTGCCGCGTGCAGTGCGCGGTGGACCTTTACGGCCCGGCCGAGCTGCTGGACTGGCACGACATCTCAATGCTCGGCAGGAAGCGCGCCGAGGCACCGGAGCTTTACCGCGCCGCGTCGCCCGCCACCTACGCGGACCGGGACGACCCGCCGCTGCTCATCCTGCACGGGACGGCGGACAAGACCGTGGACCTGAAGCAGTCCGTGGATTTCGCCGCCGCGCTGAAACGGGTCGGGGCACGCCACGAACTGGTCATCGTCGAGGGCGCACCGCACACGTTTCACTTGCAGCCGAAACAACGCGACTTGCGGCCCGTGGTCCTGGGCTTTTTCGACCGGCACCTGAAAGGCGCGCGTTAGACAGCTTGAGTTGCCGCGCCGACCTGTGAGTTAATCCCGCGAACAGAAAGACATTCTATGCACCTGATGGGAATTGGCGACGAAGCGGGCGGCGGCCTCGATTTTCAAATCAAGGCCGCGAAGGAACTTGGCTGGAAGCACATTGAAATGCGCGGCGTGGAGGTGCCGGGCTTCGCGAAGGGAAACTTCCACGAGATTCCCGACGCCGCATTTGACCTCGCGGTTGCGAAGCTTCAGGAAGCGGGCATCGGCGTCTATTGCTTCGGCTCCACCATCATGAACTGGGCCAAGACCGTCGAGACGCCCTTCGACGTGACCCTCGGCGAGGTGCGCCGCGCGATTCCCCGGATGCAGCGGCTGGGCACCAAGTTCGTCCGCATCATGTCCCTCAAGCCCAAGGACACCGACGCTGTCACACCGCCCGTCGTCTTCGAGCGCGTGCGCGAGGTGACGAAGATGTTCACCGACGCCGGCCTCACGCCCGTCCACGAGAACTGCATGAACTACGGCGGCATGAGTTCCGCCCACGCACTGGAGATGCTGGACAAATGCCCCGGCCTCAAGTGGGTCTTCGACACGGCCAATCCGATTTTCAATCCCGACCGCCAGCTTCCCGCCCCCTGGCCGCGCCAGAACGCGTGGGAATTCTGGACCACCGTCCGCGATCACGTCGCGCACATCCATGTGAAGGACGCAACGTGGAACCCGGCCAAGAACGACGCCGACTACAACTGGCCCGGTGAAGGCCAGGGCCAGGTGCGCCGCATCCTCAAGGACGCCTTCGCGCGCGGTTACGACGCCGGCATCAGCATCGAGCCGCACATGGTCGTGGTCTTCCACGACGCGCACGCAAAAACGGCCAGCGACGCGGATGTCTGCGCGAACTTCGTCGAGTATGGCCGCCGGTTGGAGAAGCTCATCGCCGAAGTGAGGGGCAGGTAAGTTTTCGGGGCTTGCGTCCGCAGGCGGACGGCGTATGGCTTGGGCGTCACCGAACCTTCAACGCATCGCCGCCATGAGCCTCGCGAAACTTCTTCTCACCGCCGCCGCATTTTCCTTCCTCGCCCTGTCCGCCTCCGCGCAGGACAAGGCGCTCATCGGCACCTGGGAGGGCTGGGTCGTGGAAGGTGACGGCAGCCAGCAGTCGCAGCGACGGCAGCGCATCGGCGAGCTGGTCATCACCGCCGCGCAAATCACCTCGAAGGACGGACGCGGCACCAGCATGGGCGCGGGCACTTATCGCATCGGTGGCAACGGCGCGGTGCGGACGATTGACGCGACCGGCACCGCCGGCCAGCCGAACGGCAAGACCTTCCTCGGCATCTACCAGGTCAGCGGCGACACGCTCAAATGGTGCTCGGGCAACGACCGCGCCAAGTCGCGTCCGGCGGACCTCAAAACGAACACCGGCAACGGGCATTTCCTGATGATTTTGACCCGCAAAAAGTGAGTTGCCTCCGCGCCCCGGCTTCAACAATCTCCCGCCATGAACACCCGCATTGCCAGGCTTCACCTCTCCCTGCTCACGCTCGCCCTCGCCACACCGCTGTTCGCGCAGTCGGCGAAGGATGAAAACGCCAGGCTCGAAGGCACCTGGGTCGGCGGCGTGCGCGCGCCCGCCGGCAAAGCCAAGGGCGGCTCGGCCACGATGGTCCAGATTTCCGAGCTGACCATCAAGGACGGCAAGATCGTGGCGTGCAAGGACGGCAGGGGTGCGAGCCTTGGCAACTGCGAAAGCGTTTCGTTGAACCCGGGAGCCAGGACCATGGATGCGACGGGCAACACGAAGGAGAAGAAGGGCGTCTTCCAGGGCATCTACCGCGTCAACGGCGACAAGCTCGAGTGGTGCGCGGCCAATCCCGGCATTGCGCGCCCGAAGGATTATTTCACCACGCCGCAGGTCCAGTTCCACATGGTCTTCAACAAGAAGAAGTAGTGTGGAGCGCCGGTCTCCGACCCGGCGTTTCGAACTGGCATCGGGCGGACGCGCCGGGTCGGAGACCGGCGCTCCGGCAGATCATTTCACGGTTGCGGCCACCGCTTCATCGGTCGCCTCGGCGAGCACGCCAAGGCCTTCTTCCAGTGCATCGCGGGGAATCGTCAGCGGCGGCGCGATCTTCACGGTCTGACCCCATGCGCCAACGGGCGCGAAGAGCAGCAGCCCCTTCCACACGCAGCGCTCGATGATGGCGTGCGCGAGGTCGTGGTCGGGCTGCTTCGTGCCGGGCTTCACCGTCTGCATTCCGGCCACCAGGCCCCGCGCGGTGACGTGGCCGATGACCTGCGGATGCTTCGCCTGGATTTTCTTCAGGCCGGCCAGCAGCTCCAGCTCCAGCGCGGCGGCGTTTTCCGTGAGCTTCTCGCGGACGATCTTCCGCACGCTTGCCAGCGCGGCGGCGGCGCAGACGGGGTTGCCGGTGTGTGTGCTGGTCATCGAGCCGGGCGGGAACTGGTCCATGATTGCCTCGCGTCCGATGACCGCCGAGATCGGCAGCGAGCTGCTGATGCCCTTGCCGCAGCAGATCAGATCGGGCGAGACGCCGTAGTGCTCGAACGCCCAGAACTTGCCCGTGCGCCCGAAGCCCGCCTGCACTTCGTCGAAGGTCAGCACGATCTGGTTTGCGTCGCACCATTTGCGGAGCTGCCGCACGAACTCCACCGGCGCGAAGTCCGGCCCGACGCCCTGATACGACTCCATGATCACGCCGGCGACGTTCTCCGGCTGGAGCCCGCGCGCGGCGACCGCCTTGAGGAACGATTCAAAGCTCGTGTCCGTCTGCCAGTAGCCGTCCGGGAAGGGCGCGGTGATGATCGCGGGATCTTCGTTCACGATCCAGTTCTTCTGCCCCGCCATGCCGCCGGCCTGCTGCGAGCCGAGCGTGCGCCCGTGGAAGCCGCGCTCCCATCCGATGATCCCAATCTTCTTGTTGCCGCCGACCTTGATGCCGTGGGCGCGGCTGAGCTTGATGGCGCACTCCGTCGCCTCCGATCCGGTCGTGAGCAGGAAGACCTTCTTCAAGCCCTCCGGCGCGAGCGCGGCGAGTTCGCCGGCCAGCTCCGCGCGTTCCTCGCTGGGGAAGACATAATTGTGCAGCAGCCCGCTGTTCACCTGGTCGAGGATGGCCTGCTTCACCTCCGGCGCGCAGTGGCCGGCGTTCGTCACCAGCACGCCGCTGGACCAGTCGAGCCAGCGGTTGCCGTGCTTGTCATGGACGAAAATGTCCTGCGCGCGGTCCCACACGATGGGCGGCTGGCCGCGCATGGACTGCGGCTCGAACCGGCGCAGCTTCTCCAGCGTGGCGACGGAATGGGGATGCGGGATCAGGGTGGCGATGCGGCGATACCTGGTTTCGACGTGCGGAACCGTCCGCGGAGTGATGCTGAATTCTTTGCCCATAGTGCGGGTGACGATGCGGCCGGCTTCGCCGCCGGGCTACACGAAATATCCCTCCTTCCGGTGCTTTTGTGACGGTGGGCCGCCGCTGGCAATCGCTCAGACCAGTTCAGCAAACAACAACCAAGCGCCGCAGGCGCGACAAGATGATAGCCCAGGGCAACGCCCTGGGTATGCGTCCCCACATAAATTTCCCCTCTCCTCCTCGAACGAGGAGAGGGCCGGGGTGAGGAGTCGCTTTCTTTTCTGGCGCGGTGCCAGAAGCCACGAACACTGACTTGCACCAGTCAAATCCTTTTGCCAGAGTCTTCCAACAATGAGCCGCCGCCCTTCACTAGCGCGAAATGCACGCGTAGCCGCGACTGCCGTTGACCTCTTTTGTGGCGCTGGCGGACTGACCCGCGGTTTACTCGACGCCGGCATCCCCGTCGCCGCTGGTTACGATTTGGATGCCGCATGTCAATTCCCCTACGAGCACAACAACCGTGGAGCCACCTTCCGGCAGAAGAGCGTTACCGAACTGACAGGCACCGACCTCGCCACGCACTATCTCCATGGTCACAAGCGGATTCTGGTGGGCTGCGCACCCTGCCAGACTTTTTCGAAATACACTCAAGGCCTCAACAATGACACTGATCCGAAGTGGAAGCTGCTCGACGAGTTCGCTCGCATCGTCTGTGAGCTGCAGCCGGACATAGTCTCCATGGAAAATGTGCCGGGGCTACAAAAACACGACGTGTTCGACCGCTTCCTCACCACACTGATCAACGAGGGCTTCCACTTCACGAAGGACTTCGAGAAGCAGGTGGTTTATTGTCCTGACTACGGCATCCCGCAGCACCGCCGCCGCCTCGTCCTCGTCGCTTCACGGTTCGGCCCCATCGAACTCATCCCGCCCACCCATCCGCCAAAGCGCCATCGCAAAGTGCGCAACGTCCTGAGCGACCTACCGGAGCTGGCGGCAGGCGAGGCTCATCCCGACGACCCGCTTCATCGCACGAGCGAGCTTTCAACTCTCAATCAGAAGCGAATCCGCCACTCCCGGCCCGGCGGCACTTGGCGTGACTGGCCGCGCGAACTCGTCGCCGACTGCCACAAGGTCAAGTCCGGCAAGACCTACCCCAGCGTCTATGGCCGCATGGAGTGGGACGAACCTTCACCCACCATCACCACTCAGTTCTTCGGCTTCGGCAACGGACGCTTCGGCCACCCTGAGCAAAACCGCGCCATCTCGCTCCGCGAAGGTGCCATCCTCCAGTCCTTTCCCCGCAGCTACCAGTTCGTGAACCCCGGCGGCGAATACTGCTTCAAGACCATCGGGCGGCTCATCGGCAACGCGGTGCCGGTGCGACTTGGGGAGATTGTTGGCAAAACCATCAAACTTCATTTGAAGGAACACCATGCCTGATCCGAAGCGAACCACCGAGCCAGTCGAACCTGATTTGGGCCTGGATTTGGAAGCGTGCCGCAAACAACCGACTGAACTTCAGAAATTGGAAGCCGAGGCAGAAATCGTCGAGCACCATGCCATCGTCGATTACGACACAAAGGAGTATCCGGTGGAGGTCATCGTGGAGAAATACCTCACTGGGAAGGATGACGACGAAAACGAAATCTTCGTGCCCGACTACCAGCGTGAGTTCGTATGGCCCAACGACCGCCGCTCGAAGTTCATCGAGTCTGTGCTCATTGGATTGCCGATTCCTTACATCTTCGTAGCCGACGTCAGCAAAGGCGAAGGGCGGCTGGAAATTGTGGACGGCTCGCAGCGAATCCGAACGCTGGCAGCGTTTCTTGGAGACGAGTTCGAGTTGGCCGGACTGAAGAAGCTGAAGAAACTCAATGGCTTTCTTTTTTCTGACCTGCCAATCGCGCGCCAACGACGATTCAAACGCCGCACGATTCGGCTCATCGAATTGACCGAACGTGCTGACGAAGCCGTTCGCCGGGACATTTTCGAGCGCATTAACACCGGCAGCCTGCTGCTGAACGATATGGAGCAGCGATGGGGCATAAAGGAAGGGCCACTGCTGGAATTCATCCGTGAATGCGCGTCTGACCCACTCTTCAAGAAACTTGCTCCGCTCTCGGATTCCGTGGAACTGCGGCGCGAGCGCGACGAGTTCGTCCTACGGTTCTTCGCCTATTTGGATAACTACCTTAACTTCGACAAACGAGTCGTCGAATTTCTCGACGAGTATCTTGAATCACACCAACCGGGGTTCGACGCTGCCAAGGCTGCACCGCTGCGGGCCGAGTTCAAACGCATGTTGGAGTTTGTGGACAGGCACTTCGCTCCCAACGGATTCAGAAAGAAAGCCGGGCACACCAGAACTCCACGGATTCGATTCGAGGCTATCGCAGTGGGTGTTGCGCTCGCATTGCGGGAGAATCCTGCGCTGGCTCCTGCGAACATCGAATGGCTGGAATCAGACAAGTTCAAAGAATACACGACTTCCGATGCCAGCAATTCGCGTCCGAAGGTGAAGGCGCGAATCGAATTCGTTCGTGACCGGCTTCTGGGACGTTGATCCTGCATGACGACCGTTCAACAAGACTTCCAGACACGGGCTGGTGAAATTGAGAACTACTTCCGCTTCGTGGAACAATTGGCGGAGGGCAACCTTCGGCTGACCGCTTCCGCACCATCCACTGCATCACTGAGCCCGGACGACTACGATTCGCTGCTAAAAACGCTCAAGGCGAATGGCTTCATCCTGCTCTATAACCTTGTCGAGTCCACGATGAAGAACGCCATCGAAGCGGTCTTTGAGGAGTTTCGAGCCAAGGGAGTATCATTCGATGATTGCCGGGAGGAGGTGCGGCAGATTGTGGTTTCAAATCTCAAGGCTCACAATCCCGACCGCGTGTCCACCGCGCTCACCCCGCTGGCTCAGAAAATCCTCACCGAAACTTTTAGGAAGGAAAAGGCTTTTGCTGGAAACGTGGACGCCAAGAAAATTCGTGAAGTCGCCAAAGACTACGGTTTCAGTCCGCCAAAGGCGAAAGGCGACAACCTGCTGACGGTCAAATCGCAAAGAAACGACCTTGCTCACGGCGACAAAGCATTCGCTGAAGTCGGGCGTGACTTCGACGTGGAAAGGCTCGTGAAGATAAAGATGGAAGTCTTGGATTACCTCCGTGAGGTCCTCGACAACATCTCCTCGTATCTGGCTAACAAGGAATACCTAGCGGCTCCGCCTATTGTCGGGATACCGACTATCGTTGCAGCCGTGAATTGAACATTCTCGGTGCGATGCTTGACCACCTGACCCCAGCGCAGCGTTCGCGCGCCATGAAGCGCGTGAAGCTGAAGATGGTTCGCTGGAAAAGCTGGTGCAGCGCAAACTCCGCTCGCTCGGCTGGCAGGTCATCCGGATCTGGCAGCACCAGTTGAAACGCGACTTGGCGGCCTGCGTCGCCCTGGTGGAGTCAGCGCTTCATGGGCGCTGAGTTTCCGCACCCCTCCGGGGGGAATGGCGCTTAGATAAGCCCTAAAACTCTTTTTCCCAGCCGTTTGCGGCGTGGTGGATGGGGCAGCGTGCGGAAGATGACTTCACGGCTCAAGACCTGCATCCGCCGCAAGGTGGCCT
>Ga0172379_10003860_pt1 | contig 23172 bp, 22 predicted proteins | sample GrowelOW334metaG_FD_119756 | JGI IMG/M metagenome (GOLD analysis project Ga0172379, IMG submission 119756) | Groundwater microbial communities from an aquifer near a municipal landfill in Southern Ontario, Canada - Groundwater well OW334 metaG | ecosystem: Environmental > Aquatic > Deep... | reverse complement strand
GGAACTCGCTAAAGGCTCGTGCTGTTCCAGCTTGAAAGCCGGGGTATTGAACTTCTATTATTTTCTTACAGAAACGGTCAACTTATTGGATCTTTTGTTCACCACAAAGAGTACTTCCATTTTCATCTCCCTCTGGTCGTGAAAATTTAGGTCGCTCCTTATTTTTTAGGTCACTTTTATACTTCTCTCGCTCTACGTCGCTAATAAAAACATCCTCAACGACTTTGAATCCTGTAAACGTTTTTTATTTCTGTGTATAAACTCCTACCAAACACGAAATTGTTTTTGTATACTTAATGAATGAAAAAAGCTATTATTTTCGTTGTTGTACTTATTATTGTTTTATTAGGTGTTGGTGGCACACTTTTATTCACTCAAAAAACAGCATTCGCTCCAAGCAGACCTGAAGGAACTTTCAATATAACAAACAGAAACGAACCGCCTTCACTATTCTCAAGTCCATACGGAGATGTACAAGCCCCCGGACCTGCAAAAAGTATTACCGTCGCTGATCTTGCAGATTATTTCAATCAACGACTCGCGTACAGTTTACCCAAAGGAAGCACGGAAAAATTCTTTACACAGGACTTCAAAGCGACAAGTGGAAATAAACAATATGGCGACCCGACTTTCGAGATATTTGATTTTACCGGCGACGGAAAAACAGATGCTATGATCGTTATTCCTTTCCTGTCACAAGCGGGATGGACGGACATGTATGTTCTTTCGAGCGACCCAATGGTCGTTTCTGAATCCACGATCGACAACATAAACTCAGTATTTGGAACATCGGGAAGCAAAGTATCAAAAGAAGAAATGAAAAAATTCGGACCGGGAAAAACAATCCAACTTTCTTGTGTCGATGACAGTTGTAAGACTACACTCGGTTGGAGCGCATCGGATCGCGATGGTTACAAGACAATTCAAATTATTAGATAATGAATTTTAAAACTTTTTTATATGAAAAATTTTAAACACAACACTGTCGCAATCATTTTTATTTTATCAATGACCTTTGGCACGATCACACCAGTCGTTGCAAATGCCGCGTGGTGGAATCCTGTCGACTGGTTCTCATTCGTTGTTCATATTTTTTCTCCGAGCAAAAAACAAGAAAGCTCTAACTCCGGACCAAAGAGTCAACCAGCTGCTTCTTCGACACCGGCTCCTGAAAGTGCTGAGAATCCGGTCTATCGAGTTGCTTCAACCTCTCGCAATAATTCTCAAAGCAATTCATCATCAGGTTCCAGCGGAAGCGGCGGTATGCAAAACGATGTTCCTACGCCAACAATAACCGGCGGTGCAAGCACTTCCCCAGCCCATCAAAATTGCCCGACAACATATCAACCCGTCTGCGGAGTTGATGGAACGACCTATCAAAACATGTGTGAATTGCAAAAAGCCGGCATTGAATATTTTTATGGTTCAGCTTGTACGCCTGCAGAATCATCGGCACAATCGAATCAAAACGATACCGCGAGCGGAAGTGGCGGTACGGTTTGCACTTCAGAATACAATCCGGTTTGCGGAACTGACGGCATTACCTATGCAAATTATTGTGAAATGCAAAGATCGGGCGCGACATACTTTACCGGCTCTACATGCCCCGTTCAAAGTTCAACAACTTCATCTTCCAGTTCAGGAACAAGTGGTAGCAGTTCAAACACAGGAGCGACTGCGACAACAGGCACCGGTGGAAGCGGGACAGTGGCAAGTTCAAGCAATTCAGGAAGTTCAAACAGCTCAAGCGGAAGCGGAACAACAGGAACGACACCAACTCCAACTCCCGCATCGATTTTCAGTTGCGGACTTTCAGCAACACCAAGACAATCCGTTAATTTAGCTATTCGCCCCGGATCTTCATATTACCGACCAATACCTGCAACGACAGGAACTTCTATTGCTTTTTGGACAACTGTTTACAACACCGGTCCGGATGATATGGGAGAGTGGAGATCAGAAAATGTCGGCATCGGCACACGATGTTATTCAACACTATACTTAAGAATCGATTCCAATAATGATGGAATTTATGACGTTCTTAAAAAAAGCGACATCTCACAAATGCGCGCAACCGACACGAATTGGGTGGAACATCCAAATCTTAAAAGATTTGGTGATTGGACAGCTGTCGCGGGAACACACAACTGGCAGATCTGCGCCGACGGAGAGAATCTTATTGATGAAAATAATGAAACGGATAATTGCGTAAGCGGAACGATCTCGGTGCAATAAATTTTTACACATTTGTAAAAAAAATTAAAAGAGGTATACTCTCTCAAACAACGAAACTCGAATAGCTATTAAAAGCGACACTCATCGCGTTTATGTTTCGTGTTTGTTTTATACGTTTAATCAAAATACGAATATGACTCCGCATAAAAATAAAAAAAAGACAAAAAAAATATCCGACAAAAAATCCGTCGCCCCTATTGTTATATCACCAATACAAACAACGGAACCTGCAGTCGCAAAACATGTAGAAAGGCTTTCAACGCGTTTTACTAAAAATATCGGGTCACCTGCATCTGTACTTATCCATACCGTACTTTTTGCCGGCATTTTTTTATTGCGTTTTTTCGGTGTTTCATCGGATCAGATAATGCTCATACTTACCACTGTTGTTTCACTTGAAGCGATCTATCTTTCCATTTTCATTCAAATGACCGTGAATCAACAAGCTCTTGGTTTTTCAGAAGTGAAAGAACAGGTTAAAGATATTCAAGAAGACATTGAAGAGATCGGCGAGAATATCGAGGAACTCGACGAGGACTTGGAAGAGATCGGTGAGGACGTCGAGGATATTAGCGAAGAAATTGAAGAAGATGACAAAGAAGATGCAAAGGAACAAACCGAAACAATGGCACGTCTTCAAAAAATTGAATCAACGCTTGAAATACTTTTAAAAGAAATAAAGGATCTTGAAAAACGTCGTTAACGAGGCCGCGCTTTGCTTTTAGGCACGCTCTGCTTTTTGGCGGAAGAGCGGCCTAAAAACGCAGTGTGCCTAAAAGCAAAGCGGCCTCATTTACCGTTTGTGATATAATTTTCACCATACAAAAGTTGAATTGCTCGTATGGAAGAAAGAAATGATCAACAATTAATTTCGGATTATTTAAACGGCGACGAACGAGCTCTCCGTTTGCTTTTTTCTCGATACCTGAAAACTATTTATAATTTCACCTATCGTTTTACCGGAAATATTGAAAACGCGGAAGATGTCACCCAAGAAACTTTTCTCAAAGTTTGGAAGAACTTAAAAAAATATGATCCCGAACAAAATTTTAAAACATGGATATTCGCGATCGCCAGAAACACCGCGCTCGACCTTCTTCGCAAAAAGAAAGACTTTGTTTTTTCAGATTTTGAAAATGAAGATGGTACAAACACAATAGCTGATTCACTTACGGATGCTGAGCCACTTCCCTACGAACTGTTACTTCGTGCCGAAAGAACTCGAGAACTCGAAAAAATTTTAAACGATGTTCCGCCACTCTACCGTGAAGTTTTACTCCTGCATTATTACAACGAATTTACTTTCGACGAGATTAGCAAAATTTTAAACAAACCCCTCGACACCATAAAAAGTCAGCACCGCCGCGGGATTACCATATTAAGAAAACTCCTAAACAACTAACATTTTGCAGTACTTAAATTTTCAATTTTCAAGCATCCATTTACAATAAATTTTCAATATAAAAAAATATTCAATTTTCAAACACGGACGGCGTATTTGAAAATTGAGTAATTGTAAATTTATTGAAAATTGTGAATTGATTATTGAAAATTACTTTTTTATGCACCAAAAGGCTTTTTTCATACGTAGTATAGGTATATGAAAAAAGATTATCAAAAGCTTTTTAATACGTTGAAAACAAAGGAACCTTCGAAAGAACTTTTTGAGGGGATTTTGTTGCGGGTTGAAACGGAAGATGTAAGGCAAGCTCGAACACGGCTGGGTTTTCTTGGGGTTGTTTCACTTACTTCGTTCGTGGCACTTGTTCCGGCATTTCAATATGCTTTGAACGGGTTTTATCAGTCGGGGTTTTATCAATATTTCTCACTCCTTTTCTCAGACGGAGCGACTCTTCTTCCCTATTGGAAAGAATTTGCATTCTCACTTATTGAAACGCTTCCTATTGTTGAAATTACTGCATTCCTGATTGTTGTTCTTATTCTTCTTGAATCAACCAAATCCGTTATAAAAAATGCGCGAACGGCATTTTATCAATTTTCAATTTAGTTAATTAATTTTTAATAATAAAAAATATATGGACTTCAAAAAATTATTCCACCGCGAACATTCCGAACTTTGCACACACAACTGCAAACACAAAAAAATGATTCACTTCATCGGAGCGCTCATTGTCATTTTGATCGTTTTCCAAGCCGGTGTTTTTGTCGGATTCAAAAAAGCTTCATTCTCTTATCGCGGCGGGGATAATTATTCTCGAATGTTCGGCGAACGCAACCGTGGAATTCCACAATTTCCCGGAACGAATATGATGGACCCGTCAAACGCTCACGGAACGTCGGGAAAGATCATAAGCGTTCAATTGCCGACAATAATCATCGCGGACAACGACAACACTGAAAAAACCGCTTTAGTTTCTGAAAAAACCTTGATCATGAATTTCCGAGAACAAATGAAAACTTCAGACCTTAAAGTGAATGATTTTGTCGTTATTATTGGAACACCGAACGACGAAGGTCAGATTGAAGCGCGACTTATTCGAATCATGCCAACTCCGCCACCAAATGTATCTTTTTAAACTAACTCATCAACTATGAAAAAACATTTTCAAAATATAAAAACATTCGCGTTCACACATAAAAAAATCAGTATTGCAATATTTCTCGCCGTTCTTTACGTCGGTTATTGGGGTTATGGAAAACTAACTGATACGAGTGGCGAAACACGCTATGTTATGGCGGCGGTCAGCAAAGGAACGATTATTTCTTCGGTGAGCGGAAGCGGGCAAGTATCAGCATCAAATCAAGTTGATATAAAAGCAAAAGCCTCAGGAGATATCACATACATCGGCGTCACAGCTGGACAAACGGTAAAAGCCGGCGCTCTCATTGCACAGATTGATACCACCGACGCTCAAAAAGCGGTTCGTGATGCACAAGTAAATCTCGAGACAGCGAAACTTTCTTATGAAAAATTAGTTGCTCCTGCCGACGCACTTTCAAGTCTTCAATGGCAAAACAATATTGCCAAAGCAAAAGAGTCCAGAGACACTGCCGTAGTAAATTTACAAAAATCATATGACGACGGTTTTACTGCTGTTGCAAGTATTTTTCTCGATCTTCCAACGGTACTCACTGGATTGAATGATTTATTATATTCAAACAACACAGGACTCGGTGGTTCAAGTGGCCAACAAAATATTGACTTCTATACCGCATACGCAAAAATGAACGAGTCTGTAATAGGAAAAGCAGATCAATACAGAACAGACGCAAACACAAAATATCAAGATGCGAGAGTAAGTTACGATGCGGCTTTTCTTGCATACAAATCCGCAAACAGATCTTCAAGTACCAGCACTATTGAAGCTCTCATAGCACAAACCTATGAAACAACTAAAAAAGTATCCGATGCGGTAAAAAGTTCCAACGATCTTATTATGCTTTATAAAGATCAAATGACTTTACAAAATACAACTGTAAAAGCAACAGCTGACACACACCTTGCTACCCTGAGTTCGTACACAAATAAAACTAACTCATATCTTTCAAGTTTGTTCAGTTCGACAAACGCCATTGCAAATAATAAAAGTGCGATTGTAAATGTCGATCGAACGATTGCTGAAAATACTTTATCATTCCAAAAATTCGAAGCTGGTGCAGACACTCTTGATATTCGAAATTCAAATATCAACATCGCACAAAAAGAAAATGCACTCGCCGATGCACGAACAGCACTTGCCGACTGTTACGCTCGAGCACAATTTGACGGTATGATTGCAAAAATTAACGTCAAAAAAGGAGACGCCGTTTCAAACGGAACTGCCGTTGCAACACTTGTGACAAAACAACAAATTGCGACACTCTCAATGAACGAAGTTGATGTTGCAAAGATAAAAATCGACCAGAAAGCAACACTTACTTTTGACGCAGTGGAAGGTCTTACCATAACTGGAAAAGTGGTTGAAGTTGACACAATAGGAACGGTCACGCAAGGCGTTGCAACATACAATGTAAAGATCGCTTTTGACACTCAAGACGAACGCGTAAAACCTGGAATGTCCGTAAGTGCCACCATCATCTCCGCTGTAAAAACAGACGTTCTTATGGTGGTAAATAGTGCGGTAAAAACTTCCGCAACTGACGAAACTTCATATATTGAAATGTTTGAAACACCTCCCGCAGATGCCACAAACAGTGCTGGCGTGCTTTCCTTAATTCTTCCAAAACAAATTACCATAACCCTCGGAATTTCTAATGATACTGAAACTGAAATTGTAACCGGTGTCAAAGAAGGAGATCTTGTTATTACAAGATCGACAACAGGAGCTCAAGCAACAGCTGCAAAAGCGGCCACAGCTCCAAGTCTCTTTGGTGGTGGAACCGGAGCTCGAAATATCGGAAGATAATACCACTATGATAGAGATTAAAAACATAACCAAAACATTCCACACGGGCGACATTGATTTCAAAGCGCTCGGCGGAGTAAGTTTTACGATCGAAGACGGCGAATTCGTCGCGATCATGGGACCGTCGGGTTCGGGAAAATCCACGCTGATGCATATTCTTGGAGCGCTCGACACGCCAACCTCGGGAAAATATTTTCTCGACGGACAAGATGTTTCAAAACTCTCCGACGACGAGCTTGCCGACATTCGAAAGAACAAGATCGGATTCGTGTTCCAAGCATTCAACCTCCTTCCGCGAACGACGGTGTTGCGAAACGCAATGTTACCGCTCATGTATGACGAAGGTGTCAAAAAAGAAGAGCGCGTTGAACGAGCTCGACAAGCACTCTTCGCAGCAGGACTTGATGAAGGTCATTTTCAAAATCTTTCGAATCAACTCTCGGGAGGACAGATCCAACGTGTCGCGATCGCCCGTTCCCTGGTCAACAACCCGTCACTCATTTTGGCCGATGAACCGACCGGAAATCTCGACACCAAGACCGGTGATGTTGTTCTTGCGACTTTTCAAAGACTCAATCAAGAAGAAGGAAGAACGATCGTGGTCATCACCCACGAACGAGATGTCGCCGAACATGCCGATAGGATCATTCATATTAAAGACGGGTTGATCATCAGCGATTCGAGAGAACACGAAAAAAGAATTAAACATTATAAAAAATAATATAAAATAGAAAAATAGAAAAATAGAAAAATTACGACGACGTTAATAATCTTTCTATTTTTCTATTAAAATATTTTTCTATCGTCAAAATATGACCACATTAGACATCCTCGAAGAAACCTACACGTCCCTCACCGCAAATAAAGTGCGCACGGGATTGACCATGCTCGGTATCATCATCGGTATCAGTTCGGTCATCGCGATGGTCTCGATCGGTCAAGGTGCTCAAGCTTCAATCGAATCGAACATCTCATCGATGGGTTCGGACCTTATTATCGTTTCACCAGGAGCACCAAAAACGCAAGGAGCCGGCGTTCAACAAGCACGCGGCGGAGCAAAATCGCTCACCCAAGACGACGCCAACGCGATTGCTAAAGAACTTTCCTTGGTTAAAGCAGTCGCACCAGAGATCTCTTCGCGTTACCAAGTGACCACCAAAGGAAAAAATACCAACACCACGGTGGACGGTGTCACTTCAAGCTATCCGCAAGTAAAGAATATTCAAATAGATCAGGGCTCTTTCATTAGCGATCAAAATGAAAAAAGTTTTGCAAAGGTAGCCGTCTTGGGTCCAACCGTTCAAACCGATCTTTTCGGGAACGGAGTCAGCGCGATCGGAAAGACAATTCGTATTAAAAATATCGAATTTAAAGTTATTGGTATCACCAAAGCAAAAGGAAGTTCGGGATTCGGAAGCCAAGATGACATGATCTACGTTCCACTTACCACCGCGGGACGATATTTCTCAGGTGATCAATATGTCACCACGATCAATGTTCAAGCAATCGATTCACAATCAATGACCGAGGTGCAACAACAAGTTTCCGATCTTTTGCTTAATCGACATCATATTACCGATTCCACGCTCGCCGATTTCAACATTATGAACTTGGCAGATCTTGTTTCCACCGTCTCAAGCGTAACAGGAACATTTACCTTGCTCCTCGCAGCCATCGCGGGAATCTCTCTTATCGTCGGAGGTATCGGTATTATGAACATGATGCTCACCACCGTCACAGAAAGAACAAAAGAGATCGGTTTGCGAAAATCGGTCGGAGCAAAACGACGCGACATCAGTATGCAATTCCTTGCAGAAGCCGTCATGCTCACGTTCTTCGGCGGCGTGATCGGTGTCGCACTCGGCTGGCTTATCGCATACGGAATATCGGCAACCGGTTTACTTCAAACCAGCATTTCTCTTTCTTCAATTCTTCTTGCTTTCGGAGTTTCAGCGGGGATCGGTATCGTCTTCGGATATTATCCCGCACGACGAGCCGCGGCGTTGAATCCGATAGACGCACTGCGTTATGAATAAATTTCAATGATCAATTATCAATTTACAATAAATTTTCAATTACTCAATTTTCAAAAACGCCGTTCGTGTTTGAACATTGTAAATTGAAACATTGTAAATTCATTGAAAATTGAAATTTGTAAATTGTAAATTATTTTGAAAACATTATGAAAAAACACACACCAAAACAAACAGTCATTATGATCGCTATCGCACTCGTTATCAACGGCGGTTCATTCTATGGCGGAATAAAATACGACCAAGCGCAACGTGCAGCAAGTCGCGGACAATTTCCTTCGGGACAAATGGGACAATTCGGGGGACAACAAAACGGCGGACAAAAAGGAATGCGCGCGGGTGGTAATTTTGTCGGAGGTGAGATACTTTCAAAAGATGACAAAAGTATCACGATCAAACTCCAAGACGGTGGATCAAAGATCGTTTTTCTCTCCGCATCAACGCAGATCATGAAATCTACAGCCGGTTCTCTTGAAGATCTCGCTGTCGGAACAGTTGTCACCACAACGGGACCTGCTAATCCAGACGGTAGTATTACTGCTCAATCGATTCAGACACGACCAGCAACAACCACAAAACAATAAATGAGGCTATTAGGCACACTTCGTTCTTGGGCCGCAAATTTGTCACGACAAATTTAGCTTTTAGGCTACTAGGAAAAAACGCGCGTTGCGCGTTTTTTTATTCTCGTTTTTCCTAATCGCCTAAAAGCTCCGTCTGCCTTTTGGTGGACGAGCGGCCTAAGAACGCAGTGTGCCTAAAAGCGAAGCGGCCTCATCCGCACCTGTGTATAACAAATGGTCACTTATTTTTAGTATTGATATATAATAGAATGTATCTATTTTAATAATTAATAAACTCTTTCATGACACTAGGAACTATTTATTCAAAGGAAGTAAATCGAAGTTTGTTTTTTCGCGGGGTGATTCTTCCGGGATTGGTCGCTCTTTTTTCCACAACTCTTTTCCTTTGGCTCCTTTACAGTAACGAAATTTCTTTTCTTCAAAATATTGGACGCGAAACAACTCCGCAAGAAATACAAAGAAAAATGTTCATCTACATAATCCTCGGTTTTTCTTTTGTTGCCGTTACCTTAAGTCTCCTTTTTAAACTTTATGAACGCAATAAAAAAGCCCTCCAAACTGAAGCCGAAACAGAAGCTTTGGTTTTAAGCATTGGAGAAGGTTTTGTTGCAATAAATAGCCTCGGAAGGATCACCTACACGAATGAAAAAGCAGAAAAACTTTCCGGATATTCCAACTACGAGATGATCGGAAAAAATTACGAGGAGATCTTACACATTGTTAACGAAAGAGGAGAAGACATAATGGAAAAAGATCGTCCTTTCTATAAAGCTGTGGCCAACGGGGAAAAAACAGAGATCGACACGCAATCAAAATTACACATGGTAAAAAAGGACGGAACTCGATTTGCAGTGTCTGCTATCATCTCACCTGTTTTCAACCCCTTAAAGACCGTTGAAGGAATTGTTGTTATGTTTAAAGACAACACCAAAGAAAGCGACGTGGACAAGATGAAAACGGAATTCCTTTCGCTCACCTCTCATCAACTCCTTACTCCGATTACTGCAATCAAGCTTATTTCAGAAATGTTAGTAACCGGATTCTACGGAGATTTCAACAATCCTGAACAAAAGGAAAACATCGAAAGTATTCAAACACTCGCGGAACGAATGAGTGGTCTTGTACGATCGCAACTTAATGTTGCAAGAATTGAAGGAGGAAGAATCAGTGTTGACCCAAAACCAACAAACATCAAAAAACTCATAGATGAGGTGGTTGTAGAATTAAAAAACAGAATTGAAAAGAAAAAACAAAATCTCACGGTGACTGTCGATGAAAACCTGCCGGAGATCAGCGTCGACCCGCAACTTGTCCGCGACATCTACAAAAACTTTTTAACAAACGCTATAAAGTATACACCGGACGGTGGAAATCTTTCGGTGGATCTAGCAATGAAAGACAATTTTATCGTTTCAAAGATTAGCGACACCGGTTATGGAATCCCTTCAGATGATACCCAACACGTATTCGAAAAATTTTATCGCGGAGACAATATTTTGAAATTTGAAAAAGATGGCAATGGTCTCGGTCTCTACACGATCAAACAACTCGCTGAGATCTCTGGTGGAAATGTTTGGTTTGAAAGCAGCGAGAACAAAGGTACCACATTCTGGTTCTCGCTTCCCCTCTCCGGAAGCAAACCACGACAAGGAGATGCAAGTTTTCTCGCAAGTAAATAAACTGTTTCTATTTCAAAGTAAAAATGCCGGCTATTGCTGGCATTTTTAAATTACTTCACACGCGTCTACAAACATTTAATTTTTAATGATCAATTAACAATTTTCAATAAATTTTCAAACCCAACGTACGTACTTGAAAATTGTAACATTGCAAATTTATTGATCATTGAAATTTGTAAATTGAAAATTAAAAAAGTTATGCACATTCACACAAAAAAAAGACTCTTTCGTTTTTTAAAACTTGATATATGCCCAAGAGGAATAGGTTTTGTGCATATATCAACGGCACTCGTCTAAAATGAAAATTTATCACTTTCCTTTTTTCCTCGCTTGTTGATATATGCCCAAGAGGAATAGGTTTTGTGCATATATCAACGGCACTCGTCTAAAATGAAAATTTATCACTTTCCTTTTTTCCTCGCTTGTTGATATAATTGTAGTTATATAAAAAATATTGAATCTCGTTTTAACAACTAACGACACTTTGCATGCCAAAAAATACCGAATATTTTTATTTTAAAAACCTGAAAAAGAGTTTGTTTTTCCGTTGCGTCATACTTCCGGGATTGAGTATTTTTGTCGTAACCACCATCTTCCTTGGATTTTTATGCAAAAAAGAGATTATGTTTTACCGCGACCTTGCCGACCGTGAAAACCAAGACGCTGCACTGCTCATAACCAAACGCTTGCAGGGATCGTTCATAGCAACCGAGGGTGTTCGTGCTTTTTTCGAAGGTGATCAAAAATTCTCTAAAGAAAATTTTGAGATCGTTGCAAAAACAGTAAGTGATGAAACATCCTCGCTCGATCTGAAACTCATGTTTGAATTCATAGACGACAGCAATACCGTTCGTTATATATATCCGTTAAATAATGAAAATGCACCAATGTTCGATCAAAATGTGAATATTTATCCGAATAGGCTTGTTTATCTCAACAAAGCAAAAGAAACAAAAACACACGTCATTACTGAGCCACTCATCCTCACTCAAGGATATCCCGGACTTTTGATCTTTTCTCCCCTCTTTAAAAATAACACGTACATTGGTTCAGTCGTGTGTGTTATAAAACTCTCTGAATTACTCAACCTTGAAACGAATTACGAATATATAAAAAATCTGTATATCAAAACAGATGACTTTATCTTACCTTTTGAAAAACACGCGATCTACACGCAAAACGATGAAATTGTCACAGACATACAAGGACGAACTCAAAAAAACAGTTTATCGAATGTCTTTTTTGAATCAAGAGACAACACCGTATCCAACATCGCCTTTGCAAACAAACAATGGGAACTGCACTCTTATCCGAACAACATTGAACTTACAAAAGGAATGATCATATACGCAACCGCGGGATATATCTCTACGACATTGATCATCTATCTTCTTTTTGTCATTCACAACAGAAATAAAAAGATATTCTTGGAAAAAATTCGAACAGAAGCGTTCGTTTCAAGTATCGGCGAAGGTTTTATCGCAACCGACAAAATGGGAAAAGTAATCTATGTGAATGAAAAAGCCGCACAACTTTTCGGATACGAAAGAAAAGAGATACTCGGAAAACCCTATACAAAAGTTTGGCGACTTGTTGATGAAAAAGGGAGAGCTATTCAAGAAAAAAATCGTTCTTTCTATCGAGCTCTCATAAACTCAACAAACACTGAAATAGAAACAGTATCAAAATTGTTTCTTCTCAAAAAAGACGGGACACGGATGGCGGTTTCTTCAAATATTTCACCCGTCATGACTGACGAAAAAAATGTTGCAGGCATTCTGATCACTTTCAGAGACAACACCAAAGAAAGCGAAATCGACCGAATGAAAACGGAATTTCTTTCTCTTGCAGCTCATCAACTTCTCACTCCGACGACCGCGATCAAACTCATCTCAGAAATGCTCGCTTCCGGATACTATGGTGAGATCAACAACCCTGAACAAAAAGAGAATATTCAAGGCATTCACAGGCTCGCCGGACGAATGACCTGTCTCATAAAATCACTTCTTAACATTTCAAGGATCGAAGCAGGCAGACTCACCGTTGATCCACGTCCAACAAACCTTAAAGACGTTATTAATGGACTGTTCATAGAACTAAAAAATAAGATAGAAGAGAAACAACACATAGTCAATATCATTGTCGATGAAAAACTTAAAGAAATAAATATCGATCCGCAACTCATTCATGAAGTGTACAAAAACTTTTTAACAAACGCCATAAAATACACACCAAAAGGCGGAAACATTTCTGTCACGGTGACCACACAAGGAGATGATGTTGTTTCAAAGGTAACCGATAACGGCTACGGAATTCCAGCGAACGAAAAAACAAAAGTCTTTGAAAAATTCTATCGCGGAGACAACATTATCAAGATCGAAAAAGAGGGCGAGGGTCTTGGGCTTTACTTGATCAAACAGATCGTGGAGGTTTCCGGTGGAAAAGTTTGGTTTGAAAGTGAAGAGAACAAGGGAACAAATTTCTACTTCTCCCTTCCCCTTTCAGGAAGCAAAGCAAACCAAGGAGAAGTGTCGTTTTCCACGGGAGCATAATAAATTTTCAATTTACAAATTCCAATTTTCAGTGAATTTACAATGAACAATTTTCAAACTCAACGTCCGTGTTTGAAAATTGAAATTTGAACCTTGAAAATTTATTAGCGACGTAGAGCGAGAGAAGTATAAAAGTGACCTAATTTTCTTGAGCGTTTAGCGATTAGAAAATGGAAATACCCTTGTGGCAGGAGCGAGTAGCGAAACTTTTATACTTCAGAGCCGACCCGCCCGAACGACGTTCAGTCGGGCGGGGGAGCTAATATAAGTCGTTGAGCTTTTATTGTAAATTGTGAATTGATAATTAAAAATTTTTAACACATTCCCTTTCCCCTCTCTTATTGATATAATTTATAAACAGAGTAACTAAAAAAATTCCTTATGACTCCCACTTCAATCAATCAAAAAAAAATAAAAAAGATCACCCTGTTTCGCGGGGTCGTTCTTCCAGGGTTGATCGTCTTTTTTTTGATAACGACTTTTCTTGGAATTTTAAGTAAAACAGAAACTGCATTCTTTAAAAATGCTTCTGATACCGAGGTGATAAAAACAACAGAACTATTGAACAAACGTTTACAAATGGTACTTTTGGCAAACGAGTCTATCGGAGGTTTTTTTGAAGGTAGCCAAAATGTTTCTGCTGATGAATTCGAAGTCTTTACCAAAAATATTACTGACAGAATACGGCCTCTGGGAATGAATATAATGTTTGAATGGATAGACGAAAAAAATGTCATTCGTTATATACACCCGATGAATGGAGATACTGCAGGAGCTCTTGATTTCGACATGAACTCATATCCGAACCGAATGGATCCGATCAATCGAGCGATAAAAAAGAAAGATTCCATTATAGCCGAACCGTTCATACTTATTGAGGGATATCCGGGACTTGTTATTTACACGCCAATATTCAAAGGAGATACCTATGCCGGCTTGGCAGTATGTGTTATGAGGACATCCGAATTATTTGCTCTTAATAACAATTCTCTTTATGAAAAATACGAGCACATACAAACAGACAAATTCATTCTTCCTTTTGACGACGATGTTATTTATACACTGGAAGGAGGTTTGGTGAGTGGAGCCAAAGGAAATATAGAAAATGCAACATCTTCAAATGAATATCTTGTTTCAAAAGGTGATATAACGAAAAAAATAAATTTTGTCGATAAACAATGGGAATTCCATGCTTCGATAGACTATGTAAAAAATATCAATCAGAGAATGCTCCCTTATACATTGCTTGGGTATTTGTTTGCCCTTATTATCATGTATCTCTTTTTTGTTGTCTACAGAAGAAGTGCATCCCTTTTTACCGAAGAGGCTCGAACACAAGCGTTGTTTGCAAGTATTCAAGAAGGTCTTGTTGCAACAGACAAGAACGGCACCATCACTTTTGTAAATGAAGACGCTGAAAAAATTTCAGGTTATACGGCGGAAGAAATGCTCGGAAAACCCTATACAAAAGTTTGGCGACTTGTTGATGAAAAAGGAAACAACCTTCAAGAAAAAAATCGCCCTTTCTATAGAGCTCTCATAAACTCAACAAACACTGAAATAGAAACAGTATCAAAATTGTTCCTTCTCAGGAAAGACGAAACGCGCATGGCCGTTACTTCAAATATTTCACCCATCATGACTGACGAAAAAAATGTTGCGGGCGTTCTGATCACTTTCAGAGACAACACCAAAGAAAGCGAAATTGATCGAATGAAAACGGAATTTCTTTCCCTTGCATCTCATCAACTTCTCACTCCGATTACCGCAATTAAACTTATCTCGGAAATGTTCATGACCGGATTCTACGGAGAATTCACCACAGCTGATCAAAAAGAAAATATGTCGAACATCCATATCCTTGCCGAACGTATGAGCGGACTGATAAAATCACTACTTAACATTTCAAGAATTGAATCGGGCCGAATTATTGTCAATCCGAAACCGACCAACCTTAAAAATTTGATCAATGAATTATATACTGAATTAAAAAGTAAGATCGAAACAAAAAAACAAACACTTACTATCACCGTTGATGAAAATCTCAAAGAAATAAATATCGATCCGCAACTCATTCGTGAAGTCTACAAAAACTTCCTCACTAATGCCGTAAAATACACCCCGGAAGGTGGTGTGATCTCCGTTGAAGTAACCATTCAAGATCAAAATGTTCTTTCAAAGATAAGCGACAACGGTTATGGTATTCCTGTGGGTGAACAATCAAAAATGTTTGAAAAATTCTATCGCGGAAAAAATATCGTAAAAATTGAAGACGATGGAAACGGTCTCGGACTTTACTTGGCAAAACAGATCCTCGAGGTTTCCGAAGGAAAAGTTTGGTTTAAAAGTGAAGAGAATAAAGGAACCACCTTCTGGTTCACCCTTCCTCTTACCGGAAATAAATTGAAAGCCGGAGAAGTAGTACTTGGGTAAATTATTCATACGAAATAACGAATAGGTTACGAATTGTTACGAATTAAAAATACAAAAAATGACAAAATTAAGGATCGCGCAATTTATTTCAATACTAAGTATACTTATTGGAATCATAGTAATGATCGGATGGTATCTCGATATTGTCGTTCTCACCAGTATCCTTCCTCAATGGATACGAATGAAAGTTGCAACTGCCATATGTTTTATTTTCTCAGGGATCATCGTATTTTCCCTCGCCATGAACACAGAGGAAAAAAAAGAGCTCAAACAAATAATTCTCACTCTATTCCCTATACTTCTAATCTTGATCATGGGTACTTTGTTCTTTGGCTCGATCTTTGGATTCCAAACAGGAATGGAAAATTTTTCTTTTGTTGACCGTCACGAAGTAGCCACCGTTATTTTTCAAGGTCGACCTTCTGTCGCCACAATGATCTGTTTCATTCTCATTGCAATAATCGGACTTTTATCAAGTCTTGAAAAAAGTACCAAAAAAATATTTACTGTCCTCAGTTCAATCATTGGAATAATCGGAACGATCGGCGTCATCGGATATATCACCAGAATCCCCTATCTCTATTATGAAATTCCCCCATTAAGCAACGCCATTGCTATTCATACAACAGCACTATTTTCTCTCCTTGGTTTAGCGATATTTCTTGTTGGAAAAGACACTATAAATCCCGATTAAAAAGGTTACTTAGGATGCTTCGCTTTTGAGCCGTCAGCATAGTCCCCTATCGTCATACCAAGTTTTTAAACAACGAGAACGACGACAATGTTTTCCATCATGACTTTGTAGACTTTTTCCAGCTGTAACAACTAAATAAATATGGTAAAATAAACAGTATGGAAACAGACGAAAAACCATATTCTAAACCATTGGTGTTTTCAGTATTATTCATTATCTTTTTGCTCATCGCGTATTGCGCGTACAGTTTTATTCTCTTGCGAAACGAGCTTGCTATTACAAAAGCAAATCTTTCAATAACAACTACTCAGTGTGAAAATCAAGTGATTGTTATGGATCAAAATACACAATCGATCCAGAAAGATCTCTCCCAAGCAAATGAAGACGCAAAGAATCTCAATGACATGCTTGCCGTTGAACAAGACAAAAATGCCTATTTTGAAAGACAAGTGAATTTTATTGGAAAAACAGTCAACACGCTTGAAAAATTAAAAGCGACCGACAAAGAACTTTTGCAAAAATACTCAAAGATCTATTTTCTAAGTGAAAATTATATTCCTGCAAAGCTAAGTATTATCCCTCAAGAATATATACTCGACAAAACGAAAACTATAAAAATTCACACGGAGGTGTTGCCATTCTTAGAAAAAATGCTTGTCGCAGCCAGTTCCAGTTCTTCAGAGATAAAGATCATTTCGGGATATCGATCGTTCGGAGACCAAACAACGCTTAAAGAAAATTACAAACTTTCCTACGGATACGGTGCAAATCGTTTTTCAGCAGACCAAGGATACTCAGAGCATCAACTCGGCACAACAATTGACATGACTTCTTCAAAACTCGGTGTTTCATTCACAAAATTCGATACGGATTCAGCGTTCGCATGGATGAACGAAAATGCCTATAAATATGGATTCGTAATCTCGTTCCCCAAACAAAACACTTATTACCAATACGAACCTTGGCATTGGAGATTTGTTGGTATCAATCTTGCAACAAGACTGCATGATGTGAACCAGTACTTCTACGACCTGCAACAGCGTGAAATAGATCAATATCTCGTTTCATTTTTTGACGCTCAGTAAAACTCGCTCGGAGGGATTAAAAACATCACACATAATTAAAAACACCTTTTCATACAAAGGTGTTTTTAATACTACATATTTAGAATTTTACTTAATTCTCTCTTTTACTTTCGTAACAACGTCTTGAATCTTCCAGTTTGATTTTACAAGATATTCAAATACGCCATTCTTCATAGAATCAAGCATTTGCTGACCGTCGCTCAAATTGGTGAGAATGATAACGCCGGCATCTTTTCCCCAGGCATCCATACGCAATTTTTCCACCATTGAAATACCATCCATAACCGGCATGATGATATCAAGTAAAATAATATCTGGATGATTCTTGAAAGCAACGTCAAGACCTTCCGAACCATCTTTTGCTTCAAGAACATTGAAACCCTCGTGAGTGAATTTATCAACAAGCGCTCGACGGAGCGATCGCTCATCCTCCACGACTAAAACCGTTTTTTTATTGTCAGTCATATCAAATTAATTTTTTACTACTAATATTTCTTCAAAAGAATTATACAATCATTATAACATAAAAAAGTCGTGCAAGAAGCAACTTATAAACATCCTCGAGCCCTTTTTTAAACAAGTCTTCCGTAAGACTATTTAAGCAACGCCCTCGTTCCTGATCGTTTCTTCATTCCTGAAAGAGGTAGTTCTATGGTAAAAGTGGTTCCTTTATGCTCTTCTGACACAAAGCCGATAGTAGCCCCTGAATGGTCCAAAATTGACTTTACAATGTACAAACCGAGACCTGTTCCCTCTGTATCCATCGGAATAACGTTATCGGCACGGAAAAGCTTGGTGAATATCTTGGAATGCTGGTTTGCAGGTATTCCACATCCCGTATCTGAAACTTTGATAACAATGAACTTGTCGTCTTCCTTTTTGATCGAAACTGTGACCATTCCGCCCACCGGTGTATATTTAATGGCATTTGAAAGAAGATTCTGAAAAATGATATTCAAAAGTTTTGTATCAACATTTACGATCGGCAAGTTTGGTTCGAAAGATGTTGAAAAGGCGATCTTCTTTTCAACGAACAATGTTGTCAGATCACTAATAACAGCGCCGGCAATTTCAGTGATTGAAGCGGGTTCAGGCTCCACCATAAACACTCCCATTTCAATACGTGATACGTTGAGCAAAGCATTGACCAAACCGATCATCCGTTTGTTTCCGCTATGGATCTCTTCCAAATACTCACGTTGTTCCCCCGTAATAGTACCCGCATCACCATCGAGAAGCATTTCTGTGTACCAGTTGATCGAAGAAAGCGGCGTACGAAGTTGGTGAGACGCCAAAGAAACGAACTCCGTCTTTGCACGATCGATCTCCTTTTCACGAGTAATATCACGGAACACGTTGATCACACCAACAGTCTTCTTTTCCAAAATAACCGGCGAAATAGTGATTGCGACCGGGAATTTTGTTTTGTCTTTTCGGACATAATAGTAATTGGTCGTCGCAGTAATGACCTTGCCCGTAGCGAGAGCCGAATAAATTTCTCTTGAAACAACATTCCCTTGATCATCTTGGACATTCCATACTTTGTAATACAGCTGTCCGATCATTTCCGACATCTTCCAACCGATCATATTCTCCGCTGCATTATTCATATAAATAATACGACTATCTTTATCCACCACCACAATTCCTTCACCAATACCGGAGAGAATCGCATCGTCTTTCGCTTTTTCATGAATGATGATCTCTTTTTCAGAGTTCAGTTCCTGCATCAAGCGGGACATCTCTTTCTTTGTGTCTTCCAACTGTCTTTTTTGATCTTCGGCATTTTCCGTCGCAGAATCACAGACTTCAAGATCATCAACAACCGATTCATACACAAAATAATACAAAACGGGAAAAACAACGACTACCAAAAGTGCCGCGTTCAAAACGATCTCGAGAGGCTGATATTGGGCGTTTTTTGCAAACTCGAACACATACCCGAATAGGAACATTATTAAAAATTCACCGAAAAAGATCGCGGCGATCAGGGCGATCAGCATTTTTTTAGGTGAATGAAATTTATATTTAGTATTCATATTGGTTATGAAAACATGACAACTTTACGCACCCGCTGTTTTTAATCATTTTTATTCTTAAAAAATTATTTTTACACCTCCGAATTGTGAGAAAGAAAGATCTGTCAAACCGGTATTGTTACCGGTCTTACAGATCCCGTTTTCCGGGGATCTTGTGCTTTTTCTTCAGATACCTGACCGAGAAATTGTCTCGGTCAAAATTCTAAAGTAAGAAAAAACTATCGTGTTACGCTAATTGTTCCCGATTGCTCTGAGTGTGGAGCACAAACGGTAACGCGGTTATTATCACTCTTTATAACATAATATCCTGTTCCTGTTGCTGATGAAGATCGTGGGTCGAACGGCAACGCAGTCAGATATGTTTCATTTAGATACAATTCACTCAATGATGTGTAGCCCGTGCAATCTACAGCTGTAGATTTACAAATTTCAGTTGCAACGACTGTACCACAAGCTGTTGTTGTTGAAACAATGATTCCCGCTGGCATAGAACCTGATTTGAGCGAATATTGATATGCACCATTCAAGATCGTGTTTACATCCATACGTCGCTGAGAATCTCTTGTGTCACCCAATTGTTTGTTCGGGTTGATCGCCAAGATGACGATACCTGCGAGGATCGCGATGGCCGCTACGACCAAGAGAATTTCCAAAAGTGTAAAACCTTTTTGTGATTTTGTGTTCATGGTTTTGTTATTTTTATAATACATTACTTAATAATAAGGATCGTCGTATTGTTCTCCGCATTCGGCGCACAAACAACCAAACGACCGTTCCCATTTTTTATTGCATAGTATCCCGTTCCCGACGCTGTTGAACCCAATGGGTCTGTCGGCATCGCGACGAGAAAGGCGGAACCGGTGGTCAATACCGAGAGATCCGTTCTCCCGAAACATCCCACTCCGGTAATACCCGTCTGACAGATCTCGGTCGTTGTTGCTGCTAAAAGCTGAGGACACGTAACTGCGATACTGCTGGTTGCTTGAACAGCGTTAGGGATCAAACCGTTCTGGATCACGTACTGATACACACCGTTTGAAATGGTACTGACATCAACTTTTCGTTGTGCATTTCGTGTATCGCCTAATTGTTTTGCAGGATTGATCGCAACAATGATTATTCCCGCCAATATCGCAATAGCAGACACGACCAAGAGAATTTCCAAAAGGGTAAACCCACCCTTGCACGACAAGGTCACACCAAGTTTTTTTGTATTGATAAAGCTTTGTAGAAAGTTTCTGCTTTTGGCATGAAGAACTTCCACGCTCTTTCTAACAGCGAAACTTGGTGTGCGGACAAGACCCGAACCGTCCCGCGCCGATAATCGGTCGCGAGACGTGTCGTGTTTTTCCACTAAAGTTATTTTACTGTTATAGGAAAAAATCATTACTCTTTTTAATCAAAACAAACTATCTTGTTACGGTTGTTGTTCCCACGCCATTCTCACCAAACGGTGCAAGAATTGAAACGCGACCATTGACTGTTTGTTGGATCCTGTAACCTATACCATCTGTTCCGCGATTTGACGCAACCGGTTCCAAAGGCATTGAAACGAGATATTTCTCAGCAAGTGTGAGATCTCCCAAGTAAAGTTTTCCACTTGCGGCACATTGTCCTGAAGTTGCGCTTGTAATACAGATCTCTGTTGATGTGGTTGTTGCAATACCAGCTGGTAATGTTCCGTTATTATCTACAGAATATTGATATACCGCATTCAAAATCGTGTTGATATCAACTTTTCGTTGTGCATTTCGTGTGTCACCCAATTGTTTGTTCGGGTTGATCGCCAAGATGACGATACCTGCGAGGATCGCGATGGCCGCTACGACCAAGAGAATTTCCAAAAGTGTAAAACCTTTTTCTTCTTTTTTCATGTTATTTTTAATTTTGATTAATTACTTAATAATAAATTTATCTTGTTACTGAGATCGTAGCAGATTGTTCCGCACCCGGAGCACAAACAGTAACGCGATTGTTAACGCTCTTTACGATATAGTATCCTGTTGCTGTTGCTGTTGAACTTTGTGGGTCAGACGGAATAGCTGTAAGAAAAGCTTCGTTCAGTGTTAAAGCTGAAAGATCTGTTGCTGTTGCTCCGCAACCACCGGTCTTACAAATTTGATTTGTTGTTGAAGCTAAACTACATGTTGCGTTCTGTGCGATCGTTGTTGGCAATGTACCGTTAGAAAGTGAGTATTGATAGACACCGTTCAAAATAGTATTAACGTCCATTCTTCGTTGTGCATTTCGTGTGTCACCCAATTGTTTGTTAGGGTTGATCGCCAAGATGACGATACCTGCGAGGATCGCGATGGCCGCTACGACCAAAAGGATTTCCAGAAGCGTGAAACCTTTTTGATTTGAAGTTGTTTTCATATATGTGTGTATTAAATTAAATTGTTAACCTACTAATAAATAAAATAACCAAAAAAATTGTAATTTTTTATTAAACTCTTTTTTTGAATTGAAAATTTTAAATTGAAATTTGAATCTAAAAATCCGATACTTCTTGCCACGAGGCAATACTGATACTTGGATTAATTCTGTTAATCACGACCTTTACTTTTTTAACAATAGTGCTAACGGTACCGGTTGCGTTTATCGTTCTGTTGTGACCACCTTGACTGGTAATTGAATAATCACAATCGCCATTTGCCGTAACACGATTCCCGCTTCCTGAAAAATAAACGTTGTCGCGTATTTGTTCGAGAACTTCCTCAATACAAAAATTCGCATTCTCTCTCGCTTGAGCAGATTGTGTTATCGCCAAACTCGTTCGCGACGACCCAAGTCCTAAAAGCAAAAGTGATACTGTTACTGCAATGCCAACTGCACCAACTACTAAAACACTTATCAAAGTAATATACCCATTGCACTGTCTATAATTGTAATATTTTTTACAAGCTCTGTATAGAGATAACATATTCACACCTTAGTATTATAACACTTTTGTTGTTCACACGACTGTTGATATCGACTGATATTGACGGATTTTTGGACATCATCTTTTAATAATTTTCAATTTTCAAGCATCAATTTACAATAAATTTTCAAAATCCAATAATTCAATTTTCAAATCTGCTACACGTGTTTGAAAATTGATTATTGAAATATTGTAAATTTATTGAAAATTGTGAATTGATCATTGAAAATTTCTATCGAATACTCATCGAACCATAAAACGTTTTGCTAAAATTAAACTCTTGTCTGTTTTCCGGATTGATCGAATTCACCGTAAATTGAACACTCACAATTCCCGGTGTTCCGGGGCGTGACAAATTTTGAAAAGACAAATTCGAAACAGTAACACGATTGTTTGTAAGTACCGTTAACCCTGAAGAGATTGCTGGTCTAAACGTCGCGATCGTCGCAGCCCAAGGTCCGCTTCCCGATGTGGTGAAAGTGGCGGCTGTTGTTTGTGCCGCTTCGATTTTATCCTCGGTGGCAATTCTGGCCGTTAGAGGAGTTGTC
>Ga0172379_10003859_pt1 | contig 23180 bp, 20 predicted proteins | sample GrowelOW334metaG_FD_119756 | JGI IMG/M metagenome (GOLD analysis project Ga0172379, IMG submission 119756) | Groundwater microbial communities from an aquifer near a municipal landfill in Southern Ontario, Canada - Groundwater well OW334 metaG | ecosystem: Environmental > Aquatic > Deep... | reverse complement strand
TCCCAAATGATCTCCTGCATCGCCTGAAGGTCCTGTGGTGCTTGGATGATTGGCACTCCAAGCCAAAAAAAGTTATAAGCATATTTCGCCTTAACGATCTGTTCGAGAAAATTTTGCCAAGTTCTTTGAAGCTCTTCATTGTTTTGATATGATTTCGCTCTTTCAATTGCTTCAACTCGAAATTGTTCAATTGGATCTTTTTGCATATTATTTTTCAATTAATTTTAATTAAGCTATATACTGCCTATTTATCTCATTCGAGAGAAAAAGCACTTTTTTTATTAAGAAAAAGCTTTAATGAGAAATCCATCCCCCTGGCGCCAACCTGAAATAAATATATTCACTATGCTCTACTTTTCAACCATAGGTCTTGGAACACTTTCGAATATTGCTCGTGCTCATTTATCATCTAAATATGTCATAATTGCCTCATGAATTTTCTTAAAGTTTTCGCTATTGGCCAAATCATCCGAATAGCCTTTGGGCTGTTTGTGCTTTAGCATTTTTACATAAATAGATCTCAATACTTGATTCAGTCCAAACGGTAACTTTGTCTCACGCAGAATTTTTTTAATCCTGACTCCGGAATTAAAATAATATTTCTTAAGATATATATTCATTCCTGCATCAATGACCTTGCCAGCTTCTTCCTCGCTTATTCTCGCTTCTTTACATAAATTTATCACCAAGCCTTGCTTGAATTTCTTATATAGCGCTCCATAGCTGCCCCTATCAACCAAATCATCAACATCTTCATGAACTTTACTATATGAATCAGAAATAGATTCTTTGGCTGAATATAGACTATTAAGACTTTTCGATTTGCCATAAATCAAAGATAGTATTGAACAAAAAAGCTCTCCCATATATCCATTTTCCATAGAATATTTCACCGTTTGTTTAAAGATCATTTCGAGAATATAGGTACGATGCACTGAAAACAAAGTAGGATAATAATTGGCAAAATGAAAAGCAACCCTGGTTGCCGGATCCGAAAAATCAATTGTTTTATGAGGATAGATAGGCCGCCACAAGAATCGTGATTTTTCTTCTGCCCCCTTTCCTGCTTCGAAAGAAACATAAGCCCCATCCGCCAAGACAAAATCTGAGTTTTTTTCAAGGAAGCTCACAGCCTCATCTATGCATTTCGGGACAATAAAATCGTCATCTGCGCAAATGACCGTGTATTTACTATTGGATCGGCCGATTGCTTCTCCCCACTTAACCCATCCAATAGTGTCAGGCGCGAAGTGATCAAGATACAAAATATCCATTCCAGAATAAGACGAAACGATCGCTTTGTTTCTCTTTTTATTTTCAGAAGTGCTTGAATCCGCAATTATTATCTTACCATGGATTCCGGAATCACTGAAATAGCCCAAGAGTCTTTTTAAACGATCAGGTCTATTGTAAGTTGGAATTATTATAGTAACCATATAGTTTAATGATATAACGCAATAACGCCTTTCCAATACCTTTGTCACTTTCTACAGTTTAATTCTATTCGACTCCCGCCACAAGTTCCGAATAAGGTTATGCCGATCCATCATTCCGCATATTAATTGATTCTAAAATATTCAGCATATCTTTTCCATGTAGCGTCTTTATTAAGTATTCCATTATATTTATTCAGCGCGTCTTGTGCTTTCTGGTTTTCATGTAAAGCATATAATGCCTTGGACAGATAATAATAAGCAAAAGCATGATCGTCATATCTTTCGATGACATCGCTAAAAGCATCTGCCGCAACACGATATTCTCTGTTTTTCATTCTGTAATTATTTACGAAATTTACATCCAGATTCATGAGATATGTTTTATCCTTGACATACTCAGAAGAGTATTCTGGAGTATTTATTGCAATCTTACCGGCATCAATTTCCCCTATTCCAACATTCTTATCTATATACCCTTTTTCTATGCAAATCTTAAACAATCGACTGCCTCTTGTCGGAATAGCAACACTAAAGCCGCTCCAATCTAACCCCACTCCATTAATAAATCTTACCGTTTCGTCTCTGTGCTCATCTCTTTCACCCGGTAATCCGGTTACAAAGTACCCATGGATCCAAAAACCATACTTTCTAAGATTTTGAACGACCGGTTTTACCATATCAAGCCTCAATGGCTTATTAATAATTTTATTGAGCACATGGGACGATCCGGATTCAATAGCCAAGTTTACTGTGTCCATTCCGGCTTTTCTCATTAAACTTATTAGCTCCTCATCCATAAACGCAACCGACAAACCATTAGGACATTCAATCCTCAGATTAAATTGGGCAAACTCCCTGAATAATTGTTTAGCCCTTTCCTTATTCAACAGGATCTGATCGTCATATATCGTTAATATATTCATGCCATATTCAGATACCAGATATCTTACATGCTTAATCACCCGATCTACGCTCGCATATCGAATGACCTTTTCCTTGTCCGCAGACCGCATACAGAATACACAGTTATAGGGACATCCGCGGGATGTGACAAGAAAGAATTGCTTCCTATCTTCTATTTTATCGGCAAATGGAGAGAATGCTTCTTTCATGGCATAATTCGAAACATCGACAAAACTGTAGTCTATATCAATTACTTCATCCAGATCTTGAATTGACGATTTCTGAGGTTCTCTTCCTTCGTCCAAAGATTTTTTTGTGATCCATGATGGATCATTTTCCAAAAAGTCAAGTACATTCTCGCTTTGAACCATTTTTAGAAATGGCATTTCTCCTTCATAAAAACAAATAGCATCGAGATTATCCTGCTCATTCATTATTGTAGTATAGGACGACGTTGCAGCCGATCCACCCAAAACGACAACAACATCTTCGTTATATTTTTTTATTACGGAAGAAATATCCTTCACGTAAACATAGGAATTATCAAACATCATCGATAATCCGACTATGTCCGGTTTGAATTCTGTTATTTTTTTCTTAATTATTAAATCCACATCTCTTTCGTCATCGAGGTTGCAATCTAACACTTGTACGTTTACACTATCACCAGCCTTCTTTTTTAAGTACGATGCAATTGAGAGAACGCCATAAGGAAATGCCTTAAAGCTCCTTAGCTTAGTGCGTACAAGATCATCGCGTTTTAATAAATACGGTAAGACAACAAGAAGGATATTTTTCTTTATATCAGTTTTCATTTTTTTTCATTAACTTACTCCATTTAGAAAGATAGGGATCGCCCGGAAAGAAAGTGTTATATTGCTGCACACTGCCTTTTGTTTTTGCTTGCCAATTCGCCGACTTGGACATAGTTTTTATTTTTTGCATTGCTATCTTCGCTTGATTATCGTTTTTTGCGTTGCAACACGCAGCAAACTCCTTGTCATAATCGCCTAATGATTCCAAAAATACATCTTTAGCCATTATCGTTGAATTACTCTTGGACATATGCCATATCTTATCCGTTTTAGGTACCCTCAATACTTCCTTGAAAATAACATTCCAGTCTTCAATCATTTTATTTACAGAAAAGTTCTTTATAGCATATGCACGGGCATTTTTCGACAGTCTATCTCTTAGGACCTTGTCTTTATACAATCTCTCTATGGACCGGACATATTCACGTTCATTTTTCGCAACAATACCCGTCACTCCATTCTTGACCATAAGACTTTCCATTTGATTGTTGAGAACCACCGGAACAATTCCCGCCGCCATGGATTCCTGAAGAACCTGATCGCAGGTGCCATAATGATACGGCGCCAATGGATATCCAAACACGTCGAATATTGATAAATATTTTTTAATATCGGGAACAAGACCGGTAAAATTGAATTTTTTTTCGATACCAAGTTTTCGTACATGCCTCCTGAATTCTTCTTCTTTCGATCCGCCACAAACGATAAATTTTACATCGGGAATATCGATCTTGCTGCAGATGTCCAAAAAATCCGGATGAATTTTCGCATAATCTACCGTTCCTATATATCCCACATTAAACCCCGTATGTTTTTCCGGCTCTACCGACCTGACATGCTCCACGCCGCCAGTTGACCATATAACACGTAAATTTTTCTTTTGCCCTTTTGTTAATTTCACTACTTCCTTCGCCTTCATGCTCACAGGCGTCGTGAAGACAAAAACATCCGGATAACACAGTATTTTCTCAGTAAAAACATACGGCGGATGAAAACCGGAAATATGGCTCCAGATTATCAGACGGCACGGCGGAAACTGGGTACGGACCAATAAGTCGTACAGTAACGGATGATTCCACCAATGGATAAGCACAACGTCAGCCTTTGTCAGCATGGCAAGTAATTTCTGTTTCTTTCTTGCCATATCTCCTAATAACCTGAAACCAAAATTATCGGCCTTTTTTACCGATTCATCATTTGCATAATCAAGGCAAGCTATTATATGTTCAAAGGTGAGATCATTTTTGACTGAGATCAAATAATTAAGAAGCACCTTTCCGACACCGCCGCCAAGATGCGGAGTAATATGAAGTATTTTATAGGATTTTTTTTTCATCTGATTATCTTTCTAAAAATATCTGCTTGTCTCCAAATGAGCTACCTCGCACCAAAACTTCGAGAAATTCAATCGATTAATTTTTAACTTCCTCCATATAATCAATACCAAAATGCTCAAAATACTCTTTCCATACACTTTCAATATTCATTACCTCTTTCATCTTATCCAGTACTTGCTCTATTTGTTGATTATTTTTATTTACAGCACTTAATGCCCTTGCTAAATAATAATACGCGAAAGCATGATTTTCATATCTCGCAATAACATCCTTAAAGCATAAGATCGCTATCTCATAATCGCCCACCTTCATTCTGTGATTATTAACAAAGTTTACATCCAGATTCATTAGATATCTTTTTCTCTTAATATCAACGGGATTGAGGCCTGGGGCATTGATAACATAGTCATGCATTCCCAGATCACCAATGCCAAAATTTGGGTCAATATACCCATTTTCGATGCAAATTTTATAAAGTTCACTTCCCCGCAAGGGAGTTGCTAAATTAAAACCGGCCCAATCAAGTCCAACTTCTTTAATAAATCGAGCTGTTTCAATTCTGTCCTCCTCCTGCTCGCCCGGTATGCCTACCACAAAATATCCTTGAACAAAAATATTGTTACGATGCAATATATCGACTACCGGCTTAACTTGTTCAAGACGCAACGGTTTATGTATAACCTCGTTTAACATATGTTTTGAACCAGACTCTATTGCCAGAGGAACAGTGTCTATCCCAGCGCGTTTCATCAGCATAGCCATCTCTTCATCAATAAAAGCGACTGATAGACCATTTGGAGTTTCTACTCTGAGATTAAACTCAGCAAGCTTTCTAAAAAACTCCTTGGCGCGATCTCGGTAAAATAATATTTGATCATCATAGATAGTAAGAACGTTCATTTTATATTTTTCAACCAAATATCTTACGTGCCCTATTAAAACGCTCACATCCGCACAGCGGATATTTTTTCCATGAAGCGAGGATCCTGAACAAAAAACGCACCTAAAAGGACAACCTCTGGATGTTACTAAAAAGAATTGCCGCACATCGCGAGATTCTTTAACGGATGAAAATGGAGAAAAAGCCTCCTTCATACTATAAGAGCCGACATCGATTAATTCATAGTTGACATTTATCACCTCATTGAGGTTGTCAACGTATCGCGGTTGAGGTTTTAGATTTTTAGCCAGTGATTTTCTGGTTACCCAAACAGGATTTTTGTCCAGCGTTTCTGAAATGTTATCAGCTTCAACCAGATGCCGCAATGGATACTCGCCTTCACCATAGCAAATCGCGTCCACATATTCCTGTTCATGAAGAATCTTGTCCCACGAAACCGTCGCCGCGCTGCCCCCAAGAACAACGGTTATTTTATCATCATAATCCTTGATTTGCTTTGAGATCCGATTCAGACTTTTATAAGATGAATCAAACATCATTGACATGCCGACAATATCCGGTTTATTTTTTTTCAGAGCCTGTGAAATCGCGCCAGATATCTCCTCCGCGGCATATAAATTCAAATCAAGAATGCCAACACTCGGATTTTTGGCCGCTTTCGCTTTTATGTACGAAGCAATTGATAAAATGCCATAAGGAAAAGCCAAAACGCTTCTTGTGTTATTATTATTCTTCGCCTCCTTGCTCCAGGTAAGATATGGCAAGATTATAAGAAGAATGCTGCGTTGCTTATTCATATGCGTTTTTCCTTTCTTTCGGAATAGCATAAAGCACAGCTCCCGTGCCACCCCAGGAATGTAGTCTTAAATAATATTTATAATTTCTCGTATTGCTCATTAAAAAATACGGTGTCTCCCAAACTCCATCGGCATTGTGATAGATAGTAACCGCTATTATCGGCCGGTATTCGCGTATAGTGTTCACCGCTCCCTTCAATGCTTTCAAGTCTCCGCCCTCTAGATGCAGCTTGATAAAAGTCGCGGGAATATTCATACGGTCCAGAGTGGTTATTTTTACCAAATCACCGCCATTTTCGCTCAATTTTGATGCATAATCAAATCCTTGATAAAATTTACCCTCACCATTTACGTCGCCTAAGGCACATTTCAAAATTTTAATACTAGAAATATTCTTCAACCTTTCTTCAAGCATCTTCACGTTATTGCTATCTGGTTCAATAGCATATAATGCCTTATATCTATGTTCGACTACCTTCACAAATTTTTCCATGACAAACCCCCAGTGGGCTCCGCAATCAACAAAAACTTCGTCTCCATGCAATACGCTGACAACCTCAGGAATGAAAAAACGGTTATCATTATTTACCTCAAGGCTCTCAAACAACAATTCTATTCTCAACTTTCTCCATGCAAGAAACTGAAGATAATACAAACGGGACGTGTCATCTGCAAATGAAGAATAAACTTTCCCTATAGCCTTCTTTTCATTCTCATTAATTTTGTTCAGAAACCATCCGTTATTGATGGGATATCGATTACTGTAAAATTCACTGACATCATAAAAGAAGGCGACATCCCCCCAACCGTCATCTCTTAATTGATCTCTCAGCGCAATGAGCGGAATAGTAACAATACAGATCACGAGTAAGCAATTTGTCTTATCTGTTTCCTTAACTTCGCTTGGATGTATAATGTTTACGCCTTGCCAATATTTGTCTTTTTTATATTGTGCAGCATTTTTATCGACGACATATAAATATGGCATGTGCAGATAGTCAAAAAAGTTTTTTGCCATTTTCCCGAGACTTCCGGCACCATAAAGTACGACTGGCCTGTCGATCTTTCGAGGAAACAGTTCTCTGTCAGACGAAAGAATGCCTTCCAGAAGCTCATCACCACTCCGTAAAGAAGATACTTTAATGGAGGTGTAGGGCTCAGCGCTTTGAATTATTTTGTTCATGCTCTGATAATTTATTTAATAACTCATCGGCATATGCATCAATATCATCCGGCAAACCGTGTGTCATCTGCCCGCATTTTCCGCAGAAGGGATGATCTTTCCTCTTTTTCTGCAAGAACATTTTCCGGTATTCAAACATTTTTTCCCCGTTCCAAATATCCTTTAAGCTTTCGGTTTTCACATCACCGATGATAAGTTTTTCCGACCAATCAAGAAAACACGCGCTCGCCAAACCGTCAGAATTGACCGAGAAAGAATAGAACACATACGGACAAACCTGGACCTCTTTTATTTTTTGACCATAAATACCTACTTCCTGATTAGCCTTGATCCCCTTTAATTCGAATTCGGGCCAGCATGACATGACATGTTCTATAAACACGCCATCCGCGATCTCTCCGAATATATCATAAAATTTCTTCTTATCCTCTTCTGACATCGAATCACCGCTGATCTTTATTATTATTTCACATTTTTTCCTGTTCTCATACAGATGGCGGATATTTTCAACGAGCTTGTCAAAATCAATTTTATATTTTGAAAAGCTCAGATACTGGTCCGCATTAACGCCTTCTATCGAAATATTTATCCGATCGATTCCCGCATTGATTATTTCGAGATTCAGTTTCGGATTGAGAAGCGAGGCATTGGTCGTCGTGTCGACCCTCTCGGCGCATTTTTTCTCTTTTGCATATTTCATCATATCGACAAACCGCGGATTCAACAAGGGCTCGCCGTCTTTATATAACCTCAGAACTTTTATGGGTTTTTCAAATTCGCAGATATCATCAACAATCTTTTTATAAAGCTCAAAATCCATTATCTTGAGCTTCCTGTTGGTTTTTTTCACAAGATCCCTGTCGCTATTAGGACAGAACCTGCACTGGAAATTACATAGATCACTGGGGTCTACAAAAATAGTGAATGGCGTTTCAATCGGTATAACAGTCTCGAGCCTCGTTCTATTTTCTAATTCAATTCGCGGTCTGATTTTTGCTTTCATATTTTTGGATTTGCTTAATATATTTTATTATTTAATTTTATTCCGCTTTCGATAATTCTTCGAAATAAGACTTTAGCCCTTCTTTCCAAGATGGCAATTCTATCCCTATCGCCTTGGCTTTCACATTTTTCAAAGCGGAAACTTTTGGCCTCATCATTGCACCGCTCGCACCTCCCCTATCCACTGGAATGACTTTTGTCTTTATACCTGCTATCCTGAAAATCTCCTTTGTAAATTCATGCCAGCTGCAAGACCCTTCATTCGCAAGGTGATATATTCCCGGCTCAGCCTTTCTGCTCAATAGCTCTAATGTTGTTTTGCTCAGATCTCCGGCATAGGTCGGACTGACTATCTGTTCCGAGCTTACTTCGATCGAATCCTTTCCCTGGGCCTCCTTCAAGATATTCAAAACAAAATTACCTCCCTTTTCCGGACTTCCGGTTTTTCCGCCATATAGACCGCACGTTCTGATCACAAAACTTCCTTCGGGATACGATCTCAGACAAGCATATTCGCCCGCCAGCTTGGACATGCCATATGTCTGCAGCGGGTGAGGGCTATCCGTTTCATTATAGGGAACTCCCTTTTTGCCGTCAAAAACATAATCCGTACTATAGGTTATAAATGCAATTTTATACTTCTTGCAAATTTTGGCAATTTCTCCCACTGCAAAGAAATTAATGGCCATTGCATCAAATGGTAGTTCTTCGCATTTCGGCACGACATGAAAAGCTGAGGTGTTTATCACCACATTGGGTTTGATCTCTTCTATTTTTTTTTCAACCTGACTCGCTTCGGTCACATCCAATTCACTCTTATCAAAAGGAAATATATCCAAATCAAAAGCATGAGCGTTTTTGACGATTGCGCCTGCCAATTGTCCGTTCTTGCCGATTAATAACACTTTTGTCATTATTTCTTCATTAATGGCCAATTTTTGTCCCTGTCCGAAAGAGTTGAATCTGCTATAGGCCAAGCTATTTTAAATAATGGATCATCCCATCGCACGCCATCGGCATGATCGGGTGCATAAAATTCCGACATGAAATATTCGATGATCGAATCGTCCTGCAGTGCTTGAAAACCGTGGGCCAATCCCTTCGGGATGAAAATCATTTTATTATTTGTCTCATTAAGCTCTTGGGCAAACCATTGCCCGAATGTCAGCGAGTCCGATCTCAGGTCCACGGCAATATCATAAACTGATCCTTTAATGCATCGAACGATCTTATCCTCAGCTTTTGGATACTTTTGGAAATGCATCCCCCTGATAGTGCCACGCTTTCTAGTAAACGACTGGCTAGCCTGAACAACTTTGAAATCAACTCCGATTTTCACGAACTCTTCTTCACAAAATATTCTGGAAAAATACCCTCTCTCGTCACACTTAAGCTCCAGATCAATAACATATAATCCGCTAATTTTTGTTTTTTGAAATATCATATAACTCTAATCTCAGGGATCGGGATAATAAATTTTCCACCTTCATCGTGATATTTTTTTAATTGCACCTGAATTTCATCCGCTATGTTCCAGCATAAAACCAATAGATAGTCGGGTTTTTTTTCAAATACTTTCTCCGGAGGATAAACCAACAGATGCGTTCCCGGAGTATATAGATTCTGCTTTGATTTTGCCTTGTCAACAATGAATTCGAGATAATTATTATTTATTCCGAAATAATTCAAAAGAATATTCCCCTTTGCCGGAGCGCTGTATGCGGCAATTGTTTTTCCTTCTGTCTTTATCTTTTTAAGCAATGCGATGAGATCCTCCTTCAGCTTTGAAGTACTAGCACTCATTTTATTATATGTTTCCAGCTTGTCATAACCGTCGTGCATTTCCAGCTTGACGAAATTTTTGACATTTTCGCTTATTTGAAAAACACCCGGATGAGAGACATATATCATGAATGATCCTCCCTGCATGGGTGTCATTTCCACATCATACACCTCGAGATCTGCCGCTTTAAAAAGATTCTGAAGCGCAATTATGGAATAATAGAAAACGTGTTCATGATATATGATGTCAAATTTGTTTTCCATCAACCCTTTCAGATATGGGGATTCAAAAATAGCAGTGCCATTTGGTTTTAATGCCACCTTAACACCCTTTACAAAATCTACTATTCCCGGAACATGCGCAAGAACATTTGCTCCAAAGATCAAATCCGCCTGAATTTTTCTGTCTTTTTTCAATTTTTTGGCAAATTCTTGACTGAAGAATTCCGGTATAGTTTCAATTCCCTTTTTGTTTGCCACCTCAGCAATGTTCTTTGCCGGATCAACGCCCAAAACTTTCACTCCTTTTTCTTTGAAACACTGAAGCTGTGAACCGTCGTTGCTTGCAATTTCCAAAACAAGACTTTTGGAACTCAAACCAAGTTTCTCGATCAGATGCCCTGCCACATTTCTGCAATGCTCCAAAAATAAATCTGACGTTGCGGAAAAATAAATATAATCCACATAAAGATCCTCCGGTGGTACATTCTTCATAAGTTGCACCAGATAACACTTGGGACAGAATCCGACACTCAGATTGTATTTCTTTTCACCGGCTATGTCTTCTTTTTTTAAAAAAGAGTTAACGAGCGGCATTTCGCCAAGCGAAAAAAATTCGCTGATTTCAGAACTGCAAACTCTGCATTTCATATATATTAAATATTATTTATTTAACGAAAATCGCAACTTATCACGCTTGACTTATTTCAATGCGATATTCTACCTGGCCAGAAACCAATATGTCTGTCTCTCATAGCCCATTATCTTTCAAGAAATAATTAAATTCCATGGAATTTACTGACTCTTCCCATGACCTTCTTCCACCAAGAATTATTTTTATACCAATCCAGGGTGATCTTCAGGCCTGTTTGCAGATCCACTTGCGGCTCCCATCCCAGCATTTTATTCGCTTTTTCAAAAGAAAGATACTGGCGGTCAATTTCCCCAGGAGTGGCCTTTCCCAAAATTATCGGCTTTGCCTTATCGTGTCCGGTAATTTTGATCACGAGTCGAGCCAGCTCCTCTATTGATATTGGCTTATTTGTACCCAAATTAAAAACCTCTCCATTGGTAATTTTCCGATTTTCTCCGGCTGATAAGATCGCCCTGACCACATCTCCCACATACAAGAAATCTCTTATATTCTTCCCGCTTCCCCTGATGACCAGCGGCTTATCATTGATCACGGCATTAACGAAATCCGGGATTACTCTCAGCATGTTCGCATCCCTTCCTCCATAGGCATTCGACCATCTCAAGATCGTAGCATTTATACCATAAGTAGTATAATACGCATAAACCAGTCTGTCTGCAGCGACCTTGGAGGCATCATAGGGTGATTTGGCCGATAGAGAGTGATCTTCTTTTATTGGCAGATGTATGGGCTCTCCATAAACCTTGTCAGTACTGACAAAGATCAAAAAGGGCTTATTGGCTGACTTTCTCATTCCCTCCAGCAGGTTGAACGTTCCCCAGAGATTGATCGACAAAGTTTCTTCGGGATTTTTAATCGAATATAAAACTTGCGTTGTGGCAGCCAGATGGCATATTATTTCACACTTGTTCACGGCTTTCGATATCAGGTTTTTATTCCGAATATCTCCATAAATAATATGTATCTTTTTCTTCAGATGTTTTATTGCATCTTCTTTGAAAGGATCGCTCTTGTTCACCAATATCGTAACATCTGAACCGTTTTCGACCAGCGATTCGGTCAGCCATGAACCGATGAAGCCGGTTGCTCCCGTAACCAAAACTTTTTTATTTTTCCAGAATTTATTCATAGCTACTTATAATTAGTGGCATAAAAAACACAGAATAGCACAGATATCCACAAGCGCATGGAACAACTTCTTGCTTCAATGGTTCTTATTCATTTTCCCACACCGCCCAGGGCCTGCCGTTTTCCCACAATCTATTGAGCAAAAGATTTTCCCTGTAAGTGTCCATACACTGCCAAAAGCCATCGTGGCGATATATCGCAAGTTCACGATCGGATGCCAAATGACGAAGCGCTTCCCCCTCAAGATTACAATTATCTTCATCCCTCAAATAATCGAAAAATTTCTTATTAAGCACAAAATATCCCCCACTAATAAACCCCGTCCCGTCACTTGAGATCAGCTGGGGCTTCTCACTGAACTTGACGACCAAATTATCTTCGGTCATCAATTCACCGTATCGCGATGGAGCAAGCGCTCCGGTCACGGTTCCCAATTTTCCGTGCGATCTATGGAATTTCAGAAGTTTTGCCATATCGACATTAGCCACGCCATCCCCATAGGTCAGCAAAAACATATCACAATCGACATAATTTTCTATCCGCTTGACTCTGGTTCCCGTCTCGGCCGTCTTCCCCGTATCAACCATAGTAATTTTCCAATCTTCAATTTCATCTTGATCATACATCTCAATTTTATTATTTTTCAATTCAATTGAAAAATCATTATGCATCGTCCTGTAGTTCAAAAAATAATCCTTGATCATTTCTCCTTTGTAGCCTAGGCACAAGATGAATTTCCTGAAACCATAATGAGAATAGATCTTCATAATATGCCACAAAACGGGACGTCCGCCGATCTCCACGAGAGGCTTGGGTTTGAATTCCGTTTCCTCCCGGAGCCTTGTCCCCTGTCCTCCGCAAAGTATGACAACGGGAATGTCCTTATTGCTGATCTCTTTATCCTTTTTTATTTTTTTTGCCATAAAATAAAATAATATTTATATAACAACTATTTATCTTGGAGCAAATCGACTGAAACTTTTACAATCACCTTCCTGACCGCATTCTCTCCCGCCAGATCGCATCCGGGCCGATGGATCTCGCCCGGGAAAAAAACGACATACATTCCCTTATGAATCAAAAGATTCATTTCGTTATTCACGGTATCATATAACGCAACATCTTTTTCCGCGCTGTATTCGTCTGTTGGCCGGCTTTTTTGGTCTTCAAAACCGAAACCCATGGCTTCTTTGCCTGAAACAATGAATTGCACATCTATATATTTTCTGTGCATTTCCGCCTTTTTACCGCTTTTTGGCTTAGTGCGATATTCATCCAGAATAACGAACATTTTCTCGCCATCAATAAGATGCTTTCCCTTTTCCATCTTTGAAAGATCCGCTCTTTTCAAATAGTCAACCGCCTTCTTGATGGCTTCGGGAATATATCTCGCGTCTGCTTTGATTTTACCAATATCTCCTATATACATGTACTATATTTACGATAAAATTCCCCCGAAAATCCACACCAATAAGTTCTTTGGCATTATAAGACATACCCGCCCCCTGTCAACGAAATAATTTTACCACATCAGAACGCATTAGACAAAGGCCTATCTTCCCTTCGAGAGTTTTCTGATCTTATCCAACGTTACTGTTTCATCTTCAGCAATATCCTTCGCTGCCGTTGAACCGATTAGTTTAAAGATTTGATTCTGTTTCAGCTTAACCTCTTCTTCCGTTCTCTTATACCACAGATCTTCCAGTTTTATTTTTTTTCCACCGGGGATATTCCTCCGCGCCACAATAGCTTTTTTCATCGGACCTATTTTCCCATATTTCAATTCGGCCTCGGACATTTTCAGGCTTCCGTCTCCGGATATTTTTTTGAACAGGTCGAGATATCCGCTGATTTTCCTGAACTGATCTTTGCCGATCGCCGATTGGAAATCTATTCTTTCCTTTCCAAATTCCGGAGTATAATGCTTCTCAAAGATCCTAACTCCCGCCATATAGGGCGCAGTTGAGATCAGTTCATTGTTCTCATTGTTGAAAGCCGTATGATCGGCATAACCTACCGGAACTTTATATTTCTTTTCAACTGTGGCTATTTTCCTGATATTTATTTCTTCATAGTTTGTAGGATAGTTCTGAAATCCATACATCAAAAGAAGCTTCTTCCTGCCGTTCTTGCGGAAAAAATCAACGGCATACTTGATCTCGTCCATCGTCGATCCGCCGATTCCCAATATTATTATGCCATTGTATCCGATGAGCTTTTTCATCATGAAATAGTCGTTCAAAGACGACATATGCAATTCTATCCCTGCAACTTTTACCCTTTTCTTCAAAATGAGGTCAATGCTTTCCACATCATCGCAAAGAGCGATCACTTCAAGCCCCTTTTTAGCTGCAAGATCGATAATTTCCAGCCATTCTTCGGCGGTGAACATCCATTTTTTGATCTTTTCCGCCAATGGATGTTTTTTCTGGAGATAGCTTTCCGCATTGAGAAGAAGGTGAAATTTTACCGCATCAAGTTTCAGTTCGGCTATCTCGTCAGTCATCCTGCAGAGATACTGAAAATCGCCCTCATGATTATAGGCGGTTTCGCCTATTACATAATAATCTCTGCTCTTGGCATCAAGAACATTTTCCAGCTTTGAATTGCTTTTATTTTTTCTTACCATAATAATATATTAATTGAGCATTATGCTGTTTCTACCAGATAGTCAATCCCCCATCAATGACAAGATTGTGGCCCGTTACATATGTTGATGCGTCTGATGCAAGATAAACAAGCCCGCCAACCATCTCATCAGCCATCGCCTTCCTGCCAAGAGGTGTTTTTTTTGCATATCTTTCAAGGAATATCTTTGAATCGTTATTATAAATGCCTCCCGGACTGATGCAATTTACCCTTATGCCATAACTGGCAAGATATGTTGCCAGATACCTCGTCAGATTTATCACCCCTCCTTTTACCACTGAATATTCCACGGGATTGGTCCATTCCGTGCCGTCATAAATGCCAAAATCCGGCCCGACCATTCCATAGATCGACCCGATATTGACGACGCTCCCGGATTTCCGCTTCTTCATGTGTTCAACGGCCAGCTGCGTCATCAAGAACACTCCGCTTAAATTCATATCAATGTTCTCGCTCCAGGACTCCAGCTTTACCTCTTCAAATTTCTTTCCGTAATCCTTGTTCCTGGGATAAGCGCAATTCACCAGGATATCGATCTTTCCGAATTTATCAACGATCTTTTGTATACCCTCTCTCACCGATCCTTCATCCGTGATATCCGTTTCCAGCGGCATCGCTTTATCCGGATAGTCTTTGTTCATTGTATTTGCCAGCTTCCCGATATTTTCTTTTGAAATGTCCGAGATCACGACATTCGCATTGTATGCGGCAAGCCCTTTGCAAAATTCGCTCCCCAAAAGACCGGCCCCTCCGGTCACAACAGCCACCTTGCCGCCAAGATCAAACATTTTTTTATAATCGATCATATGTCTTATTCTTAAACAGATAAATTTACGTTCTTTTTAATCTTCATTTGGGCGGATTTTTTCACCCGTTCATTATAAAGTTCCTCGCAATGTTCATTGATCTTGATTATTTCCTTGTTAACCATGAGCAAATTCATTATCTCCTTGAGAGGAAACACCCTGCCTTTCTCATAAAGCCTTTTGAAGACTTCTTTAAAAAATTCAAAATCTTCCGGATAATCCAAGGTCATCCTGATCTCCGGATGTTTCAGATCCGGATCATCTACTTTCAGATATTGAACATTGAAGATCCCGGTTTTTGTAAAATAATCTCCCCAGATCTCAGTATCGCTTTCATCTTTGATCGCACAAACTTTTCTGAGCGCCTCGACTTTAATACCATAAGAATACGCTCCATGCGGCAATTCCTTGCACATAATGAAATCCGCGTTGGTTTTCCGGTAAAGCTCAATGGTCTTATCGATGTATTCGGGATCCGTGAAAGGGCAATCTCCCGTCAGACTTACAATATGATCAACATTATATTGTTCCGCCGCATTGAGATATCTGTCGAGAACATCGTCTTCGCTTCCTCTGAAAGATTTGATACCGCATTTCTCGGCAACATCCGCCAGAACTTCATCATTCGGGTTGGTCGAGGTGCATAGAACGATGAGATCCGCCAGTTTTGATAATTTCAACCGATCGATCAAATGCTCGATCACCGTTTTTCCTTCAATCTCCAACAAGGCCTTCCTGGGGAGCCGCGTGGACTTCATCCTGACTGTGATAAAAATTGCTGTTGTCATATCGTTATATTTTTTTCAGATTATTTTTTCCGATCTTCTTGGCCGCAAGAGCTACTTCAAGCGCCCTCTTGCCGTCATAAATGGTCACCGCAGGTTTTGCTTTGAAGCCGATACAGCTCAGAAAATGTCTTATTTCCGACATATACATTTCATTCCTGTCATAGTTCTTGAGAATATGCTTTTGGGGTATTTTACTGCCGATCTTTGAGATCTCCAGAGTATCTGTCGCGTAATTCCACTTTATATTCCCGAGTTCCCCGACGATCTCGCATTCGCGGGCCAGGAATCTGTTCAGATAGTCCATATGGATCTGGACCGAAATCCCCGTTTTGAATTTCAAGAATATTTCGGCATAGTCTTCTGTTTCGATCTCAAGATCGCTCAGCTTGCAGACATTCGCATTTATTCCCACCGGATCCCCAAAAAGCCACAGCGCATAATCGATCTCGTGAATAAGATCAAGCACCACTCCGCCGCCCAAGTCCCTTTTCCCGCTATAAGATCTCGAATAGTTCCGTCCGGGGCGCCATTGAGGCAAAAAACTCCCCACCGAAAGCCTCGCAAAATAGATCTTGCCCAGCGTCTTTTTTCCCAGAATTTCTTTTATCTTGATAAGATGCCTGTGGAATCTGAGATTGCAGCCCACGAGTACCGCAAGCTTTTTTTTCTCGATGATCTTTATAAGATTTGCGACGCCCTTGAGATCATGAGAGATCGGCTTTTCGATCAAAAGACCGCATCCTCTTTTCGCGGCTTCGGTCGCATATTTTATATGAAGACTGGTCGGATTTGAGATCACGACGCCGTCCGGTTTTTCATCCAGAGCCTTTGCAAAATCCGAAAAAACCTTCACTCCATGCTCCTTTTCAAATTCCAGAACATTATCGCAAGAGGTGCGAAATACCGAAACTTCGCAACCCTTGATCCTTTTGAAATTTTTCAGGTGTCTCATGCCTATCGAACCGCAGCCCGTAATGAGTATTTTCATAATAATGTCTTAATATCGTAATTATATTCTAAACCTTCCCGGCTAATTATTCAAGTAGATGGCCTCCGATATTTATCACATACCGAGAAAAATTATGGTAGGGATGCCATTTGAAATAATCCCCGAAATAGCGTATGCTGAAAGTATTCTTGACTTAATGATATAAAACAGATTAAGATTTTTGTTGTTGCTGTCATTAATCAGTCTTAGCTCCGTCGCATCGATAATATGAATAAACTGGAAACAATTCAAAATATCTGCAGGGAGATCCGGGAAACCCCGAAAAAATCTTTGATCTATCGCTTTTATTATCAGATGGCGAAGATCTCAGGTCTGTTTTATATTAAATTCAAGATAAGAAATACATTAAATGTCAGACTGAAGGATACCCTCAACATCCAAACGGAAAGTCTTCTGCACTATTTCCGCGGAAGAAACAACTCGAATTTCTTCATTGATCCGAACCGGAAAGACATTCTCCGGAAATTATGGCTTGATAATTTCTCCGGCGAAAAGGAAGACCTTATTCGTCTTGCTGACAACATATGCATGCACAAGATAAGTTCTTTTGACCTGAAAGATTTCAATTGGGGCGATCCGATCAATTGGCACTTGGCGCCGAAAACCGCCAGGGATTGGCCCAAAAAACATTGGTCGGGCATAAACATCTCCGAAGATGGTTTGGGTGATATAAAATATACATGGCATCTGAACAGGCACCGGCATTTTTATGCTTTGGGCAGAGCATATTGGATCACTAACGACGAAAAATATGCCAAGGAGTTCATCTTGCAGTTTTCCGATTGGATCAAAAATAATCCGCCTGGGATCGGAGTGAACTGGACCAGTTCGCTTGAAGTCTCCATCAGGCTTGTGTCATGGATCTGGTCATATTATTTTTTCCTCAACTCCCCCGGATTCAGTGAGGACATTCTGAGATCTCTTGTGAAAAATATTCATTCGGCGGCAGATCATATCGAAAGTAATTTGAATTTTTCGCGATACTGCATTCCCAATGACCACTTCATGGGCGAAGCTTTCGCCCTCTTTCTGGCCGGCACTGTTTTCCCGGAATTCAAGCGATCAGGACGATGGCAGAAGATCGGCCTCAAGATCCTGAATGAAGAAATAGATAAACAGGCCTATGCCGATGGAGTTTATTTCATGCACTCCCCTTTTTATCAGCGCTTCGTAATGGAATTTTATGTCTTATTTTTCGAATTAGCCGATCTGAACAAAATAGAACTTCCTGCCAAAGTGAAGGAAAAGTTTGGAAAAATGCTTGTATTCCTTGCTTCCCTGGCCGATAAGAACGGCGCCGTTCCGGACTTTGGAGAGAATGACGGAAGCAAATTATACGATCTCTCGAATGCTGAGTTTGGTGATTTCAGTCCGCTCATCGAAAGTTCCGCCATGGCATGCTATGGAAAACCTGCACAAGATCAAGCGCTCAGCGAGGACGCTTTTTGGATTTTTGGAGATGAATATCTGGAGAAAAAACAAAAAGGAGATAGCTGCTCCGTTGAAAGAACGGACCGCTTTGACGAAGGGGGATATTTTATCCTCAACGGCGGAAACAGCAGGCTTTTTTTCCGGTGCGGCGCGACCAACAGCTATTCTCACGCTGACATGTTAAGTTTCGTTCTTGATATGGGCCAGAAAAAAATATTTATGGATAATGGAACGTATTTATATAATGGCGGAAAAAAATGGCGGGATTATTTCAAGGGAACCGGAGCGCACAACACCGTAATGATCGATGGTTTGGATCAGATGATAAACCGCAGAAAATTCAAATGGCTCTCGCCCAACCCGGGAAAATTGATCAAATTTGCTAAATCCGATAATGAATATTATATTGAAGGAGAACATTACGGCTATGAGCGTTTGAATGATCCTGTGATCCATAATCGCTCGATCCGATACCGTCAAGATCGCATCGTCATTACGGATAAGTTTAGAGGTTCCGGCCGGCATAAGATCGGATTCTATTTCCATCTTGCGGACTCCGGATTTGAAACTGATCCCAAGACCAAAAAACTCACTTTGAAAACGGATCGTGGCCGGATAGAAATTCAGCCCCAAGACCCGGAACTCATCGAGATCGAGATAAAGACCGGAGATGAAGCCGCTCCGGCAGGCTGGCATTCGCCCTCCTATGGCCTGAAAGTGCCATGCACAACATTAAAATACAGCGTTGAAACCGAAATGCCCTTCAAATCGATATTCAATGTTTCCATAATTCAAAAATAAACCAAATGTGCGGAATCGCAGGAATCTATAAATTCAATAAAGGATCCGTGGATCGAGGTATGATCAAAAAAATGACCGATGCTCTGGCGCATCGCGGCCCGGATGACGAAGGCTCTTATATCAAAGACCATGTCGGACTCGGACACAGGCGGCTTTCGATTATCGACATTTCCCCTCTTGGACATCAGCCCATGAGCGACGAATCAGGAAAGATCTGGATCGTTTTTAACGGCGAGATATATAATTACATCGAGCTTCGCCGGGAACTGCAAAGGGATGGCTTCAGTTTCAGATCCGACTCCGATACGGAAGTGATAATCTGCGCATACAAGAAATGGGGAGAGAAATGCTTTGAAAAATTCAACGGAATGTGGGCTCTTGCGATCTGGGACGAAACACAGAAAAAAGTTATCCTCTGCCGGGATAGATTGGGGATCAAGCCTCTCTATTATTTTCAGAATGCCGATTCTATCTCCTTCGCCTCGGAAATAAAAGCCTTGCTGGCACTCGGCATGAAGCGGCAAGCCAATGATGAGCTTATCTATGATTTCCTGAAATTCGGAATGCTTGACCACACAGATGGAACATTCTTTCTCGGAATAAACAAGGTTCCGCCAGCTCATTATGCCGTCATAACGGAAAATAACCGGCTCATTTTCAGAAGATATTGGGATTTTGAGACGAGCGAAAAAACAGAAGACAAAGAGAAAAGCAAAAGATCTTATGCAAATAATTTCCTTGAGATTTTCAGGGACGCCATAAAAATACGACTGAGAAGCGATGTCCCAGCGGGATCTTGTCTTTCGGGAGGCCTGGATTCTTCTTCGATCGTCTGCGTAATCAATGACTTGCTGAAGATCTCCGGTGTAAAACAGATCAAAGAAAAACAGAAAACTTTTTCTTCCTGTTCAAACGATCTCCGCTTTGATGAAAGAATATTCATCAATGAAGTGCTGAAAAAAACCGGAGCGGAAAGCCACTTCGTCTTTCCCGACCCCAAAGAATTTCTTATTGACTTTGAAAAATTCCTACTGCATCAGGAAGAACCGGTGAGGGGTATAAGCATGTATGCGCAATTCAAAGTATATGAAAGAGCAAGGAAGGAAAATGTCATCGTGCTTCTCGATGGCCAGGGCGCAGATGAGATTTTGGGAGGTTACAGAAAGTTCTATTTCTTTTATCTGAATCTGCTGCTTGGCAGAAAGAAATATCTGAAATTCCTGAAGGAATCCTTTCTCTTGTTTTCCTCTTCTTCGGTCATCAAAACCCTCAACCTCAGATCCGGACTCAGATATTTTTCCATCGGCAGGAAGATAATGAAAATAGAAAATTTGTTCGAGCCCGCTTTCCAAAAAAAACACGCCGACAGAAATTTGCAGATAGGAATGAACGGCGGCTTGGGACGGAGGTTCAAAGAAGACGCAACGAAATGGAGCTTGCCCGTTCTGCTGAGATATGCAGACAGAAATTCAATGGCCCACTCCACCGAGGCCCGCCTACCCTTTTTAGATTATCGCTTGGTTGAAGCGGTATCCGCCATGCCGATGGATGAAAAGATGAGAAATGGCTGGACAAAATATGTCATGCGAAACGCGATGAAAGGGATCCTGCCCGAAAAGATCCGCCTGAGAAAAGACAAGATGGGCTTCACCACTCCCGAAGAAGTGTGGCTGAAATCGTCCTTGAGGGAGGAAGTTGAAAAAACGTTTTTACATTCAAGTTTCTTGCCGAAGTACGTTTTGATCGACAGACTGAATAACAGCTGGGAAAGCTTTCTTGGAGGCAAAAGCATCTACAGTTCTGATGTATTTTTCCGATTTTTTATACTTGAACGCTGGGCAAAGATTTTTAAATTATAGAATCTATGAAAATTCTGATCATTCATCAATATTTTTTGGAGAAAGAGGGCGCGGGGGGCTCGCGATTCAATCAATTTGCGAAATATTGGAGCGAGAGCGGACATGAAGTCACGATAATCGCCGGTACGGTAGATTACGCAACCGGGCAAAAAGACAAAAAATACAGAAATAAATGGATATCAAAAGAAAGAGTCGACGGAAATATTTCCGTATTAAGATGCTATGTTTCAAACTCCTATAACAAAAATTTTATTGGCCGCTTCTGGGCTTATTTCTCCTTTGCGATCTCGTCGACTTGGGCTGCACTTTTTCGCCTGGACAGCAAACCGGATGTTGTCATAGCCACTTCCCCGCCTCTTTTTGTTGCCATTCCCGGATTTTTGATCTCGAGAATACGGCGAATACCGCTGATCTTCGAAATACGCGATCTTTGGCCGAAATTCGCGATCGATCTTGGGATTTTGAAGAACAGAACGATCATCGCTTTCGCCTTATGGCTCGAAAACTTCATCTACAAAAAGGCGGAACTGATCAATGTCCTGACACCGGCATTTAGAGAATACCTTATAAACGATAAGCGTATCTCCCCCGACAAGATCATCTATATTGCCAATGGCGCGGACCTTGACATCTTCTCTCGGGGACCAAAAGATAACTGGGTTAGAGAAAGATTCGGCTGGAAGAATAAATTTGTTGTGCTTTATGTCGGCGCGCATGGAGTCGCCAATGACCTCTGGCAGATAATCGATGTTGCGAAGGAACTGAAAGACAACAGAGCTATCATTTTTGCTCTGGTCGGAGATGGAATGGAAAAAGCTAAACTTGAGCTTTTTGCGAAAAATAACGTGCTTGCAAATATCCAATTTCTCGATCCCGTACCCAAAAAACAGATCGGAGATTATATAAACGCCGCCGACGTCTGCACTGCAACTCTCGATCCGGTCTTCACCACCACATATCCGAACAAGGTCTTTGATTATATGTCTCTGGCAAAACCCATAATTCTGCCGATAGGCGGCGCTGTCAAAAAAATGGTCGCCGACGAAGCAAACGCAGGAATATATGTACAGCCCCGGGATGCGGAAGAATTCAAGAATGCGATTTTGGATCTGTTCATGCATCGCGACAAAATGGAAATTTTGGGCAATAATGGATACAGATTCGTGAAGGAACATTTCGATCGAAAAAAACTGGCTGATAAATATTTAGATAATATAACAAAAATTAAATAATATAGTCATGATCATTCGATTGGCAAATAAGAGTGATGCTTCGCAAATAGCGCATCTTCACAGGATAGAGATCAACCAGGGATTTCTCAGTGATCTTGGAGACAAATTTCTTGCGAAACTCTATGAGGCCATGACAAGCTCTCCTTATGCATTCGTGATCGTCGCCGACGACTCAGATCGTATTATAGGTTTCATTGGCGCGTGCACTGATGTAAAAAGATTTTATAAACACTTCTTAAAAAAGTACTTTTTCCAGTGTCTGATTATTCTCGCACCAAAAATGATCAGCTTTTCTATTTTTAAGAAAATTATTGAGACACTTATATACCCCAAAAAGGAAAATAAATCACAGCTGCCCGAATCGGAGCTTTTCGCTGTTGCCGTCGAGAAGAAGTCTCAGGGACAGGGTTTGGTACAAAATATCTTCAAAGCCTTTATACTTGAAAT